>JGI12210J13797_10089569_pt1 | contig 13720 bp, 10 predicted proteins | sample ElkSlonscriptome_3_FD_13797 | JGI IMG/M metagenome (IMG submission 13797)
TGATGGCATCAAGAATATTACGTGTCATCAGCCCTCGAGCCTTGGCGGCCTCGCAAATTCGGGCTCCGATTCGTTCCTCCGGTGAATAACATTTGCCCGTGGCTCGATCGCGGACAATTTGAACTGCCGAAATCAGTCCAACCTGCCTAATTTCAGAGACATACACACTTTCTTTTAGGTAATTCTTATAAATCATTTCGAGCTCTTTGGCGCGGTTATTGACATTCAATAATGTTGACTCGTCATCAAAGATCCGCATCGATTCCAAGGCCACCGCGCAGCCGAGTGGGTTGCCGGTATAACTGTGTCCGTAGTAAAAGGTTTTCTGCTCGGCGAACTCGCCCAAAAACGCCTCATAAATGGGCTCCGTCATCAGAGTGGCCGCCAAAGGCATCGTGCCTCCCGTCAGCCCTTTTGCCAGGCAAAGAAAATCGGGCCACACCCCTTCCCGTTGGCAGGCGTAGAGCGTGCCAGTGCGACCGAACCCAGTCATCACCTCATCGAAGATCAGCAAGACCTGATGGCGATCGCACCACTCACGGAGTTGGCGCAGCATTCCGACCGGCCAAGGCCGCATGCCAGCGACACCTTGAATGACCGGCTCAATGACCACCGCAGCCACGTCAGCCACCTCCTCCTCCGACATGTCATCAAGCTCCATGAAATTCCGCACCCGTTTGGATGGGAAATGATACTCAGAAAACCGATCGAAGAATAACGGCACCCCACCGAGAGAACTGGCCCCCATGGTATCTCCATGATAAGCTTGATCAAATGATATAAACACCCGTTTCCGAGCATTTTGCGTCATTTGATGATATTGACACGTCATCTTAAGAGCCACTTCGATGGCGGTGGAGCCGTTGTCAGAGTAAAATACCCGTTTCAAGGGACTCGGTTGGGTCGAAGCCACCAACGTTTCCGCCAGTTCAATCGCCGGAACATTGGTCGCCCCGAGAAACGAGCTATGGCAAAGTTGGCGGCTTTGACGGGCCAACGCCTCGAGCAGCCGGGGATGCGCATGGCCGTGGATATTGGTCCAGATAGAACTGTTCCCATCGAAATAGCGGTTTGATGATGTGTCATACAACCAAACTCCCTCGCCCCGGCATAATACCGTCGGGTGGTGGTCGGCCGCACACCATTGCCGCATCGGCGTGAATGGATGCCAGAGCACCGCCTTATCGGCCTTTTCCCAGGCAGCCGTGTCGCGCAAACTCATCCCGCCTCCTCGTTTCCCGCAACATCGCGCAATCGCTCGATCGCAACGACATCTTCGTAAGGACAACGCCGTCTTTGGTATTTCCGCCAGAGCACGTCCCGAAATTCACTTAAAAGGTCCGAGGACGGGTTTTTGACGGTTTCCCAGCTTTCACTATCCGGCAAACGTTGTTTGAATTCCCAACGACCCGCAAATTTCGTTGCCTGCCATTCCGTCCGCAGCCCATCCTCATTTTTTAAAATCCATCGATGTTGATTACGCATAGAACTGAATCGTGAAAGAGCTTCGCCCAATCGTCATCTACTTTCTGTCGATCGTCTTGGGAGGGATGCTATTGGCTCCCCCGCTTTACTGGATTGGACAGAGTGTCGGGAGCCAACTTGGCATTCGCGTCCTGGTTTCGAGCGGTTTCGAGCGTTATTTCAATCGCGCCATTTTGATCACGGCGGTTTTGGGGCTTTGGCCACTGATCAAGGCGCTTGAGATCCGGGACCGCCGCCGGCTCGGACTGATGATGGGGCCGCGGCTTCGCCATCATCTTCTTGTCGGCTTCGGTCTCGCCTTTGGAATGGTCCTGGTGGAATGGCTGATCCTGCAAGTGACCGGCTGGTATTCGGTGACAGGCTTCCAGGCATGGTTGACCGGGACATTGCCCAGGATCATCGGCACGGCCGTGGTGGTCAGTTTGATCGAGGAAGCCCTCTTCCGCGGCGTGCTCCAGTCGATTCTCAGCCGGATTCTCGGCTGGTTAGGGGGGTGGATCATCGTGGCTTTTCTGTTCGCGATTATCCATTTCGTGAAGCCGCCTTCTTTCGCGGTGACGGGTTCGGAAGTCGCGTGGTGGTCGGGTTTCGCCCTGTTTCCCCATTTTTTCTGGATGTTCGACCTGTTCCCCGCGCAGACTTGGACCGGATTGGCGAGTCTGACGGTGGTCGGCTTGATTCTGGGGCGAGCGGCGATGCTCACGCAAGGATTGGCCTTGCCGATCGGACTTCACGCCGGGTGGATCCTCGGTTTGGAAAGCGCCAAACGATTGATGCCGCGCGAAACGGCCTTTTGGCCTTGGATCAGTCGGGATCTGTTGGGCGGTTTGATCCCTTTCCTGTTACTGCTTCTCACTTGGGGCGTGGTGGAATTCTGGATGCGCCGCGCGCGACCGCAAAACCCGTGATGCCGTTGCCTCGCCAATGGTCCCAATGGTTAGGTCGCCTGGGGCGCGCCGGGCTGAATTTGGTCTATCCGCCAGCTTGCGTGGTCTGTCGGGAGGCAGGCCCGACAACTTGGCCGCTCTGTCCGAAGTGTCTTTCTGCCGCGAACCGGCTGGCCGATTCTCGGTGTGAACGTTGTTGCCGCGAGTATCCCTCGGGCGGCGAAGGCTCGTTCGCCTGTGCGAATTGCGCGGGACGCCGGTTTGCCTTCAAGCATTTCGCCACAGTTTACCATGCCGATGGCGTGGTGCGACATTGTGTGCATGCTTTGAAGTATCAAGGGACCACCGCTTTGGCCCCGCTCTTGGCGGCGTGGGCAAGTGAAGCGTTCGATATTCCGCCATTAGCCGACTGCGAATTCGATGGGTTGGTTCCGGTTCCGCTTCATCCACAGCGCGAACGCAAGCGGGGATTTAATCAAAGCCACCTTCTGGCCGTCCACCTCTCTCAGATGCGGCAGATCCCCCTTCGTCCCTTGTTGGTTCGGCCGGTCGATACGCCAACCCAGACTCGCTTCAATCGACGGCAACGCATGGAAAACTTGCGCTCAGCCTTTGCTCCCGCCAAGAATGCGTGCATTAATCATCGACGTCTCATGCTGGTCGACGATATTTTTACAACTGGTTCCACCATTGACGAATGTGCTCGCGTGCTGCTCGATGCCGGTGCCGAGTCCGTTTGCGCCGTGACGGTGGCTCGCGGATGACTTTTGCCTTATGCCGATTTTCAAACGTCCTTTTTTTCATCCTGATGATCCCAAGAAAAAACGGGAGATGCCGGAAGGTCTCTGGATCAAATGCCCGAGTTGCGGCGAGACCATCCATACGCTGGCACTTGCCAAGAATCTCCGTGTCTGTCCCAACTGCGATCATCATTTTCCGCAATCGGCTTGGGAACGGATCGCATCATTGCTCGATCCGGACAGTTTCAACGAGCTGGACAGCGACTTGATTTCAGTGGACGCCCTGGAGTTCGCCGGCCCGAACAGCTACACGGAACGGCTGGAAACTTACCGCAAACGGACCGGCCTCAATGAAGCTGTGGTAAGCGGCCATGGTAAATTAGAAGGCCAGGCCGTCGCGATCAGCGTGATGGATTTTCATTTTTTGGCAGCCTCCATGGGCTCGGTCGTTGGTGAGAAAATCACCCGCAATATCGAATACGCCACCCAACACAAGATTCCCGTCCTTCTCGTCTCAGCTTCCGGGGGCGCGCGCATGCACGAAGGGATGCTTGGCTTGATGCAGATGGCGAAAACGAGCGGGGCTCTGGCTCGGCACGCCGCGGCTGGCCTGGCTTACATCTCGCTCCTGACCAATCCGACCACCGGCGGAGTGACCGCCAGCTTCGCGACCTTGGGCGATGTGATCGTGGCTGAACCCAAAGCGATGGTGGGCTTTGCCGGCCCGCGCGTCATTAAGGAGACGACCCATCAAAACTTGCCAGCCGGCTTCCAGACCGCTGAGTTTCTCCAGGAACATGGCCTGATCGATGTCATCACCCATCGTCACCAGCTACGCCAGCAGTTGGCGCTTCTTTTGCGCTACATGAATGCTGCGAGCTGAAAGACGCTTTTTTTCCTCCCGCAATTGTGGATTACCAGACCGCCTTGGATTGGCTTTACGCCTCGCAATGGCATGGCATGAAGCTCGGGTTGGAATCCGTCCGCCGGCTTTGCCGGGAGATGAAGATTCATCACGAGTCGCTGGTGTTCCTGCATGTGGCGGGGACAAATGGCAAAGGTTCCGTCTGCGCCATGGCCGAAGCCATTCTCCGGGCGAACGGTTATCGCACCGCGCTATACACCAGCCCTCACCTGCTCGCCTTCACGGAGCGTATCCAGGTGAATCAAGAGGAAATACCTCCGGAAGCCGTGGCGGAAGGCTTGGCTGCCATTCGAAAAACTGTGGACAGCTGGCAACATCATCCCACCTTTTTCGAAATGACCACCGTCTTGGCGCTTTGGTGGTTTCAACAACAAAAACCGGCTATTGTCATTTGGGAAACCGGTCTGGGCGGCCGTCTCGATGCCACAAATCTGGTCAACCCGGTTGCCTCGCTGATTACTAGGATTGATCGGGATCACGAAGCTTATCTCGGGGACACGCTGGAAAAAATCGCCGCTGAAAAAGCTGGGATCATCAAACCAGGAATCCCAGCGCTCACAGTGCCGCAGGAGCCTGAAGTCATGGAAGTATTGCGGTCCACCGCCCATCGGCACAATTGCGACTTTCACATGATCGAACCACCACCTGTCGCCAGAGCTCTGGGCATCCCGGGCGATCACCAACAGCTCAATGCCGCCCTGGCCGTTGCCGGTTGCCGCGCGAGCGCATTCACTCTCTCGGAAGCAACGACCGCAAAAGCCTTGCGGGAACTTCGGCTTCCCGGCCGTTTTCAGTTTTTGACTGAATCGTTCGTCATCGACGGCGCCCATAATCCAGCAGCGGCAAGGGAACTCGCCCGCGCTTGGCGGCAGCAGTTCGGTGAGAAAAAAAGTCACCTGATTTTTGGCGCGATGGATGACAAAGATATTGCCGGAATACTCGAGCCGCTCCTGGAAATCACCGACCTCGTCACCCTGGTTCCAATTTCAAGCGCCCCACGCGCGGCAACTCCGGACAAGATTCTGGAGCGGGTCCAACCCAAGCTAGGCATGCTTCCCCCCATCAAGTGTGCGCACGATCTCGCATCCGCCTATCACGAGGCCACGGCCGCTTCCCGCCCCACCCTCTTGACCGGTTCCTTTTTCCTGCTGGCGGAAGTCCTGGCGATGGCCGCAAAAGAAAGCCGCCCGCGGACGACCGCTCAGTGAGAGAGCCTTGGAAAGCAGGTATCACAACTGCCCGCAGTCCAGCCCAATGAGACTCCGGGATAACCCCTTCCCGGCCCTACTGAATCAAAATTTTCTTCAACACGGGCGCCAATTCCTCGTCGCCGGAACGGCAGCGCCAGGCGACCATCCCATCTGGACGCACGAGCACGGCACCTTTGCTTTCGATTCCATACGTGGATAAATGTCGCGGCTCATTCCCTAAGGAGAGCATGCGCAGCCCGACACCTTTGGAAAATTTTGGTTGCAACGCCTCGACTTGCCCTCGCCAGCCCTCATCGCCGTCACCGCCGCTGACCAGCACAAAGTCGTCATGAAATTCATCCAGGATGGAATGCTCCTTGGCGTCATCCAGCCAGACATGCGGCATTCGTCCTCCGGACCGGGCGGAAGGAATGAAATCATTCACCGGATCGTTTAACTCCGGCCAAGGCTCCTCTTCCGGCACCATGGCTTTGCTATGGTAATGATAACCAAGTTCCAACCCGAGCCGTGATCCCGCCCTTACCGAGTTGCCGGCCAGCGCTCGGGCCTCCTCCCAACGTTCTTCCATGGCCGCCTTGACGATCGCCGTCGCCTCCCCACTATTCCCCACAGAACGGCTCAAGACGTCTGTGGCGATTTTCATCCGTTCCGTCTGATACGTGTCGAGCAACCCCCACCCAGCCTGCCCATGGTAGACCATGGCCACTTTCCATATTAAATTGTGGACCCCCTGCAAGCCGTTGTTCAGTCCCAACCCGCCCGCCGGTGATAAGCGCGTGGCAGCGTCGCCAACGAGAAAAATTCGGCCTCGCCGAAATTCCGTCGATATTTTCGGACTCATCACCCACGGATCCATGCTGATCACATCGATTGGCAAATCCGGGAGTCCAGCCGTCGCCGCGATCAGGGCCGTGATACGCTCCACCGGATAGTCCTGCACGGTTTCGCCAGGCTCCAAAAAACGGTGCATCAACCAGCGTCGCCGCCCATCTACCGCCACGAAAACGCCGAAATTTTCGTCCACGATCGATTGGGTGAGGATCGCCGGCGCTCGTCCTATCCGTTCTGTGATCGGGGCTTCGAAATAAGAATTGAGATAATGCCCGAGATCCCCTGGCCCATCGGTTTCGATTCCGAGCATGTGCCGGACACTGCTCCTGGCTCCATCCGCTCCGAGCACGAATTTCGCATGAAACCGCCACTCATACCGATCATCAACATCGCGCCCGGTCAACTCGACCGAGCCAGCTGCCGGATTATCGCTGATCGCCGTGAGCAACATGGAAAATTTGATCTCCACCTGGCCGGTCGCCAAGGCCGCTTCGCGCAGCGTCTTTTCGGTATGCGGTTGCGGACAGGAAAATCCTTCGCAAGGACTCAACATCGGTTCTGGGGGAGGCAACGGTGTCCGACCCAATACCTCGCCAGTCAAACCGCGACACCAGACCGCCAGATCCCCCATATCCGGACGGCTGCGATGGGGTTCCATCATGGTGTCGAAAATACCGAGGCTCCGATAAATTTCGCCCGTCCGCCGGGTCACTCCCATCGCGCGCGGGTGATCGAGCGGTGCATTCCGTCGATCGATAACCAGGCATTTCACCCCTAATCGCCCCAACAACAACGCGGCAAACAACCCGCTCGGCCCGCCGCCCACGATAGCGACTGGATATTCATTCATTACTGAATTCTTTTCAAATGCCTACCGCGATGCAATGAAAAAGCCCTGACACACCTGTTTCGTGGGCGCCGGGCCTGATTGAAAATGGGTGCGAGCGAATCGGCCCTCCTGCTCGAATCCCTCTGATCCTTCTGCGATGACGCGCACCTACCTTTAATCCCCCCCTGTTTCGATGCTGGTTGCGGAATCGATCACCAACCATCTCTCAAGCACGCATCGCCATTCCCCCATCGACGCTGTGACACGTGCCAGTGACGAAACCGGCGGCATCACTCAATAGATAACACGTTGATTTCGCCACATCCTCAGGCAACCCCACCCGGCCAAGCGCAAAGCTCTTCCCGACCTTTTCGCGGTCGAGCCGGTCCAAATGTTTCGCGGCCATCTCGGTTTCCGTCCAAGCTGGGGCCAGAGAATTAACTCGGATGCCATCCCCGCCCAACTCCCTCGCCATACACCGAGCGAAGGTGATCTGGCTAGCTTTACTGACCGCGTAGGCGGAAGCGCCATCTCCACCACCGCTCTGTCCGGCGGTGGAAGTATAAATGACGATAGACCCGCCATGGCCATGGCCTCGCATCTGTTTGGCCGCCGCTTTCACGGCCCAGAGCGTGCCTCGCATGTTGATCGATTGGGTGCGTTCCCAGAATTCCACGGTCATTTCCTCGATCTTACAATGTTCGAAGATCCCGGCCGAAACCACCATGCCGCGCAGTTCGCCAAAACGTTGGACTGCCGCTTCGACGGCGTCATTCATCGAGGTTTCGTCACGGACTTCCGCCTGAAAAGCCGCGGCTTCGCCTCCTTCCGCTTCGATTTCTTTCACCAGAGCTTCCGCCCGATCTGGACTGGCGTTGTAAGTAAGACTCACCTTCGCCCCGAGTTTCGCGGCCAGACGCGCGGTGGCGGCGCCGATTCCGCGGCTACCGCCACTGATGAAAATATGGGTTCCTTTGAGATCAATCATAATTCAGCTAATAAAAAGGGTCGGATGGGGTGGATCAAGCTTGGGCGTCGCCGCACTCGCAGCTGGAGCAATTCTTGGTGCAATGTTCTTTCTGTTCGAAGTAAGCCGCTTTCTCGGTCAGGTAAGCCTTGACCACGTAACTGCCAGGCTCGTCGTCCCGTGATTCACCGAGTAGTTGCCGTTGTTTCTCATTAGCTCGAGCCAGAATCGCCTCGCCCACCTGGCGGCCGTGGCGTCGTTTATTGCGTTTCTCGAAAGCGGCATCGCTCTCGCCCGGTTTCGGAACGCTGATGCGATTCCGGATCGGTTCGTAACTCGGTTTGATGTAAGGCGACCCGTAATGAACCTGGAGCATGTAACGCCGTTCCTCACTCGAATTGCCGAGTGCGCCATGCCAAAGATCGCTGCGGAAAAGCATCGCATCACCCGCTTGACATTGAAGGGCCTTCGGTTTCTGACCATTGAACTCGAGATCTCCGTCTGGCGCACGACCCGCCCGGTGGCTGCCTGCCACGAGAATGGTAGGTCCCATTTCCGGAGTCACGTCATTCAAATAGTAATGAAGTGTGCTCACCATGATCGGAACGCGCACCCGCGGATCCATAGCAATGTCTTCGGGTAATCCGAAGGGTTGATAATCAACGTGTAATCCCATGGGATAACGGCCAGGGCCCGTGATCCAGACCGAACCACCGATGCAACGAGCGCCTTTGCCGTGAATATCCTCGATGATGTCGATCACTTCCGGTTGATCCATGTATTCGAGAAAATCAGGATCCAAACAGAATGGGGTGCCGACCTGTTTGTTATATCCCGTGTGCCCGGATTGATGTCCATACTTCCAGTCATTATAATAAGCGGAGTCCTCATCGCCCACACGCTCCATCCGTTCGCGCAAAAGTTTCACACCTTCATCGTCAAGCAATCTGTTGAAAACAACAAAACCAGCTTCATGCATCTGTTCGATGCTCGTCTCGACATCCTTGTGGTATTCAATGTCGAGCGGCTCGGCTGAATCGATTTTCTCATTATTGGGGCCGGATTTATGAAGGTGATGATTGCTGGGCGTCCGGGTAATTTTGGTCGGGGTCGGGGCGGTCATTAGAATGTCTCCTGAAGAAGTCGGTGAGTTGTTTTTGATACAACAACACCGTAATTGACCTAGACGCTCTCCGAAAGCGGCTTATAATGCCTTTTATTGACCTCCTCATGTCCAAACTTGATCTACCCGACCGTTCCACCTCCTCCAACCGCAAGCAGGCGGCTGCGAAACCGACGACGGCCACACGCAGTGTCGCTTTCCCGCATCGGGCTCATCGCACGAATAAAATTTCGGTCCAGCGAATCTCGCGATTTCATTGGAAAACCCAGTTTCGTTCCACCATGAAGATGCCATTTCCGGAGTGGTTCTACGTCGTCTCGGGGTCGGGTCACCTGGAGCAGGCCAACCACTATCACCGGCTCGTTGCAGGAACCATTGTCTGTTCCGATCGCGGCATCGTGCGCAAGCTCTGGTGCGAGGGAGATGATGAACTCCTAGTAAACATCCTGGCACTAAATGCCTGCGACGAGACAACCGAACGCCTTGCTGATGCCATGGGTGCCGCGACGATTGCTTACATGGCGACCAACGGTCCGGCGATCTGCGGGATCTTCGATGCGATGATTCAATGCGCAGCCAACCACGAACCGCTGGCCTATGGCATTTGTAACACTTACCTCTACCCGCTGCTTCTCACGATCAAACAGGGGCGGTTGTTTCGGGAGACGGAGACGAATCAGAAGCTCTCCACTTACTACCGTTGCCAACGTTACATCGACGAGCATTTCGCGGAGACAGCCTCGGTCGAAGAAGTGGCCGACGCCAACGCCATCACGCCCGAGCATCTTTGCCGACTTTTCAAACTCTATGGAGGCACTTCGCCGCACCAATATCTGCTCGCCCTGAAAATGAATCTGGCCCAGACACGACTGCAAACGCGCGATACCCCGCTCAAACAAATTGCGCATGAACTCGGCTTTTCAAACGCCTCCTCGTTTTCCAAAGCGTTCAAACGGTTGCAAGGGGTCTCGCCGAGTGATCTCAGGAAACCCTCGCGCCCATAACCGAGCCCGCGAACTTTTCCGGGCGCCCCCCGGGTTTTCAGCTGACTCGCCTTCCCATTCCCGGCATGCTACCGCTTCGCTGATTCATGCAACCCGGCATTCAATTCATTCAAGACCTCGCGATTCTCATGCTCTTTGCTGGAGCATTTGGATGGATCGCCAAACGATGCGGACTCTCCGCGGTGGTCGGCTATTTGGTAGCCGGGATCGTGATTGGGCCTTACACCCCACCGTTCACTTATGTAACCGATACCGACCGGATCCAAACGATCTCAGAACTCGGATTGGTCTTCGTGATGTTCAATATCGGCATGGGGTTGAGTATCCGGCGCCTGCAACGGATGGGCATGGCCGCGCTGATCGCCACCGCCATCGCGGCCGCGATCAATTGCTACGGCAGCCAGATTCTCGGCCATTGGCTTGGCATGTCGCCGAATCAATCGCTTTTCCTCGCAGGCATGCTCATGGTCTCGAGTTCCGCCATTATCAGCAAAGTGTTGGCGGAAAAAGATGCAATCCATTTGCGGCCCGGCCAGATGGCGCTGGGGGTGACCGTGCTCGAGGATGTGGTGGCTGTTGTGATGTTGACCTTGCTCGGCTCCATCGCCGCTTATGGCAGCGCTTCCGCGGGGGCGATTTTCCAAACGGTGGGCACGCTCGGGCTGTTCGTCTTGCTGCTGGCTTTCACCTCCCTGCTCGTCGTGCCGAAATTGATGGACCGGCTGGGGCGCGCTGGTTCTCCAGAGGTCCAGACCACCATCACGATCGGTCTAGTGCTCGGCCTGGCCTGGCTCGGTGTGAAAGCCGGTTATTCATCCGCTCTGGGGGCGTTTCTCCTGGGGGCCATTGTCTCTGAAACACCACAAAAATCGCAAGTCGACCGGATGTTCGAAGGGTTGCGGGAGATGTTCAGCGCCATGTTTTTCGTGGCGATCGGGATGATGATTCAGGTGAGTTATTTTCCGGAAATCTGGCCGCAAATTTTGATCATCTCCGGGGCGGTCCTGGTGGGACGCACCTTGGCTGCCACCATTGCCTTCTCAGTGACCGGCCATCAACTGCGGGATTCGATTCGGGCCGGCATGAGTCTCACGGTGATCGGAGAATTTTCGTTCATCATCGCCCAGCTCGGCATCGATAGCGGCGTGTTGGACGCGAGTTATTATCCGTTATCGGCCGGGGTGGCCCTGGTGACAGCCTTTACCGCTCCGTTCGCCGTGCAATTGGGCGCTCCCGTCGCAAAATTGATCGATAAAAGGCAGCCAAAATTTGTCAGGCAACTGTTGCTGATCTATCAGAACGCCCTCGAACAATTCGCCGCATTACAAGATGCCAGTCGCCTCTGGAAACTCTGCCGCAAACGGATCATTCAAGTCATCATTACCGCAGGGATCGTCACCGCCATTTTCATTTATTCACAGGAATTCTATGTATTTCTCGCAAAGCAATTCGGGTCGGACCTCTTGATCCCGAATGGATTCGCCTATCTTTATTGGAGCTTGTTCGCGGTGCTGATGCTCGCGCCGTTGTTGGCGATCTGGCGTAATTTGAATGCCATGGGCTTGCTGTTCGTCGAAGCGCTCACTAAAGCACCGCCAGGTCTCACCTTACAAAGCCGGTTACTCTTGCTGATTGTTCGAATCCTGGCCGTGGGGGCAATCGTGCTTTGGCTCTGGGGTATCTTGCCCATCACACCCGAAGTTTATTCGATATTGCTGATCTGCCTGATCGTCGGCGTCATTGGAGTAATCTTATTCGGCAAACGCTTGGTGAATGTTCAGAGCCGAGTCGAAGGAGCCTTGCAGGACGCTCTTGCGGCAGCGCCTTCTCCCACTCCGGGCGCTCCAGAGGTGAATTGGCTGCACACCCATGATCAGTGGGATGTGAATATTGGGGAAAGCATACTCCCCGATCGAGCCGCAAGCGCGGGCAAAACCATTGGGCAACTCGGGCTGCGTTCGCGGTTTCAAGTCTCGATCGTCGGCATCGACCGGCAGGGATACATCATGCCGAATCCTGGACCAGACCGGCATCTTTATCCGCGGGACCGCCTTCTGCTGCTGGGAGAACCTGACGCGTTAAAAGCTGCAGAAGCCGTCATTCAAGAGGTGCATCCTTCCGATCGGAATCAGGTGGATTTTGACGAGATCGGCATGGAAATCGTGGTGGTGGATCCGAGCTGCCCAAGGATTGGCAACACCCTGATCGATCTAGAAATTCCAGCCAAAACCGGCGTGCAGCTCGCCGGCATTCGTCGTGGCGATCAGGCGATGATGTCACCGGGAGGCAATGAAACGCTCCAGGCCGGTGACGAATTACTGGTCATGGGCGACAACGCCCAAATTATCGATTTTCTCCGCTGGATGATGACCGACACTGAGCAGACATGGACGCATAAACATCCGGGCATGTGATCCAAGCGGCTTGGCGCAATTCGCCAAGGCTTCCCTGCCTCGCGACTCTTCCCTGATGGCTCGCAACGCAGAATGACTAAGAATCAGGGACGGATCAGCGACAGAATCGCCGACCCGTTCGTCTTTCGATCAAAGCGGGATCTCTTAGAAATTAAATCCGAGAAGGATGATTCCTTCTGGATTAGCCCGTGGTTTGGCCGGATCGCGGGAGACGACGTCAGCCCCGCTGCCGTAGCGTTTGGGCGCGCGAGGATTGATCATCTGGAGCGGGTTCCCTGCCCGAGCCGCTTTTGCGATGACGCCGTCGATAGCTTTTTTGGGTTCAGGCGTGATCGTCGGTTCCTGCCGATCGTCGGAAGCAATCGGGATGGAGAGCGGCGTCCCGCTTTGAGTTGCGGAGAAATCCTGGGCCGAAGCCAGGCTGAAAGCACCGAAGAGCAATGTCGCGGATAAGAGGACCGTTTTCATGATATAGAAGTTTCGGGCGTTCAGCTCCGATTGGTTGTTTCTATCGCAACTCGAGGAGTGCTGACAAGGATGGAAATAAGGATCACCTCTCCCACTTGATCTTTTCTTCGACACCCGCCAAGGTGCGTGTCCGCCATTATGGTCACCTTAGCTCAAATTGTTGAAGCCCTGCTGTTCGCCGCTCAACGCCCACTCGCTCCAAAAGAGATTGTTGGGATGTTGAAAGGGGCTGCCAGTTTTTATGATCGGGAAGATGTCGCCGACTTCGCCAAAGTGAAGGAAAAAGATGTCTTAGCCGCGTTCGACACCTTGCAACAACAGTATCGGGAGACGGAACGAGCGTTTCATCTCATCGAACAAGCCACCGGCTGGCAATTGCTCTCCACTCCTGACTACGCACCCTGGGTCCGGCAACTTTTTCCCGATTCCAAACCAGCGCGTTTAAGCGCCCCGGCCCTTGAGACCCTGGCCATCATCGCTTATCGCCAACCGATCACTCGCGCGGATATGGAAGCGGTTCGCGGTGTGGCCGTCGACGGCGTCATGCAGACTCTGCTCGATCGGGGGTTGGTCAAAATTGCCGGTCGCGCCGAGATTCCGGGTCGACCACTCCTCTATGAGACCACCTCCAGCTTCCTTGAGCATTTCAATCTGAAAAGCCTGGACCAACTCCCCAACGCCGGAGAATTGCGTCGGGTCCATCTCCCGAGCGCCGCGAGCGAAGAAGAAACGGCTCAACCCGAAAAGCCAGAGGACCAGATGACCCTCGACGAGGCCGAGCCCACCGAGCCCACCGAGCCCACCGAGCCCACCGAGCCCACCGAGCCCACCGAGCC
>JGI12210J13797_10551287_pt1 | contig 13710 bp, 11 predicted proteins | sample ElkSlonscriptome_3_FD_13797 | JGI IMG/M metagenome (IMG submission 13797)
AGCCTGAACCCATTGAGCCTGAGCCCATTGAGCCTGAGCCCAAAATGATCGCGGTCGACAAACCCTCCAGCTCGATGACCGAACCAGGGGAAACGTCGGTTCCGTCAGCTGAAGTGGATCCCGAAGCGAACCCGCTTGGTGGTTTATTGGAACTCGTTTCAAAAGAAGCCGAGGTGGACACCAGCGAGCTACTCGCCGAATTCAAGGGCAACCCCGAACTGGTGTTGGACGCGGGCGGTTTTCTTTCGGAAGTGACCGACGTCGCCGTCGACCCACGCGGACGTTATATCGCGGCGTCGGGTGGCAAGGTTGCACGGATTTGGAGCCTGGAAACAGGTAGGCTTCTACATACCCTTCGCGGCGATCGTTCACGAACCTCCTACGGAAACTGTAACACGTTGGTGTTCTCGCCCGATGGTGATTTTTTGCTCGTCGGTGTCAGCGATTATCAACCACATGGTGCGATTCGCGTTTACAAAACGGATGCCTTTGATGAGATCGACTCGCTGTTGGCCGGACACACATCGCCGATTCGCCAATTGGCGTTTTCTCGCGACGGAAAAACGATGGCCAGTGCCGATGCGGATGGCAACATCGCCGTTTGGGATTGGCCAAACCGAAAGAGACTCAAAATAATACCACCGCGGTCCACGCAAGCACCGATTATTGATGAATTGCATTTTGGGGGCGACGAACCGGTGCTGTTTGGTGTTGATGTTTCCGGCCCCTTTCTTCGTGATGCGGACACGCTGCGTCAATTGTCGGCTGCCGATAAGTTACCACCGCGGTTGCTAGGTTGGATGATGAACCTGCTCGGACAAAAGCTCAGTTATCCGTTCGAAACGGTCGACGATCCTCGTGTGATCGATTTGAAACTCGAGCAAAACAAATGGGCCGCTGCCGGGATTGGCAAGGAAGGTGGCAAGAACCAATTTTGGATCGGCATCTGGGCTGGCCAAGATCCTCAAGCAGATCCTGAGACGAAGCCCCGGGTGGTCTACCGGGGCCATCGTTGGCGAATCAATGCCATCGAGATCGCTCCGAAGCAAGGCATTGCCGTAAGCGGCGACAAGTTTGGTGAAGTGCATGTTTGGGACATCGAAACGGGCAAACGATTGCACCGATTACGAGCTCAAGGCAAATCGGTCTACGAAGCGGCACTCGACCGTGATTCGAATCGGATTGCCTTTGGTACCCGCCCTTTTGGTGCCGATGTTTGGGGCCGCAATCGCTACGGAGCGATCGAAAAGGTGCTCGACCTAAGATCGCGGTCGATCTACGAAATTGATCCCGAAAATGAACTCAATTCCATTCAGGAGACGGCTGAAAACGATCGGGACAAAATTGTCATTGAACGCTTGGCTGGCGATGCGGGATTGGCGGTTTCTCGCCAACGCGACGGCAAGTCGGTCGCTCGCTACGAGTTGATGTCGGGCCGTATTCCAAGCGTCTACTCGTTGATCGAACAACCAACGCTCGGTTCGGACAATCCGGTGTTGGTCGGTGACAATACAGGATTATTGGCGGTATGGGATTCGCAAACCGATCGTTTGTCGCGAGCCTTTATCGGTCACGAATCGATGGTCACGTCGATTAGTGTTGCCGAGAACAGCAAAATGTTATTGAGTGGTTCGAGTGATCGAACCATTCGATTGTGGAGTTTGGAAAACCGTCAACCGACAGGCACGTTCGACTTCCAATTCGAAAATGCCGCCGTCACCAAGGTCGAACCAGGCACATCGTCGGCCAAAGCCGGTGTTCGCGTGGGTGATCAAATCGTCGCGATCGATGGGATGAGCATCAAAGAGATGTACGAACGCATGTTGACGGGCGAATTCGATTATCGCCCCGGTCAAAAAGTGCCTGTGGCAATGAAACATGGCGATGAAGATTACGAGTTTGAAATGACCATGGCGGATGGCTACGATTTTTCAGAGCCGATCCTGAGTGTGTTTATCGGTGACGAAGATCGCTGGATCGTGTGGACCCCCGAAGGCTACTACGATGCCGCGCCTGGCGCAGAGAAACTAATCGGTTGGCATGTGAACCGGGGGCCAGCCAAAAGTGCTCGGTATTTCTCAGTCGGCCAATTTCGTGAACCACTTTATCGACCTGACATCATCGACCGAGTACTCGATGGCGAAGATCTTGAATCCGCCGTCGAGGCGGCAAACCGTGAACGGGACGAGTCGGCGACCTATGATTTTCGTAGCCCATCGGATTTGGCTTCGCATCATCCACCTACCGTTCGCTTTTTGTCGCCAAGTGATGGTTCGCGGCTAGACGATGCAACGGTCAATATCAATGCGGTCGTGGAAAGCCCCAATGGGTTGCCGATTCGCGAAGTCACGCTGCTGGTCAATGGCATTGCCTGTCAAACGTTTGCACCGGATTCGCCGGTCAGTACCCGGATGACGATCGAGCACGAGATCGAACTGGACGCGGCAACAAACGAGATTGAATTGGTTGCCCGCAATGCTCAATCGCGTGGTTTCGCTGGACTGACGTTGGAGTTGCCCGAGGCAAGATCTGATGCATCGCCAAAAACCCATTTGCGAGTATTGTCGATTGGCACCGCAGGCGGAACGACGAGCGAAGAATCCAATGCCATGGAAGATGCCGAACAATTTGCCGAGACGATTTCGAGTCAACGCGATGGACGTTTGTATGAGGCAATTTCACTAAAAGTACTGACGGGCGAAGACGCCACTCGCGAGGCGATTCTTGACGGCTTTGAGTGGTTGATCGAACAAACAGAACCCTCCGACACGGTCGCAATCTATTTATCTGCGGACGCCTTTGTGGACGCCTCCGACAATTTTTACATTGGTGCCCATGACGTCGACTTTGATCGCCCACGGGCAACAGCCCTTTCGTGGCGAGAGTTCGTCCATACGCTGCGAAACGATTTGCCGAGTTGCAAACGGTTGGTCTTCCTAGATTTGCGACCCAACGATCAAGCCATTCAGCCTGGGCTACGAAACCCTCTCCTGGATTTGGCGGCACCAGAACTGGGCACGATCTTCTTTTCCTCGACCGCACTTCAGCAGCGGTTGCCTTCGGACGATGACGGTCGACCCCGTTTCTTGACGACCGCCTTGGCTTCGATTTTGAAAGACCAGAGTGTCGATGTGTTGCCAACGCCACCCGATGGACTGTTGACAGGTGAAGAAGCATCAAGCGGTTGGATGCAGCGCGTACGCAAAATCTCGGATGGAAAACTATACCCGGTCGCCTTTTCACCCGCGGCCAGTCGCGAAGTGAACGTATTGCAGTTGAACAAACCCTAATCATCCCTCTCTACACCTGTACAAATTCCCTACCATTGAACGCGAGTCACCCATGATCTGCCGACTTCCTTTTCCGCGATTGCTTGCCGCTACTTGCTTGATTGCAACATCCCCGACCTCTCATTCGCAAAACTTCTTCGACCAAATACGAGAGGGGGTTGGTCGAGAGATCCAACGCCAAATCCAAGACAATCGCGGTAATCGTTCGGCACCAGGCGGAAGCGGTGAACAGCCTCAAACGAGAAACTATTCGATGCCGAACGAAAGCGGCCAAACCAACAATCAAGGTGGCCGATTCGATGGTAGTGATTTCTTCGAACCTCGACCGGTGACGCCAAGGCCCCAGCCTCGCTACCAACCCCAACCCAACTACCAGCCCCAACCGAGCTACCAACCCCAACCGAGCTACCAACCCCAACCGAGCTACCAACCTCAACCGAGCTACCAACCTCAACCGAGCTACCAACCCCAACCGCCGATACGGTCAAGCCAAAGTGATGTAAGCAACAAGCCGTTCAAGATTCGATGCCCTAAAGAGCTTGGTAAGTCGGTGTCCTATCGTCTAGTATCGGGCACGAACGAATATCCTTACACGATGCAGCCGGGGCAGGCTCAGACGGTGACGGAATCGCGAGTATGGCGAATTCGCTATTCACAGGCTGGACGGAATGTCAGCTATCGGCTTCGAGGTGGAAAGACTTACGAGTTTGCGGCCCGGTCCGATGGTCAAACCCAGCTCTACGAGGCGAACCCCAAGAATGAAGAACCACCCCTACGGTCAAGTGGTCGATGATGATGCTTACCGCTTCATTGCTTGTCGGGATCGCGGTTGGATGCACGGTTTCGTGGCTCCTAGCACCAGAGCCAAAGCATTCAACCAACGATCCAACGCGACAAAGTCCATACGAAGTCGAACGGCGAACTAGGCTACGTGATGAGGATTTTGTTTTTCGTACTTTCGGAGCCCGGATCGAAACGGTTCGATCGATGCTAGACCCTGCGATCGATTTGCGAGACAACCTGTTAACGATGGCTCTTCGCAGCGATCGGTCGCTAAGGCAATACACCGCTCGTGACTTTGTTGCGGGTAAGATTATAGAAGGCTTTTTGGTCGGTGGCGTTGTGTTGCTCTTGCTCATTCTGATTGGACCGCTGTCTTTAGCGGTCTTGTTTGGGCTGGGACTGGCAGTCCTCTACCCGCTTCTTTGTCGCCAATCACTACTCGCGGCATCCCAGCGGCGGCTTAAGCGGCAACGGCTGCGGTTGCCATTTGTGATCGACCAAATCGCGTTGATGATGCAAGCTGGCGGAGGTTTCGAAGAGAGCCTTCGTTCGATTGCCAATGAAGAACCTGACCACCCTTTGACCGAAGAACTTCAAATCCTGTTAGCGGATATCGACGCTGGACGGACACGCCGCGATGCATTGTTGGATCTGCGAGAGCGAATTCGCGACGAGGACGTTGGCGAGCTGATTTTCAGTATCGTCAAAGGAGAAGAATTGGGGACACCGCTAAGTGCATTATTATCGGATCAAGCTGATCAAATGCGAATCAAACGATCTCAGTGGGGAGAAAAAGCGGCAGCCGAAGCGGAGGTGCAAATCGTTTTTCCGGGGATGCTCGTCATGATCGCATGCCTGATCGTCGTCCTCGGCCCGATTCTGCTTCCCGCAGTGATGAACTTTAGCAATTAAGCGATTACCTAGCGAGCGACCATGAACCCATCGATCCACATCCTAACTGGCGTTGCCGCAGGAACCGTCCACCCGATAACTCGCAGTGTCGTTCGCATTGGAAGCGACCCCGCGATGGATCTTGTCGTTCCGAGTAGCGATGTCCCGCCGCACGCGTTGACACTGGAGTATCGCGACGAGGTGTGCCAGGTTCACAATCGGGCGTCGGTCGCCTTTTACCTAGGCGGTTATTCAATAGAACCGGGCAGCCATCATCCGTGGCTCGATACCGATATGCTGGAGCTACCCGGACGAATCCGCTTGCAATTGCATCATGGTGATGGAACGCCGATATCGCCCGCCCCGGCTGTAGCTTCGGCAACGAAGTCTACGCCGCCAGCAACCGGGACGCGGCCCGCTTCGGCCAAATCCTCTTCGCCAGGTGTCATGATCCAAATCGGCGTCATCATCGCCTGTGTCGTCGGTTGTGTATTACTCTTGGCACGCGATTCGTCGAAAAAGTCAAACCGGTCAGCAAACGTACCCTCTTTCGATTCGATCGTTCGCGAGGCTATCGAGACTCCTTCTTCCGAAACAACGTACCTGACTCGGCAACTGCAATTTGCGGAAGCGGCCATGGTCCGCTCCAACCGGCGTGCCGCACGCGAACGTTACTCGCAGCTTCGCAGTCGATTGATTTCGTCGAGTCACCGAAACAACAACGAGCTGTACCAACGGATGGCCGCGTGGGTCGAGTATCGGCTTGGCCAGTTGTAGTCATTGCCCGTCGTTGCTCCGAACCGGGTCAACCACGTTTGTCGTCTAAGGAGTGAAAGTAGGCCCGAGCCAATCAGTGGGCGCTATCCGCTCGGAGAGCTTAGCGACGCTTTGCTGTTTCGGATGGCTCGGCGACCTTTAGAGAACTGGGGTAATTGAGCACCAACTGTTTGATCGCGGTTCGGGTCAAGCCTGGTGACATGTACTGAGCGAATGCGAAGTCGATCAGTTTTTGGTTTGCCTCTGGCGTATAGGCTACTAAGGTATTTTCGTTACAAGTTTCATTGTGGATCGTGGGGGGGCGATTTCCGGAAAGTGGTTTCATAAACGGTGAAGAACATCAACGTGAAATGTTGAGGCAACCAGTATCGATTGGAAGGTTGCTGCTGAGCAGAGTCTATCTCCGTTTGACTAGGCAAATCGATCCTACCCCCAAACAATCTCAAGCGGGTTGAAAATCCAAATAAATATTCTTTTTGCCCTGCCATGCCTTGCCTTGCCTTGCCTTGCCTTGCCTTGCCTTGCCTTGCCTTGAAAAACCTCAGGTAACACTATCTGAACCCACTCATTCTTGGGAAGATCCTCTTTTTTTGCTAACTTACCATCAAGAAACAACTCACAATCTGCACACCTTTCGTGCATTCAACCGAATAAGAAGTATCGGATTGCCGTTGACATCAAAATTACTCTACTGGAATCGCAGTTCTTACCGCGTCAAGTTTCCCGGGGGTGCGGGTGAAGATCTGGCAGGAATCGTCGATCGTCCCGACACGTCGGACGTTGTCCCGGTGATGATCCTCAGTCACTGCTTCACCTGTAGCAAAGACTTGAAGGCGATCGTTCAAATTTCGCGAGGTCTTTCCGAGCGTGGGATCGCGGTTTTACGCTACGACATGACCGGGCTGGGTGGCAGCCGCGGTGATTTTTCACAGACCAATTTTCAAACGAACTTGTCTGATCTTCGTGCGGCCATTCGCTTTGCGACAAGCGAACTTGGCACGGTGACGACACTCTTCGGGCATAGTTTTGGTGGTGCGGCTTCCATGGCGATCGCGGGTTCGCCAGCATCCGATGACGAAGAAGCCGCCGCGTTTGATTTACAAACTCGCCGCGATCTCGGTGGCGTCATCTCGCTTGCGTCGCCTAGTGATACGTGGCATTTGGCGGTTCGGCTCGATCGCATGAACGGTGCCATTGATCGCACGGGTGTCGGGGACGTCACGATTGGTGGCCAAAGTTGGACCATTCGAAAACAAATGCTCGACGATTATCGGCAATATGATTTGGCCAGCCGGATTTCGCGGATCGCGGTGCCGACACTCTTGTTTCATTCGCCCGCCGACGATATTGTTAGTTTCGACCATGCACTGCGAATCATGGGATTGATCAACCAATCACCCAATGAATTAGCCGAAGCGAACGATCGAGCGATTTGTAGTTTGATGGTGTTACCCGCTGCCGACCACTTGTTAACGACCGACCGCAGAGACCTCGATTTCGTGATCGCTACCACTGCCGCCTTTGTGCATCGAACGCATGACTTGGATTGAGCTATCGGCGATCTCAGCGCTGCTTCTCGGTTTCTACGACGTGGCCAAAAAGATAGCGGTTCGGCAAAACGCAGTGCCGATGGTGTTGTTGGTAAGCGTGACGGTCGGTGCTAGTTTATGGCTTCCGTTTATCGTTTGGTCTGCCGTGTCACCGGAGACACTGCCGCATCGGTTGTTTCGAGTCGACGTCCTACCACCCGCCGAGCACGGGCTATTGATGTTAAAAGGGATTCTGGTGGGTACGTCATGGACGCTAGCCTTTTTTGCACTCAAGCGGTTGCCGATTTCGATTGCTTCACCGATTCGATCGACGAGTCCCGTTTGGACCATCGCAATTGCCGCACTGTTTTTGGGAGAACGTCCGAATGCAGTTCAGTGGATGGGGATTGTGATTGTCGTAGTCGCATTTTGGTCTTTTTCCGCCGTCGGGCTTCGCGAAGGCGTATCGTTTCGCCGTGATCGTGGTGTTGCCTTGATGGTCGCTGCCACGATACTAGGCGCTTTGAGTTCAATCTACGACAAATACTTGCTACAGACGATCGAAATACCGCCTTCGACCGTGCAAGCATGGTTTTCGATCTATTTGGTGCCGGTCATGTTACCGATGGCGATTTGGTGGCGATGGACAAAGCGAGACAAGTCGGCGTTTCATTGGCGAGCCGCCATGTTTGCCATCAGCCCCCTGCTGCTGGCCGCCGACATTGTCTACTTCACCGCCTTAGCCGACCCAGACGCGTTGGTGTCGATCGTCTCGGTCGTTCGACGTTGTAGCGTGGTGATTTCGTTTCTGTTCGGCATTCAAGCACTAAAAGAGGTGAATTTTCGACCAAAACTGGTTTGCGTCCTCGCCATTCTCTGCGGTGTCGCAGTTCTGGCAATCGGCCAATAAACCGTTGTGCTTTTCATTGAGCCAAAATAACCGTATTCTATAAAGATTGTAGAGATGTTAATTTCCCAATTGTTTTTTCTTATTTCCTGACGTGGAAAGCGAGCGGCAACGAACGTTGCTTTGAAGGGTATGAGCGAAATCCTGCTCTATTATAGACGTCCCGATCCCACCACATGGGTCTACCTTTCCTCGTTCTTAACGATTGGGCTGTTCTTCGTATTTCATCGCTTTTGGAGCATTCGAAACCTTGACATCGTCCTGCTGATTTTGCTCGGCCCCGGCTTGTTGATGGTTCACGAGGGATGGCGACGACAAATTTTGGAGATTGAATCCGAAGTCGTTACTCAGCAAATCGAAGATCGGCCACCCGAAAAGATGCCTAGCGTCGAGATGCCTGCCGTATCTGCCAACCACAATGGGGAACCAAGGCAAACGTTTGTTTCGATGTTGGTCCAGTCAACGCTCGGAGATGTTTTGGCCGAACCATCAACGGACAACGACGCATTGAGTTCGAACTCAAGTAGCGAAGGTTCCCAAGCGGACGACGCCGAGCCGAGCAAAAAAGACGTCGACCCTGTATCGATTCGGCGATTCGGATTCATTTATTTGTTTGCGATCGAGTTTTTGTTGTTGGTCCGGCTACTTTTGGATCCGTTAATGGTCCGCCGTCCGCAATTGGATCCAAATCTAACCAACGGCGGGTTAACGTTCATTGGCGTTTGGTTGTTCATCTTTATGATGGCCAATGTGGTTGCCAGTACACCTCGGATCCAAATTGAGCAAGGTCCGAAACTGGGGCCCGGCTATGCGCTAATGAACATGTTGCCAGCGATCCCGACGCGGCCTGTAACCGATGCGTTGGCGGCAGGAGCTCCGACCGAAGAAGCGACGTTGACGCCCGCCCAAGCTCGATTGGCGACGCTTGCCAAAGTTTTGGCCATCCTGGCGCACGCTGCGATCGTGACGGGCATCGTTTTGATTGGCAATTGGCATTTTAGTAACATGCCAGCGGGGGTGGGCTGCGCGACGCTCTATCTTATGCTGCCGTACACGGCGCAAATGACCGGAAGGGTCGATCATGCGCTGCCCGCTGCTTTGCTGCTTTGGGCGATTTTATTTTACCGCAAACCGTTGGTGTCGGGGACATTCTTAGGACTCGCATCGGGGTTGGTTTACTATCCGCTATTTCTGCTTCCGCTGTGGTTTAGCTTCTACTGGAAACGTGGTGCTTGGCGTTTTCTGATCGCGGTCAGTGCGATGTTGGCACTGTTGATGCTGCTGCTATCCTTTGCCGGCGCCGAGTCGTTGATCACTCATTTGCGTGCGATGTTCGGATTGTTTTTGCCGGAACGAGAAGCTGCGAACTTGGGCGGCATTTGGGGATTGGGCTGGGATCCGATTTGGCGTTTGCCATTAATCGTAGCCTTTGTCATCCTCTGTTCGTTCTTAGCCGCATGGCCCGCTCAAAAGAATCTTGGCACGTTAATCGGCTGTTCTGCCGCAGTGATGGTCGGAGCCCAGTTTTGGCACGGCTATGGTGGTGGACTTTACATTGCTTGGTTTTTACCTTTGGTTCTATTGACGATTTTTCGTCCCAACCTACAAGATCGAATCGCGACCAAGGTTGTCTCGGACCGATCGAATTTGGGACGCCGTCGCGATGCAACCGCTCGCGATGGCGTCTCGCCCTCAACGCAAAGTACCCCCATTTCCCTCAGTGAAAGTGACCTCACTTGAACGCCTCCAACGCAACACCCAAGACGGATGTCGGTGATGCAAGTGAAGCTCTGCATCGATACCGTCAAGACCTAAGCACCCTCGAATCCGAACGAGCGCAGTTGAAATCTCGTGATCGTCAATTTGGCTCGGCGCGAGTTGTTTTGTTCCTGTTGGCGATTGTATTCTTGGTGCTCGGCACGGACAAAGGTGGGATGCCACCGGTATGGCCGATTGGTTGGTTGATGGTCATCGGTTTTCTAATCGCCGTCGTCTTGAATGAACCGGTGCGTGAACGGATCGAATCGCTTCGCAACGAGCGATCCGTCCTGCGGCGGTTGATTGCACGGATCGAGCGGGATTGGGATCGCTTGTCGACGGACAAAATGACTCGCAAGTTAGCCGAGCTTGACTTGTCCGCCGATCAACGCGATGTCGCCAGCGACTTGGATTTGCTTGGCCGCGCATCGTTGTTTCATCTGTTGTCGATGACCGCCACCACACCCGGCATCCGAACGTTGGCGTCCTGGTTGACGGGCCCCGCGATCGCACAGCAAGCCATACGGCGCCGCGAAGCGATCGAAGTGCTCGCTCCGCTTCGTGACGAGCGACTGCGGTTTTACAAGTTGTCTCGAAAAGTGGCCGAAAGTAGCGGTGACCCCGACCGCTTTACCGAATGGGCGACTGGCGAAACTTGGCTCGAAAAACGCAATTGGCTGTCAATCTGGGCCAACCTATCGGTCGCCCTAGCAATTCTTTTTGTCCTGGCGATCATCCTTGGTGCGTTGCCGCTTCTTGCTGCCGATTTCGTCAAGGTCGGCTTGTTCGGTATCGTGGGGTTGGGCGTTGTCAATGTGCTGTTGACAGCCGTGGTACTCGGCCCCGCTCACGCAATCTTTTCCGTGGCGATGTCGAGCCGGAGTGCGGTAGCCGACTACATCGAGCTATTTAATTCGGCCGCTTGGTTGCCAGAAGAACCGAATGCGAAAGCCCCGAAGAACGACGCCTCGCCGGACAAACCGTCTGCGGATTCAAGGTTGAACGCACTTCGCGAAACGATGTTGACGGGCGACCGATCCGCCGTCAAGGGAATGAAGTCGCTACAGAAGGTTGCATCGGCAGGAGCACTTCGTCAATCCGCTGCAACGTTCCTGTTGTACCTGCCACTGCAAGCGTTTGCTCTTTGGGATGTTCGGGTTTTGCGTAGGCTCGAAAATTGGCAAGCCCAATATCACGATGTCACCCGCAATTGGTTCGAAGCTCTCGGCGAATTTGAATCATTGATGTCGATTGCCGCTTTGCGAGATGAGTATCCGAATTGGGCCACCCCAAATTGGAAGGCGAATCCGAAACAGGATTTATCGTCCGGTTCGGTGCTCGAAGCTACCCAGATCGGGCATCCGTTATTGGGCGATTCCGCCCGGGTTACCAACGATGTTTCGGTCGGTCCAGCGGGCACGTTATTGTTGGTCACCGGCAGCAACATGTCGGGGAAGAGTACAATGCTTAGAAGCATTGGCTTAAACGTCGCCTTGGCTGGCACCGGTGCCCCGGTTTGTGCATCCGCGTTGACTTTGCCGTCGATCGAGTTGGCCACCAGTATTCGCGTCAGTGACAATTTAAGTCAGGGCGTCTCGTTTTACATGGCGGAACTGCATCGCTTGAAGCATGTCGTCGAGCACGCTCGCAGGTTGTCGGAAAAACAAGATCGTGTGCTGTTGTTTTTGCTCGATGAAATTTTACAAGGCACCAATAGCCGAGAACGACAAATTGCCGTCGTGCAGGTCTTGCGTCACTTGATCAAATTAAAAGCGATCGGTGCGATCAGCACTCACGATTTAGAATTGGCCGATGAGTCCGAACTCAATTCGATTGCCCATACCGTCCACTTCCGAGAAACGATTTTGAAGGATGAAGACGGCAACGACACGATGACGTTCGACTATCGAATGCGGCAAGGGGTTTCGCCGACGACTAACGCGTTAAGGTTACTTGAGATGGTCGGGCTGTAGTCGCGTACGGATATAGCGTCAAACGCACTTAACGAATTCTGATACCAATTTCGCGATCGCTGGCCTTTTTTAAATTCTGGTCAAGTCGATAGATGATCAAAGCAATTTTTTTTTACTTCGCCTCGAAGCTGGTCCCTTTTGACCCTCGCTACAGAGCAAACTGAGCCCCGGTAGAGTGTTGCTCATGCAGACCCCAATTCTTCGCAACGTAAAACGGCAGCCCTTCGGTTACCGTTTCAATGTCGCTTCCCTCCAGTGCAAGCGGTGGATGTTAAAGCAATTGACAGGCTATCGCCCATCACTTTCCTCCTTTGGCTTCATCTGAATCCCGAATTCCGAGTCTGACCTAAATTCTTCACCTCACTTCGCTTGCGTTCAAGATCGCCTATCAGCTCGAAGAAAACAAAAAAATCTGCAGCTTCCAAATCCAAACGACGATACATCGGTATGCCCGGCGGAGTTATTCAGGAACGCGTCCAGAAGGCGGGACCTGAACACTTCGGAATCATCGCAGTCGACTGTGCTAAAAAACGATCCAAGTGGTTCCTCTGCGAGGACTACGGCCGAGCCATTATTGAGCCAACGACCGTCGAGCACAACGGCGCGTGCTTGAAAGCCATGACGCTGCAGATTCAAAATGCCTGCTAAGCCGAAGGAATCGTTGCCTCGATCGCAGCCGTGGAAATGACCGGCGTGTACTACAGACCCGTCCAAAGGGCACTGCGCAAAGCTGGCTTCGACACCAGGGTCGTTCATCCGTTCGCATCCTCGTCAAGCAACGATCTCGATTGAAGACCCAAATTCGTGATTTGATGCGTCGATCGATGCCGGGTTAGGCAGATCTATTTGAGGACGACAATTTATTTGTCGAGTTTGAATGCCAAACCGGACGTTGACACTCTGGCTCAGCAACAAGAGACGATGCTAATGGGATTGGTTAAGGGATACGCCCTCGATTGATGTCAACGGCGACAACCGCATCACCGCGTCGGACGCCTTGGCAGTCATCAACGAATTATCGGACGTTTAATTGGATGTCGACACTTACAATTATAGATCGTAGTGATTTGCTGGTCAGTCCGTGTTGTATCGATCTTTGCGGTGTTCTTTGCAAGCAGTACAGAATCGACCGCTGGGAAGCGCCCCGTAAATTGCCGTGCAAATAGCGAAATCTTTGGGGCCATCGGGATGCCCGAAAGTCTTTACAACTTCCGCTACTCTTTTTGGGCATACCCTAGGCGGTAGGGGACTCGCCGATTTTTGACAACTTGCGTAGACTTAAATAGTGATGGCGTCCGAAAAGACACGGACGCCCGTTTTCCCCCTACTCGATTTCTACTGTAATAATGTCACCTAGCGAACACGACATCTATCAAGAACACGTTTTAGAGCACTACGAAGATCCGTACCATCGAGGATCACTTGCCGATGCCACCCATGCGGATGAAGGGAACAACCCCCTCTGTGGTGATGTCATTCATATCGACCTGAAGTTGTCGTGCGATGGCAAGATTGAGCAGGCTTGGTTCGATGGCGAAGGCTGCAAAATTAGCCAAGCGTCTGCGTCGATGTTAACCGAAGCCATCGAAGGAAAAACACTTGAGGAAGTCAAAGCATTTTCAGCGGAGGAAATGCTGAAATTGTTCGGACCGCGGCTCACCCCCAATCGACAAAAATGTTGCCTGCTGTCTTGGCGAGTTCTGCAAAGCGCGATGCATTCGCCTGTAGGCGATTTTGATGACGATGAAAACTCCAACGAGGATCCGCAGTTTGGCGGCCCTAGCCTTAGCGAAGAGTCCTAA
>JGI12210J13797_10622596_pt1 | contig 13710 bp, 14 predicted proteins | sample ElkSlonscriptome_3_FD_13797 | JGI IMG/M metagenome (IMG submission 13797)
CCCCTGTTTGGGCTCTTGGTGGCTTGGGCTCTACGCCGCCGTCGAGCGTGGCCCCGGCGCGGGAAACCAGTACCGTAGCCTGAACGTTGACGTTGATGTTCACCGGCAGAGTGTTCGCCGTCGTTCCTGCCGTCTTGGCCAGCAGCGTTAAGGTGCTGGTGTAGGTGTCGGCATTGTAAGCCGCTGTCGCGACTGTCTGCAGTTCATCATTTTGATTGATTAGATTGGCTAGAGCCTCGCCTACATCCTCAATCGTGTCTCCCTGTAAGGTGTTATAGAGAATAGAGCGATCGCCCACCACGACAGAGAGATATTGCCCACCCCGCGCTAGCAGCCCATTCGCAGGCAGTAGGCTAGATAGCCCCTCATCAGGCGGCTGGGTTGTTTTGGGGAACTGGTACTGCGCGTACCAATCGAGCGAACCCGTGAACGTTCCAGGCTGAATCTGGCGATCGCCGCTCAGCTTGCGGATTACCCGCTTCTTGTCCCCCTCAAAGCCATCAAATTCATGCTCAAGGATCTGGTACGTTCCCGCGTAGGCATTGCCGGAGGCGATAGTGAATACGGTGCCGGGGAGGCCTAGCCCGTCGAAGTTGCCCCATACTTCAGTATCCAATGTCCACCGGGCTGAGTCGCTGCTGTAAGCTGATTCGGTGATTATTGCGCCCACTAAAGCCTGCGCATACTGACCGTAGCCGTTGTAGCCCTTGCGGATTCCATCGAATTCTACGGGATTGCTGCCGCTCACCTCGGCGTACCCAGGCAGCGCGATCACCGTCGCATTTACCGGCGCTCCGGAGACGTCTACGGTGACATTATCCGACAGACGGATGACCCGCGCCGAACTAATGCTGCCGGAGATGTCCACGGCCACCCCGCCCGACTCAGCGGAGACCTGGAAGTTGTCACCGTTGACCCCTACCACAAAATAGTTGCGGCCAAAGGCTAGCCCCGTGGGGATGCTGATGCCCTCGAAGCGCACCACATCGCCATTGCTCAGGCCGTGACCGGGTGCTGTCATCAGATTGGAGGCGTCGATCATGCTACCGATCTGGTAACTGACTTCGGGGACCACTCGCCCTAGGGTGAAACTGCTGTTTGTGGGAGTGGTGCGAACCACGTAGGTATCAGCCGCATTCACGCCACCCGGCAGCGTATCGCCCTCCAGCCGGATGATAGCCCCAGCCACTAGGTCGTTTACAGCATCCGTAGTGATGGTATCGCCCGCGTCGTCCACCGCCGACAGTGCCCACGAGATCGGGCTATTGAAGGCCACCACCATCGAGTTAGTGATGTTCTCCCTGGTTTCAGCCGGATACTGATAAGCGTAGCCGTCACTGGTACGGATTACGCCCTGAGAGTCGGTAACCGTTGAGCGCCCATCTTCTTGAGAAGTCGCTATCGTGAGGGTTTGCGAGGCCCGAACGCCACCGGCCAGCACCTCAACGGTTAGCGGCGACTCGTTATTGATGCGGCTGATTAACTGTGAGAAGCTGGGCTGATTGTCGATCGTTTGCTCGAACTGGTTGCCGTTGAGCCCCGTCCCCCGAATGACGGCCATCGTGCCTGTGACGGTGCCAGGAAAGAAGCTCAGCGCCCAGGTATTGCCGTATGCGCCATAGTCATCATGAGTTGCTTTCAGTTGTGTGCCGCTATTGGCGTCACTGAGAGAGCCGAATGCTCGCCCCGCATCATCTACCCGAATGCCGATCACGGTAGGAGCGCCGCCATTTGCGCCGCCCTTAAATGCCATGCGGATCATCTCTGCCAATGGCGATCGCGCACCGAATAGCCGCTGAGCCTGCAAAGGATCATTGAATTGGTAGGGCCGCATTGGTTCGCCGCCCAGGCCGGAACCTATAACGCAGACCGTGTTAAACGGAATTGAGCCAGCTATATTAAGCTGACTCGCATCGACCAAAGTGTAAGCCCCCGGTTGAAGTAAATACTCCCGAGGGCTTCCAAAATATACGCCTTGTGCCATGATTTTTTTGCTCGCTGTTCCTATGAGGTTGGGGTATTGAGTATCTGCTCCCATTGCCGCTGCCACTGCGCTAGCGACATGTTTTTATCAGGTAGCAGGTGTTGCGCTAGCTTCTTGGTGTCTGGCGGCAAGCGAAGTAGAAATTCTGATCTGTTCATCGTTGGTTAAGGGGATAACGTCATCGGGCAAAACTGCGGCCTGTGGTGTGATGGTTAGGGCATCATCATTGCCAGCAACCCCCCCGTAGACCATGGCGATCGCGGGGTTGCTGGCAATTTCATTCGGTAGCCTGCTTTGACGGTTTTTTGATTTGGTCATTGATATCCGTACAGAGAAGTTGCCAGTTCACAATTGAGCCGATGCGGTCTACGTCGGCGAAAACAACCTGGTCATAGCCAACCGTGACGGATAGCTCAGCCACGTAAAATTGAAAGCCGGGTTGCCCCTGCCCGCCCTTAAATTCGATCTCGTTGTCTTGGGCATTGGTTACGCGCAAGTCCCAGACATTGCTATCTCTAATGACTGAGGTTTGGGCATCCAAGATGTACTGCTGCAACCAGACGTAGAGATGATCTCGCAGTAGCTCATTGTGGGTGCAGATCGACAGGGCAATATTGTCTGTGGCGTGATTGCCTCGTGTGTGTTTAAATTTCAGCCCATCAGTTTCTACGACATCAATCTCTGCCCCAAGGCCTGCGAGCTTGGATGATGTGCCGACCCGCTGCACAACAATTCTGGGGCAATCCTGCCGCAGCGTAGGGTAGGCCGAGCGCACCACAATATCGATCCAGCGATCGCTAGCCTGAGTCTTTGCCGCCGTGTTCACCTCGCTTGCAAACTGCCCCGCCAGCCGCAGCAGCAGCGATTTACCGTCGAGCACAAATGGGAAGTTAGGGCCGAGAAGATTAGGGCTGCTAGGCTGCTCTGTCACTGCTGCGCGATCGCCTCGCTAATGATTTCGTTAGTCGCTGCTTCAACCTCTGGCTGAGAGGAAGCGATCGCCGCGCCGAGCGGATGCTTTCCTTCCATAGGTCCAATAGCTCGTACAAACCTATAGCTACCAGTAGCGCCCCTAAAACCTCCTTGCCCCGTAACCAAGAAATGTCCTCCGCCAGGGATGGCAAGGCGAGCCCCGCCAGGATTCCCACCCAGAGCTGAGGGTGTGTACCTTGGAATAATCGGGCCACGCCCGTACTCCAAAATCGAGAGGTAATTGTAGCGCTCTGGGTTGCTGGCGTACTGGGTGAATGCCGCCGCGAAGAGTCGTGCTTTGTATGGAGAGCCATAGGGATACTGAATCTGAACCGAGGCCACCGCCCGCCCCGTTCTTTTGTTGATGATGTGGGAGCCGGTTTCAGACGTGAACGGAACCCCTGAAAGGTTTTGGACGTAGTGCTCCTTGGTGATATCGGCTTGGGCCTCGACGATTCGACCTGCATAAGATGGAGCGCGATCGCGTAGTTGCTGTAACGCCAGTACTGCATCAGCCGAGACCTTAACTCGAAACGCCATCAGTGTTTTCCGTTTTGGTCGATTTGCGCCGCGCTCTTTTTTTTGCGGGTTGCGGATCTTCCGCTGGGGTGTCGGTCAAAATCTCCTCAGTCTGCTCAGCAACACCGGGAGCCTCAACGGCTGGCTCTTCTGGTGCTGGCTCTTCTAGCGCTGGCGCTTCAGATGGGGAACTGTCTTCAGTCTCAACTAGCTTGTATCGCTTGGTAGGGTCAAAGTCTTTCAGCGCTTTTCTGAGCTGCTTTAGGTCAACATCCGTCAGGGGAGTGTTGATCGTGATTCTAGGCAGACCAGGGAAACTGACAGTAGAAGCGCTGCCAGCGGTATCGATCAGTTTCTTAGCCATTGGCGACGGGGTATCGTTGAAGGGTTAAGTTTATTTCGTAGGCTGCTGTGATTTCGCCCTGAAGACAAGGCACAGCGGGCTGAGTGGCGTACAGGGTTTGCCCGTTGATCTTGAACATATCTTGCAACTTTATGCTGCGATCGCTCAGCTTATAGATCAGCCCTAGATCCTGTGGAATATAAAGCTTGTAATCGGCTGCTAGGTAGATTCCTCCTTTGTCCTGGAACGGTTGGCGAGGCGCGTTGCAGAAAAAGCCGCGCAGTGGATTAAGAGGATTAGATACAAACTGTACGCCTGAGGTATACAGGCCAGGCTCAGAAGCGAGATAGTCTGGTCTGCCCTGGTCATCGAAAACCGAGGGATCGACCGCTTGCGCTCTGTAGTGCTCATAGGGCGTCCCATAGCGCGGGTGATTAGCCATCCGCGCTATGGCGATTTGAGTGTATGCAGCTAGCCGATCCGGCTTGCAGTTAGCCAATCGATCAGAATAGCTCCATGAGCACTTTGACCTCAACCGCACCGCTGGCGATCGCCGCGCCCGCATCAGTCTGGTTGTAGCTGAACTCCAGCGCTGAGGGATTGCGGAAGCTCACCCCGTCAGCGCTAGCAGGGTTGAATCGTGCCGCCGCGTTCTCGGTTCCCATGTCTGCATTGCCTACGGTCAAGGCTGTGAAGTTAGCGCCGCCCGTCTCGCTCAGCTTCAGAACGAAGTCATCCCCCGCGCCAGTCGCTTCATTTACGGGGTGAATCATTCGCGCCTCAGCGTAGATGATTCGCACGTCAGGCAACCCGGTATCAACCATGGGCCAGTTGAAAAACACGGTATCCGTCGCCTTGGCGCAAGCCGCCAAGTTCACCACGCCACGAACGCCTAGCCGCCCTGCGCCATAGTTGTAGGGTTGCCCAATGTGAATGATCGATGGGTCAGCCTCGCTGTCGGTGCTCAGAGAGCCTAGGCGAATCGCTGCGTCGTTGTGGGGTTCGTTATTGGCATCGGCGTAGTAGACTCCCTCTAGGCCGTAGTAAACCCCACGGTTGACCCAGCCAGGAGATGCCGGTAGAAAAAGCTTGCTGCCAAATGGCCCGTAACGGCGATCGCCAATCAATAGATAGCCATCGCGAAATGTAGGTACGAGGCCCGCAGCGACTAGCCCGCCGTCGAGCGGTAAACCCATCTCTAGGCCAGAGCGGACACCTACGCCAGGGGCGATCAGTTCCATAATCGCCCGTAGATTCTGTTCCCAAGATTGCTCCGCATTGGAGAGCATTGGGAAGTTCAGATTCATGTCGAAATTGCCGGTCACCATATTAAATCGCCTCTATTTCTAATCGTTGGTAAAAGTCGATAATCGTCTGGGCTTCTTGTGTCCACTTGGGAGCATATTTGTCGAAGCCCTCGCCAAAATTGAATTGAATGCAGCCGATCGACGCCGATGGCGATCCCTGAGTAATCGCCTGATTCCAGTAGCGCATCAGCCGCACCGCTGCGAGGCTGGCGCAGGCCTCCGCCAGGTCTGTGGGTGCTTTGTCAAAGCCGCCTACATATGTCGCCTCGATCGCCGCATCACCCGATATAAATGAGGTTGAACCCCAGATCATTGGCTGCTCGAAAGGCGTATCCCAGAATTGCTCAAGCACCGTCACTAGTCCGGTATCGCCGTCTACGTGGAGTCCTGCGCCGCCGCCTACCTCCTTCTCTGTGTGCCGTCGAAGGAGGGTATGAGAGCGCGTATATTGATCAATCCGAAAGTGTGGATCGACCTCTACCGGGTTGAGTCGCAGGGCTAGCTGCCGCTGGCCCCTGAGCGCCCGGTGAGTCTCCCGGTAGACGAGTCGCTGCATGAACTCGCGCCCGGATTTCTGTTTGATTTCCTTATTCGCTTCCTCCAGGCACCGCAGCACGTAGCGGCTAAAACAGGTCTCGATGTAGGCGTATTCCAGATCTTCGGGGCCTTTATAGTAGATGGTGTCCCCCGCTTCGCTGCGCACCAGCGCCCAGCAGCGATCTCGCTCCAGCGCCAGATCTGCATACTGGACCTTGACGGCGTGAACATCTTCGACAAATAGGCCGTAGAGCTTGATACCTTGCGGCACCGGCTTAACCCAGTAGCCGCGTTCGTCTTGCTCCCAGTCCTCACTCAGCTCAATGAACGTCTCGCACATCGCGCCGGGGATTTCTCCAATCAGCTCTAGGATTTCGCGGGGAGCTGCAAACAGCTCTTGCCCGCTCAGCAGCCGGTATCCTGGCTTGGGCTCTCCCTGATCAAACGGGAAGCTGGCAACAATGTCGCCATCGACAAAGAACGCCGCCACATAGCTCTCATCGCGCCGCAGCACCCCCCAATGGTCGCGGGAGAGTACCATCCGCACGATGCCGCGTTTTTCATGGGTGACGCTCACCAGGTTTGGCGCTGAGGCAGCGATCGCCACCTCTCCCAACTCATTCCGAATTTCTACAGACAGCGATCGCCCGGTGAGATCAAATTCTCTGCCAGGCTCAGGGAAGCCCCCAGGAAACGGGAAATCCCACAGCTGCCAGTAAATCGGCCAATTATCTAGCCAGGGAGAGGCGTCGGTAGTGCTGCCGAATGTGATGCCCATCAGACCGTAGCAGGCCTCAGTAGCTCTAAGGCTGCTTCTGCAACTTCTACGAGTCCTTTTTGCAATCCCTCCTTGGAGATCACTTGCTCTAGATAGGCAACCTTGACCAGCTCCGGCAACCCCGGACTTGCCGCTATATTTTGGATTAGAGGCGTTCCTTTCTCAATGGTCGTGTCGCTCAGCTTGGCGATTTCGATTTCAATCAGAGATAGATCTTCTTCAGTGAGGACTGTAATCTCCTCAACTGGGGGAAGATCGCCGCTGTTGTCGGGCTCACTTGGAGGTTCGCCGTCAGTAGTGCCGGTTTGCCCTGCGCCTGCTGGATCGGCAACGCTAACCACTGCTGCCGCGACAGGCTTAGGAGCTTCGACAATCACGAATCGTAGCGATCGCTTAGCTGCATCCGAAAACGTTAGATACTGAGTTCTGATGGCCCTGGCTTGATCTTGTGTGATTTCGTACGACGGACCTACCTCCATATAGGGGATACCAGCACCGGCAAACTTGCAGCCGGGAGCCTGATTGTTTGGTGAGGTAAGGGTGATTTTAGGCATGATTGGTTGTGCGTAGGAATCTAGGATTAAAAGATTGCGGGAAAGTTTTCCATGCGCAAAATTGCCTCGGGGTAGCGAACGGTGAACGCCACACGTTCGCGAGCCCGGATCGCGACCTGATCAGTCTGAGACAATATCTCATCCAGTACGCGAATATTAAAGTTGGCCCAATCGCCGATAGCAAAGCTGCTGCGATTGAAGACCAGACATTTACCATTGGTTTCGCCCGGCTGAGCGTCAAGGAACGTAGTCGCGATGACGGTAGCGCCACCAATGCGCCCAACCTCACCCGTGAAAATTCCCGCGCCCGAACCAAAAGCATAGGTGTTCATCGTCTGGAAGCTCTTATTGCGAATGAGCGCTGCTTCCGCCGATGTTCCCGTCAGAATGATGATGTCTTTTTTGTTCCGCCCATACACGCCTAGGCGCTGCATAGCCTGAATCATGTTGGAAACGATCTGCTGGCCATCGGCGTTATCGAGCGTTGGGTCGTAGGCATAGATACCCGCGCCCGCCTGCTTGAATAGGCCGTTAAAGACGTTGCGAGCGTCACCGTTGCCATGGTCTACGTCGGTGTCGCCGAGCATGAATGCAATTTCTTCAGCTTGGCTGAACTCTGCCGCCATCTCTTGCTTGAGCATCCCCTCCATATCTTTGATGGTGGAATCCTCAAATACCTCCGACTGAATCGGTAGCCAGGTCATGATCTTCTCTGGCTCAAGGGGCACGGAGTCCAGTCGAGCCTTGAACTCTGGCGCTGGTTGGCCGGGCTTAACCGTGTATGCGCCCTGCGCACGAACCAGCTTAGGAATGCTGATTTTGGGCCGCGTCATTGTGATCAGCGACTTCGAGCTGTCGGCAATCTGGCGCATGAAACACTGTTGGCGAATCAGAGGAATTACCTCAGATGCGATCGTCTCCTGCAATGTGGCTTCAGCGCCGCCGCCCTGACCCATGCCAAGGGATTTTAGTAATTGTCGCCGGGTAGGTCGTTGCATAATTTGTCGTGTCGTAATAGGTAAAGGATGAAATCTATATGCAGTCAGGTTTTAGTCGTCGTCGGCGGTGGAAAGCAGGCCGCTTTTCTGCCCCTGATACAGAAGCGATAGTGCTTCGCCCCATGTCACCTTTTCGTCCAGCTCTCCATCAAGCCCCCAGTCTTGAGCGGCTTTTGTCAGATCGTCGTCGTTCTGTACTGTCGTCGCCCCGCTTCGCCGCCGACCAACCGAAACGCCGCCCGCTCTTGCGGCTTTGCGGAGAGAGCCGACAGAGGGGATACCCTCGCCGTCGCCTTGCCCTTCTAGCCGATCCATGCGCTGAACTAGGGGGGCGATCGCGCCCTGCATTGCTGTTTTGATGAGGGAATCTAGCGCGATCTCCTGTGGTGCATCGTCGTCAGTGATCGCTGCGCTTTTGCTTAGATCGATGCCTAGCGCTGTCTCAAGCTGCCCAACACGAGCGGGAATTGGCCCTTCAAATTCTTGGCCGAGATACTGACTTTCGAGATTGTCCAGAAATGCGGTGATAGGGACACTTGCCGCTTTCCGTAGGCCGGTGTGGGCTTCTAGATTGCTTAGCCGATCGTGTAAATTCATACCTTTGTCCATGTCGGGGTCCATGTTGGGGTCCATGTCGGGGTCCATGCCAGGGTCGCCGCCCGCCATGTTGGGATCCATGTTGGGGTCGTCGCCCGCCATGCCGGGGTCCATGCCAGGGTCGCCGCCGCCACCCGCCGCTTGCTGCACAAGCATGGTGAGTTGCTGGAGGGCTTGCTGAAGTTGCTGGGCTATTTGTGGATCCATAATTGTGTGATGAGTGTGAATTAGTTAAGGCCGAAATACTGAGAGGGAAAAGCTATGTGAGGGTTGGCCACACCAGGGCTGCCGGGAGGTCTCATGGGCTTTTCCATCAGCTCACCGGGCATCTGTTCTCTGAAGGTGTCGAGGGCTTTAGAGAGGGTGAGGCCCATCTCTTCCGCCATCGGCATGGCGCGATATTCTTCGGTATGGGGCAGCTCCTGCGATCGCATAGCCAGCCCCTGTAGGAGCTTCACCATATTCACCAAAACATTTGGCGGATCCTCCGTAATGCCCATCAGGCCTAAGCTTGCATCGTGGGCCATCTTGGCGAAATTCTTATCTCGCATCCCATCCGCATTGGCACACTTGGCTAGAGCTGAGGCAAGAACGCCTACCTTCATGCCGTAGATATCCGTTGCCGGTTCGCGCCCGCCCTTGCTTTTAGGAGGCGTCTGTACCGTCTGTTTGCCACCAAGCCCGGTTTTTGTCTCGGCTGCATTGATCTGGATTTTGCCCCCGCCTTTTGGCTTGGGGGTTAGAGCGGGCTTAAGGCCTCGCCCGCCTTGTGCTAGTCCAGTGCGGATTGTTCCGCCACTGGTAGCCCGCATTGCTCGCTGGCTTTGAGCCATCGCAGAGCTAGCAGATGTATGAGAGCCCGTGAGGGTCTTCCGAAGCCACTGCTGACCGCGATCGCTCATAGCAGGACTTGCTGCCCGCTTTGGATTTAGGGAAGTATGCATGGTCGATATCGATTTGGTTAGGGATTTGGTTAGGGCCGCAATGTATGCCCCAGTGTCCTCGCCCTCGGTAAGCCGTAGCGCGGGGTTATCGGTCACTGAAAGCTCATCAATCCTGATCTCATTGATCAAGGTGCAGGGTCTACCGAGGGCATCGCGAGCCCCGGACTGAGTGCCGAAGATTTTGCCGCCTAGGGAAACGCCAAGCGAGATCAGCCCTTCTTGTAGCTGCCCCCAAATGATTTTTGATATCGGGTTTGCTTCGCTGAGCTGCCCTTTCCAGTGGGTGCGCCCCTCGCTATCCACCCACATTTCCGTAACGCGCCCAAGCGGTAGAGATACTGCCGCGATCATCTCCATTTGCTCCGCCGATGACAGCCCTGAGCCACGTACCAAGCGGCTTATAAGCTTGTCCCAAAAGCCGTGATGGAGGCGAATCGGCCCGCCCTTAATGCCGCTAGGCCCACGATTCGCCATGAATCCAGGAATAGCCCGATTAACTGCATCTGGGGCGATCGCTTCACCATCTAAATCGCGGTGAAACGACGAAGCAACCCCACCTACCTGAAAGGTCTGGCCTGCGGTTTTTTGGAGCTTGTGCCAGGTGCGCATAAAAATAGCCGCCCCCAGAAAGGGACGGCTAAAGTTTTTTGATAAAAATTAAGTCTTAGCTTTGGATACTATTCTTCTGTTAACTCAAGACTAGCCTGCACACGAGGCACCGTCAACTTTTCGTTTTGATATGATCGAATCAAAATTCACGACAAAGAATTTATGTCCGGCAATAATCCTGGAAATCGGCATGAGAACACCGATCGCTGCTTGAGGGATCTGATGAGAAACCCGAGTCGAATTTTAGATATGCTGAGATCTGCCCCACCACGAGAAGCAGAAACCGGGCTGAGAGGAAGAGATGAAAGATTGTTCGGCTTGCCGCAGCGGGATCTTGGCTCAGAATTTAATGTGCTGATACGCGAATGGTTTACCGATGCCCATACCGATGCCCATGAGGATCCTGACCAGCCGGAAGAGAGATCGCGAGAGATCTGTCAGAGCTGCCAATATCGGACAGGTAGCTCGTACCTGTGGTGCGCGGTGCATCCCAGTGGGCCAGCCGCAAACAATAGCTGCGCCGACTTTGCTGCTCAAGAGGCTAGGCCTAGTCTCCCCGACTCACCACGAGAAACAGAAGAAATCACGCTGAGAGGAAGAGATGCAAGAAGGTTTGGCGCTGAGCCAAATTCTTTCTGTCTGCCGCAGGAGGCTCTTGATTCAGGAGTTGACAGCCTAATACTCGAATGGTTTGCAAATGCCGATGCCTCGGACTATAGGACATTTGCTTATCCCATACTGCCTTCTGTGCCGGTGAGCTGGCCTCGATCTCTGGCCGACATGGTAGTAGACTTTGACGCAACCTTTAAGAGCCTCAACCTAACTAGGCGTATGATGCCTTTGTGGGAATCCGTAGAACCCGGAGCGATTCTGAGGGATTGGCTGGAGCCTTCTACCTTCTTCTACATGGCGACTGGAGAGAGGCAAGGTGAGCGCTTCTTCTTTTGCGGCCCCCCATTCTGCCTCAAGCCTTAGCCGTTGAGGGGTATTCAAACTTCCCCTCTATCGTGAGCCACTTCTCCCCTGGCGCATCCTCCTGCGGGCGAAGCGCCAGAGCATTCATGGCATCCTTGCCCCCCGGCAGGCCATACCATTTAAGCAGGATGCCGCGCTCTGGAATCTCGACCCCGCTCAGTGCCTTACGAAATTTGTAAATCGGCTTCATCGGGCTATGCCGACAGTTCGGGTGCTGGGGCAGCGCCGCCACCCACCGCGCTTTGGGCTGATGAAAATTGGCGAACATATTTCGCTTTAGGAGTTCCACCCTAAACACTCGCCCATCCAGCAGCCGCCGACACTCAGGGCACGTCCCCCGGTGAGGCATCACGTAGGCGAAAGCATCGCCTTGCAATATCATCGATTCGAGAATCCCCAGATTTTGAGCCCTTGCTCCCTCCGTCCTGGCGATAGTTTGCGCCCTATTGGCGATCGCGCTCAGCACCTTCTCAGAGGCTTGCTCTACCCATTCGTCTACCAGCTCCTCACCGCCTGCAAGCTGCCGCCTAAGCACCTGCTCAAGCAGCGGCGCGACATCGGTAGGGTTGCGGTTGGCGAGTTGGGCGATCGCCACTAGCGCCCGCGTCTGCTCCCGAGCGTCAGCGTTCAGCCGAGTAACCCACCCCATCCCAAAGCGCATGGATTCAATGAAAGCTTGCCGCATCTGTGGCGGTATCTCAGCAAGCTGAGCCGGTGTGACTCTGAAGTTGTCGGGCACCCCGTCAAAGCCGATGGGGTACAGGCCATTGCGCACAAGGTAGCTCGATAGTGATTCACCTTGCTGATAGGCCCACTGGGCCGACAGTCGCCACTGAAGCATCACCCGCACCCAGTCGGGTTGCTCCCCCGCCGCCATCAGCTCAAGGTAGGGCAGTGTCGCGCCCTCAACAAAGGCACCGGCCAGTGCTAGCGCCATGCTCTCAGATAGCTGGGTTTCCCACCAGGCCATAAAGTCGGGCAGGTCTGATGCTCGAAATTGGCTCAAGTCCTCGGGGCGACTAGGGTTCCACATATCCGACTAATCATTTCAAAACGACTTCAGTGCCATACTTAAAGGTGCGGAGATCACAGTGATATAAATGTCCAGCCTAACAACCCCGAGCGATCCAGGATCGGCTCAAACCGAATTGCAAACTCATCACAAACTTCGCTACCTCTCTTTTGGTGGCGGTGTTCAGTCCACGGCGATCGCCTTAATGATCGCAAAAGAGCCTGAGAAAGTCCAAGCGGCGATTGGGCACCTGCCGGACTTTGCCGTTTTCGCGGATACTGGGGCCGAGCCACCCGATGTGTACGCTCACATTGAGGAACTTATCGCCAGTGGCATATTCGATCATATGCCACTGGCGATCGTGCGGAGCAGTATCTACCCGATACATAAGCATCCGCTAGGGCGAACAATGCCGCCCTACTACCTGGATACTGGAGGTCCGAGAGAAGGTCTCGGCCTTCGCCAATGCACGGATCGGCTTAAGATCGCCCCTATAAATACCTATCTACGCTGGAGGTTGGGGATTGAGCGTTTTAGTTCCAGATACCCAATTGCCGCTTGGACTGGAATTAGTATCGATGAAGCCTCACGGATGAGGGCTGGTCGCCCATTGAACTTCGAGAATGTCTACCCCCTAGTAGAGATGGGGATGGATCGTCTGGCCTGTTCCAACTATGCCGCCCGCTGGGGATTTAACCCGCCCAAGTCCCGCTGTCTGATGTGCCCTTATGTGAGGGATTGGGCTAGCGTGAAGCGAAATGAGCCTGATGTATTCCGCGATGCAGTCAGGTTCGACCATGAGCTAAGGCGATCGCCGCCGACCGGCTTAGGCGGTATTCCTTACCTCCACCGCTCGCTGCGCCCATTGGACGAGGCCGTGAGCGACCAGGGGCACCTATGGGAAGGTTTCGCCGACCGGGATGCGGACTGGGACAATGAGTGCAGTGGTTCGTGTGGAGTTTAAAGATCGGCCCCTATGTTGGCGGCATCGCCGCGAACATACCGAAGGCCAAAATATGACATTCAAGGTCCTGCGACTTGGAACCCTGGAATAGCCCTACCTTTGGAGTACCACGAATAGTAGCCGCCCAGCTTCTTTGCAGCTTGATTCAATCGCCCTCGCCAAGCAGCTAGCAGAATCTCTCCAAGAACAACCCAGCGACAGCGCGTCCCCAGCAGCAGGCCGCGCTTTTTTGTGCCTAATTTCTACCGCTGCCAAACCCTTCAGGCCGCTTCCGTTTGACCAACTCCTCAGACGGCGGCTCACCAGGCGTGACAGCTCCCCGCGCCTCACGTAAATCTTGAATGATTGCATTCGCCTGATTAGGGGTTAAATTCATATCCTGGATTAGGGTGTTGCAGAACCAATATTCAGCCTCGCTGTCAAACGCCATAGCAAGCAGGGTTTTAGCTGTAGCGATCGCCTCAGCCGGTGTTACAGGCTTGTCGTCCAACCAAAGAGTAATGCTTGACTCAGGGTCAGATACCGATCGCTTGTGACCGATATGGCCAACAAACTCGACGGCCTGCTTTATATCCAAACCTAAAGACTGGACTAGAAGTTTAACCACAGCTGAATCC
>JGI12210J13797_10033853_pt1 | contig 13700 bp, 3 predicted proteins | sample ElkSlonscriptome_3_FD_13797 | JGI IMG/M metagenome (IMG submission 13797)
TTTTCCGGAACGGCGGCGTATCGCACGATGCTGGATGTGCCCGCTGGCTGGTTGGGCGATGGAAAACGAGTTTATCTCGATCTCGGGCGCGTTGAGATTGCGGCGGAGGTGTTTTTGAACGGAAAAAATGCGGGCACACTGTGGAAGCCTCCGTTTGCTATTGATGTGACCGATTACGTGGTCGAAGGAAAAAATAAACTCGAAATCCGCGTAACCAACCTTTGGGCCAACCGGCTGATCGGCGATGAGAAGCTGAAGGACACCTCGGGCTACTCAAAAAACAAACCGATGCCGGAATGGTTTGTGAACAACGAACCGATGCCGGAAGGCCCGCGCTCGACGTTTACGACGTATAACTTTTATTCCAAAAATCGGAAGTTAATGCCCTCCGGCCTGCTGGGGCCCGTGGTGCTGAAACAGGAAAAAACTCTGCCGATACTCAACTTTTAACAAAGGAGTAATATTCATGAAGAATTTATTGATGTTTAGTGTGTTGGCCATTTGTTCGGCCATGGGAACTTGGGCGGATGAATCGCCGATGAAGTGGGACGCCCAATGGATCTGGCAGGCGGAGGATGGCCCGACCAATTCGTGGGTGGCTTTCCGGAGAGAGATCAAGATTGCTCAGGTGCCTGCAACTGTGATCGCGAATATTTCGGCGGACAGTAAATATTGGATGTGGATTAATGGCGAGCTGGTCGTTGTTGAAGGCAGCGTGGCGCGCGGCCCGAGTCCGTCCAAACCTTGGAAGCGGATCAAAGAGATGTGGGATCTTCCGCCGGAGAGAAAGCCTTCGAATTCGTGGTATGAAGAGGTGGATATCACGAAATACCTCAAGCCCGGTGAAAATACGATTGCCGTCCTGGTATGGTATTGGGGCAAGGAAACCCATAAGGGCACGCATATCGACAGCGGGAAAGGCGGGTTTATTTTTCAGGCCGACTTTAACGGTAAAAAACTGGTTTCGGATCAAAGCTGGACCGTGAAGGCCGATCCGGCGTATGCGCTGAATGACTGCGATGCGGGGAAAAATTTAGTGCAGTTCAATGTTCGGTATGACGCGCGAAATGAGATGGGCGATTGGACTTCTTCGGACTTTTCCGATGCGGGCTGGAAGGCGGCCACCGAAAAAGGCATCCCGCCGGTGGCGCCTTGGTACAACCTCGAGAAAAACTATGTTCCGGCGCTGGTTAATCATGGGCTGAAAGATTACGAAAATTATCCGGCATCCAAATTTCCCTTTGTCAGTACTGGGGAAACTATCATTTGTGAACTGCCGTTTAATAAGCAGATTACCCCTTATCTTGAAGTCGAATGCGATGCAGGGGTTGAAATACATGTCACCACTGATAATTCGCGGAACGCGATCAATGGGTTCTACACCACTAAAAAAGGGAAGCAGTCCTTCGAGAGTTATTCCTGGATGAATGGGCATACCGTTAACTATGAAATTCCGGCTGGGGTGAAGGTGCTGGGCCTGAAGTATCGTTGGATGAGCGTGGGCGATATCACGGCCGGTTCATTTGCATGCAGCGATCCGTTTTATGAACGCCTCTGGTGGATGGGCCGCAATACGCTGTTTGTCTGCGCCCGCGATAATTTTATGGATTGCCCCGATCGGGAACGGGCACTTTGGATCGGAGATGTCGCCGACCAGGCCAGTTATCTGTTCTACTGCATGGACGAAGCCGGCCGGCAACTGCTGAAAAAGGCGATTCGGATCACCATGGCCTATAGCCACGAAGGCGTCTACGGCGCACTCGGACCGTTGCGTCTGCGTGAACTGCCCACACAGAGTCTGCAGTTTGTGGATCAGGGTATTTGGCAGTATTATCTGAACACCGGCGATGAGGAGACGCTGCGCTATGCCTACCCGTATGTTCGCGATTACCTGGATCTCTGGACGATGGGCGACAATGGTTTGTCCAAGCGTCATAAACGCTCTATGGATTCGTGGAGCTGGAGCGACTGGGGCGAAAAAGGAACGGTTGATGATAAGGTAATTCTAGATTCGCTTTATTTCATGGCGCTCAACAGAGCAAAAAAAATCGCGTTAGAGTTGGGCGAGCAACAGGATATTGCCTGGTATGACGAACGTATCCAGACCTTGGAAAAAGGGTTCAATAACACATACTGGACCGGAAAATACTACAGTAGCAAACCTGGAACATTTCAGGACGATCGGGCGAATGCGCTGGCCATCCTTTCCGGTCTGGCGGATCCAGACAAATATGATTCCATCGTCGAAAATGTCCTGATTCCGAACCAATTCTGCAGTCCGCATTTTGAGTGGATGGTGGAAGATGCGATGTGCCAGGCTGGTTATTATGACGCCGCGCTCAAGCGGATGAAGGAGCGCTACCAAAGTCAGGTGGATCGCAAGGATTTGACAACGCTCTATGAAAAGTTTCCAAATGGTGGCAGCTATAATCATGCGTGGAATGCACCGAATACGATTCTTGCCAAACATATTGCCGGCATCGCCCCGATCCAACCCGGCTGGAGTGCCTATCAGGTCCTTCCGAATATGGAACATTTCACGACGCTGAAACAGGTGGTCCCCAGTGTGAAGGGCGATATTACCGTTGACCTGCAACAGCAAGAGGGCGCTTTCGGTCTGGAGCTGAACTCGCCAGCGGATACCGTGGCGATCATCGGTATCCCAAAGTCAATCGGCAAGATTGCCCAGGTTCAAGTCAACGGTTCCACGGTTTGGAAAAAGGGTAAATTCGTTGGAGACGTTCCCGGTATTCGTTGGAATGGCGAAGATGAGAAATATCTAAAATTCAGCGTCGCGCCCGGAACGTGGACGATTACGGCGGATCAAAATAGTTTTTAGGTTATTTGTGTAAAAATATGCGCCTATATTGGGAGATTTATGCGGATATAGTATGTCTGCTGAAAAGTGAAGAACCTAATAAGCAGTGGCCTGAGATGATAGAAAAAATAATAATGAGAAATTTTTTGATACTGATTATGTGCTTGGTTTTCTCAGGCCTTGAGTCTGCTCTTGCCGCCGTTCCGCAAAGCAGTTCCACACGCCCGTTTATCTGGATCACGCAGGGTGAGCGCGCGGACCTGCTCAACAAAATTGCAAACGAAGCCTGGGCGGCCGACTATCTGGCCGAGCTCAAGAGTCGGGTCGATTCCGACGTAAACCAGCATGTGAACAACCCGGGATTGACGATAAACCAGATCCCGGCATTTGGAGCGGATCCGAATCAATCCAGTGAGTCGACCGCCGCGAACCACAAAAAGATACTCTCCCCGGCAGCGGATGCCGCGTTGCTTTATTTCATTACCCAGCAGGAAAAGTACGCGCAATATGCCGCCGACATTCTCGAGGCCTATTTTGATCATCTTGCGCCGCTCACCCCGGAGACCACGACGATTTGCGGGAGTGATTTTTACGATCCAAGGACGACCTACAACCACATCGCCATCGCCTATGATTTTATCTACAACTTTCTCAGGGATCCCTCGACGACCGTCTATGACAACCCGTCCGGCACCCGCATCCCTTTCGACAACGCCAAGGCCCAGCAGGCCCTGTCCAACATCGTCGGGGACGCTCTTCAGGAGTGGAGAGCGGACAGGTACGGGCGGACGGTTTCGAACCACCCGATTCTTACCGCGCCGGGTGCGTTGTTCCCGATTCTCTGCATCGAGGACGCTGCCGAGCGGGAGCGCCTGCTGAATGTCTTCTGGGACACGGGGACCTGGCACCAGGCGTCGTTCACCCGGACGATTTTGCCCATGTTCACTGAGCAGGGGCTCTGGCCGGAATCACTCAGCTACAGCTTCATGCCGAACGTCAGCATGGTCCTGAATGCCGTGGATCGGATCAAGCCCGAATGGAACGTCGCGGACTCCTACGGCCATATTTTCGATGGGATTTTTCTTTTCGACCACCTGCGCAATCCGGACCGACGCTTTGTCCGCTACGGGGATTCCAAGCGGAACAACGACAGCACGGAATCCCTTTACATTTACGCCATGAACTTTGCCGACCGAAGAGGGAATACCGAGCTTTTGGAACAGGCGCAAGTGGCCTTGAAGCAGGCCTATGACGCTGCCGGAGGAAGCAGGCCCGGCCTCGATAACGGCACCTTCGACAATTACGAACAACTTAAGCTGCTTTGGGGGCTCAACCTGCCCGAAACGGTCGGGGGGGCATTTGACTTCAATAAACCCACGGCACTGGTCACGCACGCCGGCATCGCGCTGCAACGGAATGCGGTGGATGTGAACAACGTGGATTATGGGTTGACGGGTATCATTGGCGGGGCCCACTACGTCCACTCCCACGTGACCGGGATTTCCATGGAGCTCTATGGTGCGGGCTATGTCATGGCGCCCAATGCGGGGCTCGCTGCAACACTTGCCGAGCGGCAAGAACCCGAGAACAAAAGTTACTTCCGTTTGCACGCAGGCAACAACTGCGTCATTGTCAACGGTACCTCACATGGCCGTCAGTCGGGATCCTGGGCGAGCAATTCCTACCTCTGGCAGGATACGGTGCTGAATGAAGCCTCTGAACCATTGCATCTTGAGGATCCGGTCAGCCCGAACCACAGCTTTGCTACTCAGTATCTGAACGACACCATCAACCAGGCGGAGCAGCAACGCACGCTGGCCATCATCCGCACCAGCCCCACGACCGCTTTCTACTTCGACCTGTTCCGTTCACATTCGCTCGTCACCAACAACTTCCATGACTACATCTACCACAATATCGGTGACAGTACCCTGATCAGCAGCACCTCAGGCGTTCTCGGCCTTACGCCGACCACCCGCTACGATAATGATATTGGCGACCCAGTAGGCTCGCCCGGATGGCGCTTTTTCGAGCAGGAACAAGTCACCCCGGAAACCGCTGAGCCGGTCAAGGTCCAGTTCAGGCTCAACTCCAACAATCGCTCGATGAACTTATTTGTCCCTGATGGCGTTGCCCGGGAGTACACCCATGCTCTGGCCCCGCCCACGCGTGAGGCCAAAAATGGATATGTGAACAAGAAAACCCAGGTGCTCGCCATTCGCCAACAGGGGGAAGCCTGGGACCGTCCCTTCATCGCTGTACTGGAGCCCTCCACTACATTTGACACCAGTGTCCAGTCCGTCACCCAGCTCACTTGGGAAGGACGGGTCGTCGGGGCCAAGGTTGAATCCCTAGTGAATGGACAAACCATCACCAACTACATTATCTGCAATGAAGGCCCCAATGGCTTTTACGAGAATCCGGCACTCGGGCTGAGCTTTACGGGCCGCTTCGGTGTGATTACGGACCGGGGGGACGATGATGTGGAGCTATACATCGGCGAGGGGGCTTTCCTCACGTACGGCACCCATTTCGTGTCCTCCACGTCTGGCAATAATACCGCCGTATGGTGCCGGTTTGCTCCGGCAGAAGTTTATGTGGCGCCCACGGATATGGTGCTGACCGATGATGCTGGAAACTGGACGGGATCAAATAGAACGGTTCAGAATCCTGAGTCCAGATGGTATGATGGTGCAGATCTCGCAGATGGTGGATCAAGCGTAGAAACCGGTGATCCTGTGAATGGCGGTTCAATTCCAGGCGCCAGTTATGGCTGGGACAGTGCTGTTAAATCAAGAATCAGATCTTCAGAGCCCATGTCACCTTTGCCGGAGCTCACGCTTACGCTGGGTGGTGCCTATGATTTGACAGGTCTGGTTCTCTGGGGCCATGGCGAACTCGCGAATAGCGCACGCAGTATTTCGGACGTCACGGTTTCTTTCTCAACGGACGGAACAACCTTCACCGGGGCCGAGGTATTGTCTTTCACTCAGCCGTCTACAAGTGGAACAACCGGTGATATGACTATTCCTGGCGAAATGGAGACTTTTTCAGCTACCTATGCCGGTGTGACCCATGTCCGATTGAGCGGAATCGATACGTTCGCGGGGACGCCGGCCTCGGGCACACATCTTGTTAATTTTAGTGAAATCCGATTCACCGCGTTAGGCCAGAGCGGGGGGCCTCGGGTAAACGCGCGCGCGCAGGTCAATGTGGCCGGGGGCGGCGACGCGGCCCTATTCCTGGATATTCATGGTTCCCATGCGGTTCTCAGCTGGCCGGGAACGGACTTGGGATTATGGCAAAGCCACGATTTAACTGAACCCGACTGGGTCAGGGTCCCCAATGGGGATGTGCGGCCGGTTGTTGTGCCGACGGAGAGCGATGAACAGCTCTTTTTCCGCATCCTCGAGAAATAAATGAACTGTTACGACGACTAATAAGAAATGAAAAATATCTAAAATTTAACTTTGAGCTCGGAAGGTGGTCTATTACTGCGGTTGTTAACCCCTTAAACCCCTAGTGCTAACAACCATTTGTAGTTTGCTCAGCAGCCGCGATTTAGATGAGAGGGAAAATAATAATGAGAAATTTTTTGATACTGATCATGTGCTTGGTTTTTACGGGCCTTGAGTCTGCCTATTCTGCCGTTCCATTAAGCAGTTCAACTCGTCCGTTTATCTGGGCGTCGATGGGGGAGCGCGATGCGATTCTTGATAAAATCGCGAACCATTCGTGGGCAGCCAGCCAGCAGACGGCGCTGATCAATCGCGTTCAGGGTGATTTGAATTCATTTCTGGCCGATGAGGATGCCTATTTGCGCGAACTTCCGATCGAATGGACCCGCTTCACGCCGCGGTTTTACACCACGAGAAATGAGGTTAATAACGCATGGCGGGGCAAGCTGGATGTCGCGCAGGATTGCAGTGTGATCTATTACCTAACCGGCGATACGCGCTATGCGGAACTGGCGGCTGGTGTGTTGCATAACTCTGTTCGTTGGTTACTAACAACGCCTAAGTCGTCGAATAACGGCATCGGCGGTTGGACGTTTCATGATTCGGAATGGTTGTATGAAAGCCGAAGCATCGGTTCACAAATGCCCATTATCTATGACTTTTTGCATGGATACCTTCAAAGCAATACCGTTTACGATGTGCATGAAGGTACTCAGAAGACTTTTTCGTTCAGCGATGCGCAAAGTGTATTAACACAAATGCGAAATCTAACCCGCGACAAGGGCTATGCCGGCACCAACTGGTGCGCGCTGATGGGCGAAAGTATGATTCTCAATACGCTGGCGATCGATAACGTGGCCACCCGCAACACCTTCGTGGATGAATTCCTCCACACGGATTTCCAGCGGCAGGACTCAATGAAAACGCAGCATGATCATTTTGACGGCCCCCCGCCCTACAGCTGCTATCCAGAATCGCTGGGCTATTCTAAAGGGGTGGTGGAACGCAACAGTTACTGTGTATCGCTGGTTGATCGTTATGATCCCAGTAAGAATTATCCGGCCGAATTCCCGAAACTGATCCAGGGCTTGCATCGAACCAAGCAGATGCATTTCCCCAACAACTCTTATCAGGTGCAGTTTGGCGATGGGCATCGTATGTCGGGTGGCGGCCTGAACTACAGCCTTGCGCACATGCTCTATTCTCAGGCTAAGGCGCAGGGAAGAACCGATCTGATGGCGCTGTATGGCGGTCCGCTGGCGGAGGGTATTGCGTCCGGTAAATATAGAAGAACACTGGGGGGATATTCGTCCCTCGGCATGAAAAACCAGGTGCTGACCCTGTTGTGGGGATCAGCTGATGTTGATGAAACCCCGAAACCATTGGATTTATTCCGAACCGACACGCTGCCATATTCCGGGCTGGTGCTACAGCGCAACTTTTCACCGAATGGAAATAATGATGACGGTTTGATGTGCTTTGTTCAGGGCGCGGGTTTTGTGCACAGTCATGCTGGCGGCATGAATATGGAACTGTATGGCCATGGAAAGGTCCTTGGGGTGAAGGGCTATGGACGGGGTGATTATGCCCGATCCTTTGCATCGGCCAACACGGTCATTGTGAACGGCTACTCAAGGGGTTCGGGCGGTTGGGGAGGCGTGGACATCAATACCGTTCAGGTTAAATCCATGGAGCCGGCCACGCGCGCCGATGCGGTTTCTTCTAACCTGTCATTCTCTTGCACAACCTTTGCCGATAATAAAGGAAGCGGCGCGGAAGCCACGCAGGAACGCACCATGGCGCTGATCCGTACCTCGCCCACCACGGGCTTTTATTTCGATCTGTACCGATCCAATTCATCGTTGGGCGGAGAGTATCACGATTATCTCTACCACAACATCGGCACATCCCTGACGGTAGAGGATTCCACGGGAACTCCGCTAGCATTCACCAGTGCGCCTAATCGATTCGTGAATGATACCGATGGGAACAAATCGCCGGGCTGGGGATTCCTGCGCGACCCCAAAGCGACCGATACCGTGACCGACTCCGTGCGGGCTCAGTTTGCCACGCCGTTTTCGGGACAACCCACGATTTATATGAATATGCACATCCCCGGCGACAGTGGTCGTGAATATGCCACCGCGATGGGACCGTCCGATGGAGAACATCCTAATCCGTATAAAACAAAGGATATTCCCACTCTGATCATACGTCGAAACGGTGAAGCGTGGAACAATCCATTCGCGGTCATTTTTGAGCCCCATGAAGATGGCGTCGACGGCGGTACGGTTCAACAGGTGACCTCCCTGAAAAACGGATCTAAAGTGGTCGGCATGAAAGTCGAAAGTGTGATCGATGGTCAGGCGGTTATCCACTACATTATCGCCAACACCGGAGCATCCGACACCTACACTGATGCTACCGCGGGATTTTCCTTCACTGGGCGTTTCGGCATCGTAGCCGATTTCGGCCAGGAGAATCTGGAACTCTACATCGGCGATGGCAGCGCGATTTCGTATGGGGATTACTCCATCACATCAGTCAGCGGTAATACCCAGGCCAGTATGCTGATTCAGCCCGGTCAGGAACCCGTGGTCAACGCCAACGATCCGGTCACAACGACGCAATCAGCACCGATTACCTCGGGCCTGGTGGCCCATTGGCCGCTGGATGAAGGAACCGGCACCGTGGCAACCGACGTGACCGGCCATGGATTTGACGGAGACTTGCTCAACGGCGCAACGTGGGGCAGCGATGCCGAACGTGGCACCTATGCCGTATTCGATGGCAACGATGACCGGATCTCCACCCCGTTTAAATACGCGCTCGCCGATACCAACAACTTTACCTGGACATGGTGGGCGAAAAAAGCACCGACCACTCACGCGAATTCGATCATGGTGGGCAACCGCTACGGGGGCTCGGGAACCGAAAATCTCGAATTCATTAAATTCATGCCGCCCAAAGCCTCGTTCGCCAATACCGATTCCGCCGGAAATATTGAAGACTACAATTATGCGGATCTTCCGTCGGATGAGTGGCATCACTACGCGATGGTGAAATCGGGTACCAGCTACCAGTGGTATGTCGACGGAGTGGCTGAGGGGTCGCCGGTCACGATCAACTACAACGAGACCTCATTGATCCCCTTCCTTATTGGCGGGGACGGCGATGGCAAACCGAACGAGCACTTCGAAGGCTGCATCGATGACGTGGTGCTTTACTATGAAGCGTTGACACCGGAAGAAGTGGGCTATGTGAAAAATGGTTTTTATCCCTATGCTCCGCTGGTCAACGAACTGATTGCCGGTTGGGATACCTGGGATAGCTCAACGGCCCCGTCCGCCTCCGTGCTCGCACCGAATGTTACCGGTTCTGCCGTGACGACCACGGAACAGGTAAGCTGGAACACCACCGACGAACGAGGTGCCAGCAATGACGGCGACTGGGGAACCTTTGCGGGTCCTCCGTCCGCAAGTACCAATGTGGTGGATGGTGAAAACCTCACGCTGCCGAACGCAACGACCGGCGGCACGATCACGTTCACGGTCACAAACACCGGTGCGGAAGACATTGTGCTGGGCAACTTCCATTTTGATGCCTATGCCTTCCGTCCCGTGGCGCCGAGAACCTACGAGCTGAGTGTGCTGGCCGGCGGCGGTATTACCGCGGGTTCTGTGTATGCATCTCCGGTAGATGCGATCACCAGCGTGGGTGGAGCCAACGACAATGGTGCGCATGATGATATTGATATCTCACTCGAAGAACTGGCGGATCATACGCTCGATGCGGGTGAATCCGTCCAGTTCCTGCTGGCCTTTTCCGGCGGTGCCGGTGAAGGCTTGGGACACCACCTGTTTGTGGATAATGTCGGTATTACCGGAGCATACATTCCAGAACCGCCCGTCACCGAGTTGCCGATGCTCGAACACAGCATGAGCGGCGGCGATATGGTCTTCAACTGGACGGGCGGCAACTTCAAGGTGCAGTCGCGCACGAACCTCGTCGAAGGTATCTGGCAGGATGTGCCCGGCGGTGACACGCCTCCGGTGACGAATTCCACGACTGATCCCGAAGCCTTCTTCCGGTTGATTGAGCAATAGTCCAACAAACTTGAAATGGGAAAGATCATGAAATTACATAAAATATTATTATTGGCGATAGTGGCCATGTCGGTCGTTGAATCAGCGCATGCATCCAAAGTCGTTCTTCGACTCAGGAAGTTTTCACAGGATAGAATTCTGGAGCAATATGAGGACTACCCCGGATCTTATCCGGTTACACAGGAAAAGCTGACTCATATTACTTTTTCCGGCGCCCCGCACAGTTGTGTTCGTTCTGACGGGACGCGCATCTTTGATACTACGTTTGCCGCGGTGGAGTCTGGTTCAGGTGAACACGCAGCAGATATTTCGTATACAGGTAACGAAATTGTCGGTGATATAAGAAGGTATGAAGATGTGGGGCTTTCTGTTGATCATGTTGTCGTTTATCGTGAGGATTGGCTGATGCGGGGCACGACAGGCGGACCGTGGGCAGAGGATTGCCGCATTCTGGCTCCTCAGGAACTTGCGAATATACGCAATGCCATTGCCAACTCCAACCTCAAGTGCAAAGACACCGTTAAAATCCTCCAACTTCTCGGCCCGCGTGTAAACTCGGAGACGGTCAAGGGAAACCGCGGTGATACTTGGTTTAATTGCATTACCAATGCGACGTTGATGGCGCATTTAAGCAATTTTGACGGGATCGGCACCGAGTGCCATGTCGGCGACTACAGCACCGAGTGGGAATCGGATGGGCCGGCCACTCTGGACGCGATGGCGGCGATCGCCAAATGGACGCAGGACAATGGCAAGTTGGCGCATGTTTTCATGGGTGGGAACTATGCCACGTATAAACAACCGGTAAAAGCCAGATCTACGTATACCTATCTATGGAATAAAATGGATGAGCTGGGGGTTGATATTAAAAGTGACCATCTAATCTATTTCCGTCAGGGCGCGCGTTCAAAAAACCAGGTAATGGATCCAGGCGACCCTCTTGAGCGGGATCATACTCCGGAAGATGAAAATACGTTGACGGCTCAGATGAAATGGTTGATTGAAAATGTTTGGACTCCTCAAGGAGGAACAACTCCCACTGATCCGACCTCTGATCCGACCTCCGGTCTCGTGGCGCATTGGCCGCTGGATGAGGGTTCGGGAGCGGTAACAACGAATACTGCCGCATCTTCTTATACTGCAACCTTGGAGAATGGCGTGTCGTGGGGCAGTGATGCCGAGCGCGGCACCTATGCGGTTTTTGATGGAACGGATGATCGCATCGCGACAACGTTTACGTACGCACTCGCGGATACCAATGATTTCACCTGGGCTTGGTGGGCGAAACAGTTGGATACGGAAACGGGCTCGATCATGGTGGGCAGCCGTTATGGCAATACCGGATCGGAAAGCCTTGAGTTTATTAAATTTATGCGGGCCAAGGCCTCGTTTGCCAATACCGGAGACGCCGCTAATATCGAGAATTATGATTATGCCGATCTGCCGAGCAACGAATGGCACCATTATACGATGGTGAAGGATGGCACCAGCTATCAGTGGTATGTCGACGGCGTCGCGCAGGGCAGCCCGGTTACGATCAATTATTCTGAAACCACGCCGATTCCTTTCCGGATCGGCGGCGATATTGATGGCAAGCCAAACGAATGTTTTAACGGCTGTATCGACGACGTGGTGCTTTATCGTCAGGCACTGACCCCCCAAGACGTTGTCGATGTTAAAGAAGGTCGCTATCCTTATGTTCCTTTGGATTATGGCTTGGTTGCAGGCTGGGAGCGATGGTCATCAGGCAGTGCACCCGCAACGATGCAAACCAATGGAATTGTTGCGACAGCGACGACCTCCGATTTTGGTACCAGTAAATGGGGCGCGTCAACCGACGGAACGTTCGGAACGCTCGAAACTCCGGCCGCAAGCGCACTCAGCGATGTACATGAAGAAGGTTTAAGAAAGAGCGGCGCTGTTGAGGCATCTATCGACTTCACGCTCGAAAACACGACCGCATATGACATGCAGCTCGAAAAATTCTATTTCGACGCCCTGCTGAAAACGGCTGATACCGGCCCCAAACAATGGAATCTTCAGGTTGTATCCGGCTCGCTGACAACGGGACAAATCGTTGAAGAAGCGCTCGATTATTCCACTACCGGCTCCGACTTTGCTGACTACGAAGTCGACCTGACCTCGCTCGCGGATCATACTTTGAATGCAGGAAGCACGGTGGTTTTCCGTCTCAGCTTCACTGGTGGCGACGCTGCAAACACCAGCAACACGGATGTGGATAACGTAGCCATTACCGGCGCGTTTTATGATTTTCCATCAATCAATACGCCACCGACCATCAGCGACATCGCCGATCAGGCGGTTCTCGCGAATGAAAGCACCGACGCGTTGGCCTTTACGGTTAGCGACGCCGGAACGCCGGCGGCCGACCTGACGCTCTCAAAAACATCGTCCGACACCATGTTAGTGCCGGAAGCGAACATCGTCTTTGGCGGCAGCGGAGCCGACCGCACCGTAACCGTTACCCCTGCGACCGGCGAAAGTGGCGATGCCACCATTAGCGTCATCGTCAGCGACGGCGAACTCAGCGCAACCAATTCGTTCCTGCTTACGGTTTATCCGGAAGGCTCATCCTTCATTTCCATCACCAACAATACCGAAGGAACCTCCTCGTGGATCTGTCCCGACAACGTCACCACCATTCAAGTCGAATGCTGGGGCGGCGGTGGAGCCGGCGGTGCGGCCAACGCCAGTGCGAATAACGTCGGTGGCGGCGGCGGAGCCGGCGGCGCGTATGCGCGGACGGCCAATGTGCCGGTCACGCCGGGCGACAGCTATGCCGTCACCATTCCAGCCGCGGCAACCGCTCCGGCCGGAGCGGCCGATGGCGCGCGATTCGACGGCGCGGACGTCACCTTCATCGGTGACAGCAGTGTCACCGTAACCGCCGCCGGCGGACAGGGTGGTGAGTGTAAAGTCGCCGGCGTAAACACCTCCGGAACCGGCGGGGCCGGCAGCGCAGCGGGCTGTGTCGGCGATGTCGTATTTGCGGGTGGAAACGGCTCGCAATGGGGCGATCGCAATGGCGGTTGCGGCGGCGGCGGAGCCGGTGATTCCAGTAACGGCGGCGATGCCGTCGAAGGCACCGCCGGACTCGGCGGAACCGAAGGCGGCGGTGATGGCGCGGGCGGTGTAAGTGGAAATAATTCAGGCAAAAACGGCAGCAATCCCGGCGGTGGCGGCGGCGGAGCCAAAAGTCAGTCCAGTGGTCCTAAAGCCGGCGGAACCGGCGGCCTCGGACAGATTATTATTACCTATGTCGTGGTTCCGGTCGTCGAAACTCCGATGCTGGAGTAC
>JGI12210J13797_10269154_pt1 | contig 13700 bp, 12 predicted proteins | sample ElkSlonscriptome_3_FD_13797 | JGI IMG/M metagenome (IMG submission 13797)
GGTGAAAATCCCGGTACATTTAAAATGAACGACATTCACGCGGCCTATGTGCAGTCTTCGCTACTGTCGCTCGACGGTATTGATATTGAAAGCGCGCCGGAATGGATGAGCAAAGCCGAAACGCAAAATCGCGACGCCAAAGTGGAACCGGTTTTTATTGGCGATGAACTGGAAAACACACTGCGTGATTATCAGAAAGACGGCGTCTACTGGCTCAGCTTCTTGGAACGTTCAAATTTTGCCGGAATTCTGGCCGACGAAATGGGCTTGGGGAAAACCCTGCAAACCCTGACCTGGCTGTCGCTCGAACGCGAAAACGAAAAAGCACACGATGCCCCGGCCGTCATTATCTGCCCCACCAGCCTGGTGGACAACTGGGCCGAGGAAGCTGAAAAATTTGTCCCGCATCTGCGCGTTCAGAAAATGCACGGACCGGATCGGCATGCATATTTTCCAACCCTGAAAAACCAGGATCTGATTATTACCTCCTATGCCCTGATCCGCCGTGATCTGGATGAATATCTGAAACACACGTTTTCGGTGGCCGTGCTCGACGAAGCACAGCACATTAAAAACCGGACCACGCAGAACGCCACGGCCGTGAAGAAAGTGCTGGCGCATCACAAGCTCGTGCTCACCGGTACCCCCATTGAAAACAGCGTGACCGATCTCTGGTCGATTATGGATTTCCTGATGCCGGGGTACCTCGGAAGTCACAAAGCGTTCCGCGAAAACTATGAACTGCCGATTCAAAACGGCGGCCCCGATGCCGAGCTTGCCCAGATTCGTCTGCGTCGTAAACTCCATCCCTTCCTGCTGCGACGCTTGAAAAAAGAGGTGGCCAAAGATCTGCCCGATAAAATTCAGCGTGTCGCCCACTGTACCCTCAGCGGGGATCAGGCGAAGGTGTACAAACAGCTGGCCGAAAGTGCGAAAAAGGAAATTACCGGACTCGTCGATCAGCAGGGCTTTAATAAATCGCGGATGCAAATTCTCAAAATTCTCCTACAGCTCCGCCAGACCTGCTGCCATCTGGATCTGCTGAAACTGCCCGGAATTTCCAGCGAATTTCCGTCCGCTAAATTAGAGCTGTTTTTTGAGTTGGTGAATGAAGCCCTCGATGCCGGACACCGCATTCTGGTTTTCAGCCAGTTTACCTCCATGCTCTCCATCATCCGCGAAGAGCTGGAAGCCCGGGAGCTGAAATACTGCTACCTCGACGGCTCAACCAAAGACCGTCAGGCGCGAGTGAAGGAATTTAACTCCGACAAATCGATTCCCCTCTTCTTGATCAGCCTGAAAGCCGGCGGAAGTGGGCTCAACCTGACCGGCGCCGATATGGTCATTCATTTTGATCCATGGTGGAACCCCGCCGTTGAAGATCAGGCCACCGACCGCGCCCATCGTATCGGCCAGAAAAATACCGTCTATTCCATCAAGCTGATCACCAAAGGAACGGTCGAAGAAAAAGTCCTTCAGATGCAGCAGAAAAAAAAGAGCGTCATCGACGCCACCCTCGAAAAGGACGGCGATCTGGGCACGGCCCTCTCCTGGAACGACGTGCAGGAGCTGCTTTCCGTATAACATCCATCTCCATAACATTGTGGCCTAAAGAACCGAATTATTCCTCGCAGAGTCGCTGAGATCGCTGAGTTCTGCATGGACTCGCATTAAAAAACGCTCAGCGCTCTCTGCGACTCTGCGAGGGAAATAGTTTCTACGCCAAAGTTTTTGCGAATGGTATAATTGGGATAAACCTTCCAATCTTTGGAAACCATGCGCATGGTGCGGCATGAGTTTTTTCTATGAACAGCTGGATTTCCAGCCCACCCCGATCGGCGACCTGATGCTGCGCCGGCGTCGCATGCCGCTATTTGGCGACACCGATATCTATGAAGTAAAGTTGGCCGAAGATTTTCTGATGACCAGTCTTTTCCATGAAGCCGAATCCCAATTGGCCATCCTCGGGCTCGCCGCGATGGATCAGGAAAACCTCGACGTGGTGGTCGGCGGTCTCGGCCTGGGCTACACGGCCGTCGAAGCGCTGAAGGATGATCGGGTTGCCTCGCTGGTTGTCGTTGATTTTCTGGAGGCCGTCATTGGCTGGCACCAGTCGGAATTGGTGCCGCTGGGTAAAATACTCAATGAAGATGAGCGATGCCGATTGATGCATGCCGACTTTTTCGCCCTCATGCATAACCCGCCGGAAAAGCAGGTCGATGCCATCCTGCTGGATATCGACCACACGCCCACCAACGTGCTGAACCAGACCAACACCCATTTCTACACCGCAGCAGGTTTAGCCGAAATGGCGCAGCACCTGAAACCCCGCGGTGTGTTTGCCATGTGGGCCGACGGCGCCCCGGACGAAACATTCCGCGCCCATCTTGCAACCGTCTTCACATCTGCCGAAGCGCACACCATCGAATTTGACAATCCGATCACCGGAGGCTCATCGGTCGGAGCCGTCTATGTCGCACAGGGCTCCAGAACAAACGGATGAGTTGTATGTGAAAAAGGCCCTGTCTTTAGGCACGATTTTCCAACCATTGGAAATTAGCAGCAGTTTTAGGCAGGGCTGGGCCGACGATTTCGCCGCATCAAGGAACTCCAAATAAACCCTGCTTTTCACCGATCGGCGCGCTCGGTCCGAAGAATCGGACTCCGCCCGTACGGAGCGATCACGCCCTCCCCAACAGTCGCTGATGACACAACCACATTTAACACTTGATTGAATTATACAAGACGAGCAAAACTGTTTCTTCTTTACCTAGGGGATTTATGAAGAAAACACTGTTTGTTTCGCTGTTGTTCATTGCACTGCTCGGAGGCTTTGGAATGGGTTATGCCTATCGCATAGCCACGGAAACCAATGGCTTTATAGCCAAACCTGTAATGCCTCCAGAGCCCGTGGTTGTGACTCAACCCAAAATTGATGAGGAGGAATCGCGCGAAAAGGAGTTGCTGATCCAGGCGATTGAAGAGCTCAATCTCACCACAGCCGAGCTGGAGGAAGCTCAACGCCAACTCAACGCTCAGGCCGAAAGCGTGCGGCGATTCAATTGGCTGATGGATAAATGGTCTGCTAACGAATTCGGAAACCTGAATCGGCTCAATATGGGGTTCAGCAGTTTCACCCCGGACAAAGGGCTCTCGGAATTCTTCGGATGGGACGAAGCCACCGTCTCTGCCATGAATAAAATCGGTGAATCCATGACGGTTTCCGTCAAGAAATGGGAAAGTGAACACGCCGTTTATGTAGAAACAGAAGAAGATAAACTGGTCTATGAGCTTCCCGTTGCCCCTGAAGCATTTAAAGAGGGCTATCTCCGTGAGATGGCTGAAATCCTCCCTGAATCTGACTTTGAATCCCTCTCGAAAATAATGGCTCAACAGTTCAGAAAGATTGAAAAACAGCGCAAAGTATCCCTCTCCATACAAGACAACATAATCTCCCCATTCCCTTTCGGCGGCGACAACCCGAAGGATCAGGAATGGATGATTATCGAAGTGGAACAGGAGTCCGATATTGGATACGGCATGGTTTTCCCCAAACGTACGATGATCCCCTATGAAGAAGGCCGGACCATACCTGTGGACTGGAATCATATTTTCAATCTGGAAACTGACCCTAACGCACCGGAACCTCCGTACCGTCGTGGGGAAGAAAACAGCGCATTCAATGCGGCAGGAAATGCCAAATTTTCACCGATAAGGTGATCTTTCACAAAAAGAAGTTGCCTTTAGGGACGGATTTCCCGATATTCCCCGCTCCCAAGAACAAAACGGAGTGTAGCGCAGTCTGGTAGCGCGGTTGCTTTGGGAGCAATAGGCCGGGGGTTCGAATCCCTCCACTCCGACCACTTTTTAAGCCGTTCGCATTTGCTGACGGCTTTTTCTTTCCCAAGAATAGAACCTATAGATGCGGCGACTAAATATGGGGATTATTTGCCACATAATCGGAAGTGCATAGCGCCCGATTTAGCGCATAGAGAACAAAGAAAAGACCCTCTATTTTGTGTTCTCTGCGCGCTTTCGTAGCAAATTCTTCAGCCCCATGAGATTTTCAATATTTAATCGCCGGAGCAATACCTGCAGCTACTATCCATGATCGCGGACCTCGGCTACAGGAATCAGCGAAAACCTCCCCATCAACATCACCGGCGTTCCAATTATTGGAAGACTAGACCCCATAACGCATAGTCGAAACCGTCAATCGTTTCGGGCTGAACGCTCCAGGTCCAGAGTATCAGGAACGTCAGCAGTGTTTTACTGTTGTTATCGGATGCATCTCGCACTTCCCTTCTGCTCGGTTACAACCCGTCTGGAGAATCGTCTAGGTTATTTTTGGACCTGTTGCGAATGAATTTATGTACCTTAGTTCTACAATGATAAAGTCTGCCTTTCCGTACCTCGCTAAATGGTTTATACCTTTAACAAATTAGGATCAGGGGGATGGTATGAAAGAGATAAAACCGGTGGGTGGACTGGCCCGAAAAACTATCGTGATGCTGTATTTATATATTTTCTCAATGGCTTGTCACATGATGACATCGATCTATGAAGTCGTAGAACTCTCCTTCCATGATCCAGATGCTTATCTCGATGGACTGCTGCTTTCACAGTCATTAACAGCCCTAGTCGGACTGGTCTTTTTAGTGATTTATATCACCACAGCGGTCTTCTTTCTGAAGTGGACCTACCGCACCAGCAAAAATCTTCACACGTTGAGCGGAGGCACATGGCAGCATTCCGCCGGCTCTGCGGTCGGCTGGCATTTCGTTCCGATCGCCAGCCTATTCAAACCCTACCAGGTCATGCGCGAAATATGGACCAAGGCGCACAAAGCGTGGACGCCGAATACCAAGTTGCTGCCGGGCTGGTGGACGCTCTGGCTGATCTCGACTTTTTTGGGGCAAATTCTCTGGCGACAAGAAGGCGAAGTGGTTCGCGATTTTCAACTAATGGCAGTCACTCAGATCATTTCCGATATCATCGACATTGCCCTTGGCTTTGCGGCCATTGCTCTCGTTTCAAACATCGCGCGGGCCTATGAAGAAAATTTCTATGGGGCTACGGAAGCTGAGGAAGATAGGCTTGAGAAACTTTCTGAACCGACAGGCGAAACCTCCAGTTATCGGAGCAACCTACAGGCCCAAACTAAAGCAGAATAACGCCTTCAAAGGATGAACAACATGCTGATCGAAACTGCGAAACAATTGAATCAAGCTATTCGACTGGGGCGGGCTGCTGACTATATTGCGCAGGAGGAAGAACGCCTGCAGCGGGAAATCAGCACGATTGCCGATCGGATTGAACAAAAGAATCATGCGCTGAAATGGGTTTGGCTGGCGGGCCCCTCCTCTTCCGGCAAAACAACCTTTACGCGCAAACTCAGCGAGGAACTTCATCGGCGGGGAATAAAGACTCATCCGATCAGCCTCGATAATTATTTTGTAAACCGTGCGCTGACGCCGAAAAACCCAAAAGGTGAATATGACTATGAGCATATCGAAGCGCTGGACCTCACCCTGCTGGAGCGTCACCTAGAAGACCTAGGCGGCGGCAAAACCATTGAACTGCCTCACTTTAAATTTCTGCACGGCAAACGCGAATTCCGGGGCGAACTGCTCAGTCTGAAAAATGACGAGTTGGCCCTGATTGAAGGGATCCACGGCCTCAACCCGAGACTGACTTCTTTTGTGGATCCGATGCACTCATTCAAAATTTATATTTGCTCGCGCACATCGCTGAAGATCGATCATCAAACGCGAATTTCCACAACCGATCATCGCCTGCTTCGCCGCATGATCCGAGACTACAGCTACCGCGGGCACACCGTGTCCAAAACCTTCAATCTCTGGCCGGCCGTGCGGGCCGGCGAGGACCAATGGATTTTCCCGTTCCAGCCCTTAGCTGATATGGAGTTTAACTCCGCCATGGGCTATGAACTTCCAGCCTTGAAACCCATGGCAGAGCCGCTGATCCGGGAACTGCCCCAAACCCATCCGGGCATCCAAAAAGCCCGGGAGCTTTTGACGCTTTTGGGCTGTTTTGAAGGGATTGAAAAATCGATGGTCCCGGAGGATTCGATCCTCCAGGAGTTCATCGAAACGCCGGACTAGTCGTCGAGATTCACCACAATAAAGCGGGAAACCCGGCCATCGGTGACGAGGAAGAGAATCCGTTCGCCTTCATTTTCACGAATCGCTTTTTTAAAGGACGAAATGGAATCAACCGGTCGGCGATTAATACTGGTGATGACCTGCCCCGGCTGAATGCCGGCTTGCCAGGCAGCAGAGCCCTCATCCACTTCCGTTACAATGACGCCTTCAATATCTTCATATCCCATTCGGCTTGCGACATCGCTTTCCATGCTTTCGACGGTGATGCCCAGTTTTTCAACCGCGTCATCTTCGCCCAGCACAACGCCGTCATCGCCTTCCATCTCTTTGGTGATCGCCGAGATTTCGATATATTTACCGTCGCGGAAAATCTTCAGCTCAATTTTTGAATTAGGCGGAGTGTTGGCCACGCGGTTGCGGAAGGGCTGCAGCTTAGTAACTTTTTTGCCGTTCATCTCAACCACGATGTCTCCACCTTTGATTCCAGCTTCCTCAGCGGCGGAATCTTCGACCACCTGATTGATCAGTACGCCGCCTTTTTCTTCGAGCCCGAAGGTGGCGGCGAGATCTTCATCGACCTCCTGGAGATAGACGCCCAGCACGCTACGCGAGACTTTTCCGTATTTGATCAGCTGGTCTTTAATATTCACGGCCTGATTGATGGGAATGGCAAAACCGATGCCCATATAGCCGCCGCTACGCGTGTAAATTGCGGTATTAATCCCAACCACTTCGCCGTCGATATTGAGCAGTGGCCCGCCGGAATTGCCCGGGTTGATGGCCGCGTCGGTCTGGATAAAGTTGCCGTATTCAGCAATGCCGGTTTCGTCCCGTCCTTTGGCGCTCACAATACCTGCTGTAATCGTCTGGGACAGGCCGAAGGGATTCCCCGCCGCCAGCACCCACTCGCCGACCTCCAGCGCTTCAGAATCGCCCAGCGGCACCACCGGTAGCTCCTCGCCGTCCTCAATCTTAATCAGCGCGACTTCTGTTTTCGGATCCGTACCGATCAGCTTGGCCTCAAAATCGCGTCCGTCGCCTAACGTGACGGTAATTTTATCGGCATCATTCACCACGTGGTTGTTCGTCAAGATGTAGCCGTCTTTGGAAATGATAAACCCGGAACCCTGCCCGCGCTGATGATATTCCCGAGTTTGCGGTTCCTGCGGCTGGTACCCGCGATAACCGCGCCCAAAAAACTCCTCGAAAGGATGACGATAGCGTCTGGACGGAACTTCAACGGTTGATTCAACATCAATGAAAACAACGGCCGGCAGAGCGTCCTTGGCAATTTCGGTAAACGCGTTTCCGGTTGCTTTCAGTTTTTCTTTGGCCCCGGCTTCAGCCGAAGATGATGACAACAGCACGACAGCGGTCATGGATGCCGCAAGGAATTTGATACCACGCATTTTTATACTCCTTGATTAATTGGTTTACAAAAGACGTGGATTTAGAACAACGACTGCGCGATATGTTCAAAGAAAGTGCGAAGGTTTTCCAATGATTGGAAAACCGGATTATTGCCAACTGAAAATATAGTCGTTCGTCTCGCCGCGGCCGATGGTTTCGTACAACCCGATGGAAACGACCGCAACTTTACGGCGAAGTTCGTCACCATCGACGGTGATCAAAATCCCATCATAATCGGTATCGAGACCAATGATATAGTCATATCCCCACGGATCGACATATCGGCTCGAATCCGTCGACTGCTGCTCCAGAAAAATGATATTGGCCGGGTTCAGCGGATCATCTCGTTCTTCCACCGTAAGGATAGAAATCAGGGTGCTGTTATCCGTCGCGATAAGACTTAAACCAGTATCTGCACTAAATTCGTCAGACGGCAATTTCCCATATTTATTGAAATAGGCCATCACGGCCGTTTCGATGGATTTCATCTCCACCTGGGCCTGCGCTTTTTTGGCATTCATCCGGGCCCGGCTCAGTCCTTTGGACCCCAGCGTGATGAGTATGCTCAGAATCACGATGACCACCAGCATTTCAATAAGAGTAAAGCCGCGCATTTTCATGAATCAGTATCCTACACGGGACGGGTCGATATTGTCAGCATCATCTTCAGGGTCCACGCCCTCCGACCAAATAGAATAGAGAAACCGGTTGGAGCAGGAATAGCCATACTCCCGCCCCCACGGATCGATGGCATGAAAATCCCCGAACTCCTGAAGGTCGCGGAGAATATGGGTCATATTTTCTGATTTTGGGTATCGGCCATATTCCACACGATACTCTTCCAGCGCATTCCGGATCAGCTCAATATCGGCCTTGGCCTGACTCTCTTTGGCGGAATTCCGGGTCAGGGAATAGCCGGCGGCTCCGATACCGATCAGAATGACCACAATCAGCATTACGAACAAAAGTTCAATCAAGGTGAACCCGGCGTTTCCAGACCTTGGAAAATTCCAAGGTCTGGAACATTCCAACCGCTGGAAGATTCCAATCATTGGAAATTAACGGGCAATACCCTTTTCGGAGGCGCGACAGAATTCAAGCAGGTGCTTGATTTCATCGGTCTGTTCCACCTCAGCCTCGATTTTATCGAGGGCGTCAGATGCATTTAGTCCTTCCTGACGGTAGAGAATCCGATAGGCTTCTTTGACGGCTTTGCGGCCTTCTTCGGAAACCCCACGGCGCTCCATACCGATTCGATTGAACGTGCGAACCTCAATGGGATCGCCGTGGCCAATCATGAAGGGCGGAACATCTTTGGTAATTTTAGACATGGCCCCAATGTAGGCCATCGTGCCGACGCGCATGAACTGTACAATGCCGACGGAACCTTCGATGGTGGCATAATCCTCAATAATCACATGACCGGCAATCTGGCAGGCGTTCACAATAATCACGCCGTTTCCAATGTGGCAACAGTGCGCGATGTGCGAATAAGCCAGAATATGGCAGTGGTCGCCCACCGTAGTGTAATCCCCATCGTTGGTGGCCGCGTTGATGGTGACGTATTCACGGATGGTGTTGTTATTCCCGATTTGAACGCCGGGTTTACCGCCCTTGAATTTTAAATCCTGCGTCATACCGCCCAACACAGCGAAGGGTGAAACCTTGTTGTTTTCACCCAAGGCGGTATTGCCTTCGATCACGACATGAGAGGCGAGCTCTGTACCGGAACCGATCACGGCCTCGGCACTGATGACACAATATGGGCCAATGACGACGTTATCCGCAATTTGTGCACCGTCGGCCACAATGGCGGTCGGATGGATATTCGCCATGGGTTTACTCCGTGCCGTAAGCAAACGTCAGTTCACCTTCACTCACCAGTTCGTCACCGACATAGCCCTTGCCCTGAACGGTGGCCATGCGCGAACGCAGACGAATGGTTTCGATTTCAACGCGGAAAGTATCGCCGGGAACGACCGGCTTGCGGAACTTGACCTTGTTCATCGACATGAAATACGCAATTCGGCCTTCGTTGCCTTCGCGCGAGTTCAGCATGATGCCAGCAATCTGAGCCATGGCTTCCATCTGCATGACACCGGGCATGACCGGATTGCCGGGGAAATGGCCCTGAAAGAACTCTTCGTTCATGGTCATATTTTTAATCCCAGTAACGGTGCAGGCTTCCATATCCAGTTCAGTGATACGGTCGACCAGCAGGAAAGGATACCGGTGTGGAAGTACTTCCATGATTTCGGTCACGTTCATTACAGACATCTTCTAACTCCTATATATTCAAGTGAAACTGACAGGAAAACCTACATTTTCGGACCATTCGAATCAATGCCCGTCTTCGGCTAATAGTTTGTCCAGTTCCGGACAGCCCTTAGGCACGCTCCAGGCATAGGGAAAGGATCGGCATTGCTCGGGCCGCGCCTCATAGACAGAGCAGTGATCCCCTCTCAGCCAGGCGCAGCTTCCATCGGCCTGATCCAGCAGTGCCAGCTGTTGGCGGTTCGGGGCCAAACGGGTATGCTGAGCAATAAAATCCGACTCTTTCAACCCTAGGAAATCGGCCATATTGCGGATGTCTCCATCGGTCAACAGCACAGAGCCGCCCCACCGGCAGCATTCGCCGCAGCCGGAGCACTTAAATCGCTTTAAAATATCGGGGTTTAACATTGAACAGGTTGACCTCAAAAGCATCTGAATACATTGACATTTAAATCCGTAACGCGCACTATTCACCTTTCATGTCGCATCTGTGCCGGTGCGGTGTATTAGTTGAAATTCTAAGAAAGGATCAAGAACGATGTTCGACAATTTGGTAAACAAGAAGATCATGATGATTCTTCCAGTGGCCGCCATACTTGCAATGACCGGCTGTAAGGAAGAAGAAGCGGCAGCAGCACCTGCTCCAGAGCCGGTAGACCTCTCCGCAACCGAAGATCTTTTCACAGAACCCGTAAAAGCGAACCCGCTGTCGCAAGATCCAAGCGCCGTTGTGGTTCGTGTGAACGGCGAAGATATCACCCGCGGCGAAATCCTCGAAATGATGAACATCGCCATGCAGCAACTCCAGGGCCGCGTGTCCCCGCAGCAGCTCCCCCAGATTCAGGGGCAGATGTATGAGCAGATCAAAAACGACCTGATCACCAAAAAGCTGATCGATGCTGCCGTTGCAAAAGCCAACGTCACCGTTGAGCCGGCAGAAATCGACGAAGCCCTCACGGCACTTCAGAGCCGCATTCCTCCGGGACAGACCCTCGAAGCCGCACTGGCTGCTCAAGGCACTACCCTTGACGAGCTCAAGGAAAACATTGCCAACGACATGAAAACCCGCAAATTCCTCGAAACCAAAACCGAGGGTGTTACTGAAGCGACAGAAGCGGAAGCCCAGGAATTCTACGATTCCAACCCGCAGAACTTTGAACAGCAGGAAAGCGTTTCCGCTTCCCACATCCTGATCAAAACCGACGGCGCCACCAATGACGTGCAGAAAGCAGAGCTGAAAGCGGAACTCGAAGCGATCCGCGCAGACATTATTGCAGGAAAAGTCACCTTTGAAGAAGCGGCCGGCGAGCATTCCGGTTGCCCAAGTAAAGCTCAGGGCGGTTCCCTCGGCACCTTCGGAAAGGGCCAGATGGTTCCGGAATTCGAAGTGGCGGCCTTCACCCAGGAAATTGATGAAGTCGGCGACGTCATCGAAACTCAGTTCGGTTACCATATCATAAAAGTGACGGAGCGTTCCGAGCCGGGTACCGTTCCGTTCGAAGAAGCCAAAGAGCAGATCATGTCATACCTGAGCGGTCAGAAAAAACAGGAAGCCGTACAGGAATACATCAAGAGCCTGCGCGACAGTGCTACCATCGAAGAAATCGCCATCTAAGATTTTTTCCAGAGTTTGGAAAACACCCTGCCCTGCGGCAGGGTGTTTTTTTTGGGCCCGTAAAAAAGACCTACTCCCGCCCCGCCATCGATTACCCAATCCTCATATTTTCCTCGCAAAGCTTTTACCGCAGCAGCGCATGTTCATCCACATCTACAGAGTGGTCGTGAAGGAGAACCGGGATTTTTTATTCCTGAACCTCATGAGGGCCGATGTTAACAGCCGTAAAGGGAATATGTCCGACGGCTGGATTTTTAAACTCAACCTATACGGGAGATGGTAATGAACAAACTCATACTCGCGACAGCAGGTATCGTCGCAGCTTCAGCAGTATCCGGTGCATATGCCAACCATGGCCACAAGGCTCGCAAAACAAACAAACTGTTTCACCATGTATCCACCTTTGATGTCATGGCTGGAAACGGTTCCGCCGTGGCGGAAATCGTGGATGCGTCCAACGATGGGAAACAGCTCGTCTACACCGATAGCGATAACGAATCGATTGGATTTGTAGATATCACCCATCCGGCAATCCCCGTCGGCACCGGCACCCTCGAGGTTGGCGGAGAGCCGACCAGTCTGGCCATTCTTGGTGATTGGGTCTTAGTTGCAGTAAACACCTCCCCCAATTTTACTAACCCATCCGGCAAGCTGGTTGTGGTTGACCGCAATGCACGCAGTATCGTTGCAGAGCACGAACTCGGCGGGCAGCCGGACTCGATTGCAATTTCTCCCGACAATGCCTACGCGGCGATTATTATCGAAAACGAACGCGATGAAGACCTGAACGATGGGCTACTTCCGCAGAATCAGACCGGGGAGCTGCTGATTGTTGATCTGATCGGCAGTGCCGACAGCTGGGACATCCGCTCCGCAGACCTGTCTCCGGTTGCTGCTCATGCATACGCAGGATCCGATCTGGAGCCTGAGTTTGTCGATATCAATGGCCAGAACGAAGCCGTGGTAACCTTTCAGGAAAACAACCACCTTGCCATTATTGACCTCGCAACCGGTGACACGATCAATGAATTTTCCGCCGGTTCCGCAGACCTGATGAATGTCGATACCGAAGAAGAAGGTCTGATCACCTTCACCAACAACATCACCAAACGCCGTGAACCGGATGCCGTGACCTGGATCGATAACGACTCATTCGCCACAGCAAACGAAGGCGACTATGAAGACGAAAACGGCGAAGGTGGCGGAAGCCGCGGCTTCACCATCTTCAATCAGGACGGTACGGTTGAATATGAATCCGCCGAGTCGTTCGAGCATTGGCTCGCCAGTGCCGGTCATTACAACGAAGACCGTTCGGGCAACAAAGGCTGCGAACCGGAAGCCGTGGAATTCGGCACATTCTATGGTCGTAAATTCCTGTTTATCGGCTCTGAACGCGCAAATGCCGTTGGTGTTTACAGTCTTTCCCACCGCGGAAAACTGACCGCGGAACAGCTCCTGCCAACCGGTATCGGTCCGGAGGGACTGAAGGTTATCGAAAATCGTGGTCTGTTCGTTGCTTCAACAGAAAAAGACGAAGAAGACGCTGGCATCCCGACCATGATCAATATTTTCGGTCTGGGCAAAGGGTCGGCGTTCTATCCGATGATTGAGTCCAAGAACGACGAAAACGGAACCCCGATTCCGTGGGTGGCCCTATCCGGTTTGACGGCAGACCGCCGGAACCCGAACAAACTGTATGCGGTCAGCGACTCCTTCCTTTCGGAAGGGTTCATCTACACCATTAAAGCCAACACGCACCCGGCGAAGATCATGAACCGTATCCAGGTGACCGGCGCATCCGAATCTCTCGACCTCGAAGGGATTGCCATGGGCCGCGACGGAAAATTCTGGCTGGCGTCTGAAGGCAATGCGAAATCCAGACCGAACATGATGCTGAAGGTGGATACCGACGGCACCGTTCTTCAAGAGATTCGCCTGCCAGCCTTCCTCGAAGACAACGCCCGCAAAAACGGATTCGAAGGTATCGCAGTTACTGGACGTCCGGGAAAAGAAATCGTATATGTGGCCATACAGCGCGCATGGCCGGACGCCGGCGACACAGATAAAGTTCAGACCAAAATCGGGCGCTACGACGTGGCTTCCGCCGAATGGACCTTTGTTTACTATCCGCTGGAAAGCGAAGGCAATGGCGGTTGGATTGGCCTGTCTGAACTCACGCACATTTGCGGAAACTGGTTTGCGGTCATCGAGCGCGACAAAGGCTGGGGCCCAACCACCGGCCTGAATGCTGAGCTTAAATCGGTTTATTTGATCCG
>JGI12210J13797_10106212_pt1 | contig 13690 bp, 11 predicted proteins | sample ElkSlonscriptome_3_FD_13797 | JGI IMG/M metagenome (IMG submission 13797)
CGAAGGCATGAGCCGCGGGGGCGGTGTCATGGCCGCGCGAGGGTTTCACCACGGGCTGCTAGGGGTGAGCCAGACGAGCGCAATCGTACATGTTGTCGAGGTCGAAGAGCCTGCGCTAGCGTTCTCCGACCATGGCCAAGACCGCTTTGTTCAGCCGCTTGCAGCACCTCGTCGAGCTAGCCCGTCTTGGCCGAGCCCAAGGCCTGAGCGACCCCGCCGAGATCCGAGCGGCGGCCGCTCGATCGGCCGCCGATGCGGGCCCGCCTCGTTCACGACGCGACATCCTCACCGGCCTGGGCGCGGCCGTGGCCGTGACGTCCATCCCCGGAGCCAGCACCGGCTGCGGCAGCGACGACGACGATGGCGACGACGTACGCATCGCCATCATCGGCGGAGGGATCGCCGGCAGCCTCTGCGCCTATCGACTGTCCCAAGCGGGGGTCTCCGCCACCGTCTACGAGGCCACCAATCGCCTGGGCGGGCGCATGTTCACCGGCCGCGATCTCTTCCCCGAGGGCCAGCTCTGCGAGCTGGGAGGCGAGCTCATCGACAGCAACCACGCCACGATGTGGGCGCTGGCCGAGGAGTTCGGCCTCCAGCTCGACGATCGCTGGGGAGGGCCCTATGCGTCGCTCGAGCTCGAGACCTGGTGGGTCGAAGGCGCCGAGGTCAGCGACGACGTCCTGCTCATGCAGCTCGTGCAGGTCATCGACGACATCCAGGCCGACTTCGACGCGGCCGAGAGCGACGACGCCGCCTTCGCCGCGCTCGATGTGGAGTCGCTGAGCGACTGGCTCGAGCGCCGGCTCCCGATCGCCGAGTATCGCGAGCTGCACATCATCCTCGACGTGTCCTACCGCGGAGAGTACGGGCTCGAGAACGATCAGCAGTCGGCGCTCAACCTGATCTACCTGCTGGGGCTCTCCACCGATGCGTTCCGGATCTTCGGCGACAGCGACGAGCGCTACCACACCCATGAGGGTAACGACGCCTACATCACCGAGATCGCCGCCCGCATGCCCGAGGACACGGTCGCGCTCGAGCATCGCCTGGTCTCGGCCAGCGGGGAGGGCCCGTTCACGCTGACCTTCGACACCCCCGAAGGCGAGCACACGGTGGAGGTCGACACGGTGGTCTTCGGGCTGCCGTTCGCCGTGCTGCGCAACGTGGACACCAGCGCTCTGGCGCTGAGCGACGAGAAGCGCGAGATCATCGACGCGCTCGGCTACGGCACCAACGCCAAGATCATGGGTGCCTTCTCGCGGCCGGTCTGGCGCGAGGACCACGGGGCCCAGGGCTCGCTCACCGCCGATCTTCCCCTCCAGCAGACCTGGGACTCGTCACTGGGTCAGGAGGGCAGCACCGCCATCATGACCAACTTCCTCGGCGGCCAGGCGGGGCTCGACTCGGGCGAAGGCGAGGCCGAGGACTGGTATGCGGCCGTGACCGTGCCCGGCCTCGAGCAGGTCTATCCGGGCAGCATGGATGCGTACATCCCGGGAAGCGCGGTGCGCATGCACTGGCCGACCGTGCCTACCCAGCAGGGCAGCTACACCTGCTATCGGCCGGGGCAGTGGGCCTTCTGGTCGCTCGAGGGCGAGCGCGAGGGGAGCCTGCACTTCTGCGGCGAGCACACCAGCCCCGACTTCCAGGGCTGGATGGAGGGCGCCGCCGAGAGTGGCGAGCGGGTGGCCACCGAGATCCTCGAGGATCTCGGGGCCGAGCTGCCCGCGTCACTCGAGCGCCGAGCGCAGCTACAGCTGCTGCTGCCGCCGATCCCCCGCGACGGCCGCAACCCGATCCGACACCTGCGGGCTCGCCGACGCGTCTTCGAGGAGTGGGTGCGTCGGCACTGAGCCGCTCCCGCCACCGAGCGGTCGCTGACCGCGTTCTGGCCCCTCGTGCGCGATCGATGTCATGCTGTTCGGCGTCGTGGCTGGCACGCTCTCGATCCGCTCGCGCACCGCCACCGCCGCCGCCACCACCACCACCGCCACCACCACCACCACCACCACCGTGGGAGGGCTGGGATGGCTGGGATGGCTGGGATGGCTGGGCCTGCTGAGCACCAGCGCCTGCGACCCCGTGGTGTGCACCGAGAGCTACCCGCTGTGGAAGAAATTCGCGGTGGGGCTGCCCGTGCCCGTGGTGCTGACCATGCTGGTGGCCGCGGCCACGCTCGGGGTGGTGCGCTCGGTGCTGCGTGGCCCCCCGCGGCCCCGGCTGGCCGCGGTCGGGGTGGCGGGGCTGTCGTGTGCGATCCCGGTGGCGTGGGTCATGCTCGGGCCGAGCGGGTTGGGGTTCCTCGTGCCGTGGCTGGCCGCGCTGGGGCTGGCCACCTGGCTGGGCGGGCCGCGGGCCCAGACCTGGCGCGACGCCCCCAGCTGGGCGGCGCGGATCGTCTCGGCGGTCCTGCTGGTCTTGGCCGCCTTCGTGATGCTCGTGATCTCGATGGGGGCGGGGTTCCTCGTCGACCAAGCCGGCCTGGTCGACTGCCGGCCTCCGAGCGATCGCACGATGGTGCTCGAGCCGGTGGAGCAGGCCCCTGGTCTCGCGCCGGTGGACGCTCCGCTCCCGGCCTCGCCCGAGGCTGCCGCTGAGCTCCAACCAATAGAGTGACGGGCGACCGCGACTCTCCTGGAGCCGTCGATCGCCCGTCGGTCATGCAGCGGGACGCAGGCCGAGCCCCGGATGACCTAGTAGAGAGCCTTGAATGCGTTCACGTCGCAGCCGGTGAACTCACCGGTGCTGCCGTTGCCGAAGCACGAGTTCATGACCACTCCATCGCGTAGCACGGTTCCCGACACCATTCCCAGGACCGTTCCCCCGAACGATCGGCTCTCACCATGCAGGCAACACCGGGTCGAGGTCAAAGGAATCCCGACGTGGCTCGGCTCGAGCACGATCACCGAGGGCATCTTGGAATGAACGCTCTCGGCTCGGTCGAAGGTCGTCGAGGTTCGCCGAGAAGCTCCGCGCGCCGCTGTCAGCCGTAGAGCAGCCAGCTGATGAGCAGGTTGAGCAGGATGCACATCAGCGAGCCGTGCACGATGGCGCGATTGGTGGCTATGCCAACCCCCTCCGCGCCGTCCTTCTTGGCCGCCCGGTAGCCGTGGAAGGTGGCGATGAGGGCCACCAACCAGCCGAACACGAGGCCCTTGAACATGCCCACCAGCAGGTCGCCCAGGTCCACGGTCTCGCGCAGCTGGCTGACGAAGGTGCCGCCGTCGAGCCCGAGCTGGTAGACCGCGCCCACGTAGCTGGCGCCGATCCCCACGACGTTGGCGTAGCCGCACAGCAGCGGCAGGGCCAGGGTCACCGCCCACAGCCGCGGCGCGATCAGGTGGCGCATGGGGTCGACCGACATGACCTCGAGCGCCTCGACCTGCTCGCTGATCTTCATGTTGGCCAGCGCCGCGGCCAGGGTGGCGCCGATCCGGGCGCCGCAGACCACCGCGGCCATCACCGGGTACAGCTCTCGGACCCCGCCGATGCCGGCGAACATGCCCAGGAAGTCCTGCCCGCCGAAGCGTTCGAAGGTGGCGTAGGACTGCACCGAGAGGTTGAGCCCGGCGAACACGGTGAGGATGGTCAGCAGGCCCACGCTGCCCACCCCGGCCTGGTAGAGATGGCGCAGCAGCGGGCCCACCGGCGGCACCTGCGAGAACTGGGCCGCCAGCGCCTGGCGCAGGAACAGCAGGAACTCGCCGACGACCTTCATATGCCCGCCTGCAGCAGCGCCATGCTCACCACGTAGTCGACCACCAGGATGAGCACGATGGTGTAGACCACCGTGTCGTTGGCCGCCTTGCCCACCGCCTCGGCCCCGCCCCGGGCGTTCATGCCCAGGTAGCCGGCGATGAGGCCCACCGCCCCGCCGAACAGGCTGCACTTGCCCAGGCCCACCCACAGATCGGCGGGGGTGACCTGGGCGGTGAGGTGCTCCATGAACGCGCCGTGGTTGATCCCCCCCAGGGGCACCGCGAACACCCAGCCCGACAGCACGCCCAGCACGTTGGTGGTGACGTTGAGCAGCGGGGCGACCAGCAGGCAGGCGATGACCCCGGGCACCACCACGTAGCGCATGGGGTCCACGCTCATCACCGCCATCGCGTCGATCTGGCCGCGGACCCGCATCGTGCCGATCCGCGCGGCGATCGACGAGCCGGCCTGGGCCGCCACCATCACCGAGGCCAGCGCGGGGCTGTACTCGCGGAAGATGGCCGTGCCCAGCAGCGAGCTGAGCATCCGCTCGAGCCCGAACATGCGGAAGATCTCCAGGCCTTGCAGCGAGATGACCGCCCCGACCGGCGCCACCGCCATGCCCACCGGACCGATGCAGCGCTTGACCAGGGTGGCCATGATCCGCAGCGTCTCGCCTACGTAGCGGGGCGAGGTGACCGCGGTGTGGAGCACCTCGAGGAAGAAGGCGAAGACCGCCCCGATCGTCTCGAGCAGCTGGAGGACCGGGCGCATGAGCCCCGCGAGCGTACTACCGTTGCCCTGCACTCGGAGTGAAACGCAGTGTTCCACTCGATCGCACTCTCCGAACTGTCACTTTCTGTTCCACGCAATTTCGTCGTCATTTGCCCATTGCCCCCTCAATTCCAGCCGCTATCATCCCCCACGTTCGATGGACATCGGTGACCGGCCTCGGCCGGAGCGCCGCCACCTCTCTCGTGTTCCGCCGCCGTCGCTGGCGTCGGTGCACCTCGTGCCACCCCGTCTCCCAAGGGAAACTCGCTATGCTGTACCCCACCATGGAATCCAAGCGTCCGCCCGCCGAGCGCACGCTCGTCGCCCCGCCCGCGGGCTCCGCCGCCGCGGTGCACTTCCCCGCCGCCGAGCTGCCCCCGCCCTACATCGACGAGCGCCTCGTCGAGCCCGAGACTCGCGAGGAGATGATCGACGGTCGTCTGCTCCACACCCTGCCCGCCCACCCCGAGCACGCCGACCAGCACACCGAGCTCGACCGGGTCGTCGGCACCTGTGCCACGCCGGGCTACACCGTCTCGACCGATCTGCTCACCCGCGTCGACGTGGGCTCCGACTTCGCCACCGACACCTGCATCCGTCGCTCGGGCATCGATCCCCGCACCGGCGGTCGCTACCTCGAGGAGGTCGCCTTCGAGGTCGTCAACACCCAGACCCGCCCCGACATGGTCGAGCGCGCCCAGAAGCTCATGAAGTGCGGCGTGCGGCGGATCTTCGCCATCTTCGTGAAGAAGAGCGAGATCGGCGAGTGGTCATCCGAGCGGAAGTGCTTCGACATCCTCGACCCCGACGACACGATCGAAGACCGCACCCTCGTCCGCCCGATCTCCGTCCGCGCCTTGCTCGACGCGGCCGAGGCCGACAAGGCCATCAGCCATGCCCTCGAGGCCAAGGGCAACCCCGTGATCACCGAGATCCGCGCCGAGGGCCACGCCGAAGGCCGCGCCGAGGGCCACGCCGAAGGCCACGCCGAAGGCCGCGCCGAAGGCCGCGCCGAAGGCCGCGCCGAAGGCCGCGCCGAAGGCCGCGCCGAAGGCCTCGTCAAGGGCATCGAGACCGCCTGCGCCCTGCTGGGCATTCCCCTCGGCCCCCGCGAGCGCCAGCGACTCGACGGCATGGATGCCCATGCGCGCGCCACCTTGCTCGACACGCTCCAGCGCGAGCGTCGTTGGCCCCGCGACTGAGAGCGCGTCAGCCCTTCTCCAGCGCGACGCATCGGGTCTACGGCCGTCGAGGATCCGCTCGACGCCAACCCGACGTCGCGCTCCCCCGGATGTACGACTCCCTATCCACCGCCTCCGAACAACCCCAGCTGCCCCTCGCCGTCCACCGGTCGCCGCGGCCCCGGCTTTGGCGACCACGCGGGCGTGCTCCTGCGCCGCTCCAGCTCCAGCAACCACCGCTTCACCTCCACCCCGCCACCAAACCCGACCAGCCGGCCATCCCCGCCCACCACCCGGTGGCAGGGCACCACGATCGACACCGGGTTCTGCCCGTTGGCGTGCCCCACCGCCCGAGCGGCGCCGGGCGTGCTGCCCATCGCGTCGGCTTGCTGGCCGTAGCTGCGGATCTCCCCGTACGGGATCTCGCACAGCGCCCCCCAAGCTCGCCGCTGGAACGCGGTGCCGAGCAGCCGCAGGGGCAGGTCGAACCCGCGCCGCTCCCCCGCGAGGTACGCCCGAAGCTGGGCCGACGCCGCCGTCGGTCCCCGCCCCTCGTCGCTCACGCTCGCCCCGTGCCGCGCGGCAAAGGCCCGAAGGTCGTCGAAGCGCGCGCGCGTCTCCAGCGAGAACCCGAGGTAGACCAGCGCGTCCTCGGCATCGAGCACCAGCACCAGCGGTAACTGCGGGTGGTCCAGCCACTGCACCCGCCAGCGCTCCTGCGGCTCCATGGCGGGTTTCTAGCCCGAACGGGCCGTGGGCCCCAAGCCCGCCGCGCGGCGAGGGAATTTGACTGAACCGGCCCGGGCTCGCAGCATCGGAAGGGTGAGCTCGAAGGCCCAGCCGCGCTGGCGTGCGCGACTTGCGACCATCGCGACCCCGTCCTGGCGCCAGCCGGCCCTGCTGGTGCTCCTGGGGGCTCTGGGCGCGGGCTACTGGAGCTGCGCGGCCTCCCCGCCGCCACCGTCCTCGCCGCCCGGCGACGCCGCCGGCTCCGATCCGAGCGGCACCTACCCCGCCGTCGACGTGGCCGAGCGCATCGCCGAGGCCAACGAGCCCGCCCCGCTGCTGCCCGTGCTCAACGAAGAGGCGCTCACCGCCCGGGTCGCGGCCCAGCGGCGGCTGCTGGGCGGCGATCTCTTCGAAGACGTGCGCGGCCAGCCGGTGCCGTGGATCTCCCCTCAAGACGACCTCCCGCCCACCGACGACACCCCCGCCAAGGCGGCCGCCGACGCGGCCAGCAAGCTGACCACCAAGTCGGCCGACGACGCGCTGCTCGACAGCCTGCCCGGCTCGTCGGGCCTGGGCGCGCCCGGCGAGAGCACCGAGGGGTCGCGCGTCAACGGCAACGCCCTGGGCCTGTTCATGCCCATCGAGGGCGCCACCGAGGGCGAGCCTCCGCTGGCCCACTTCTACGACGCGCTCCGAGCCCTGCGCGACGGCCAGGATCCCGACGGCAAGGTGCGGGTGCTGGTCTACGGCGGCTCGCACACCGACGCCGACGTCTACCCGCAGTACATCCGCACCTATCTCCAGGAGCGCTTCGGCGACGGCGGCCACGGGTTCGTGCACATCGCCAAGCCCTGGCGGTGGTACCGGCACGCCGACTACTGGGTCGAGGGCGTGAAGTACTGGAAGACCGAGCACGCCCAGCGTCGCAAGGGCCGCATGGACGGCCTGTACGGCTACATGGGCACCAGCCTCGCGGCCAAGAGCGGCCGCGCGTTCGGGCGCATCCATCCCCGCGGCGGGGCGGTGGGCTCGGTCCACGAGGTGTTCTTCTTGCGCCAGCCCAAGGGCGGCAAGTTCCGCGTGCTCGCCGACGGCAAGGCGCTGGCCACCGTGAAGACGGCCGCCGACGAATTCGGACCCGGCTACTACCGCTTCGTGCTCCCCGAGGGCCAGCACGACATCGAGATCGACGTGCTCGGCAGCGGCGAGGTCCGCATGTTCGGCATGACCATCGAGCGCGAGCAGCCCGGCGTGGTGGTCGACACCCTGGGCATCGGGGGCACCCGCGCCTCCAACATGCTGCGGTGGGATCTCGACATCTGGGCCGACAACGTCGCCCACCGCGAGCCCGACCTGGTCACGTTCTTCTACGGCACCAACGAGGCCACCGACGTGGACCAGCCCATCGAGGTCTACGAGAACGACCTGCGGGCCGTGCTCGACCGCCTCGCCATCGTGGCCCCGCAGGCCAGCTGCCTGCTGATGGGCCCCGGCGACTTCCCCCGCCGCCAAGACGACGGCACCTGGACCAACCGCGAGCGGATCGACCAGATCATCGACGTGCAGCGCCGCGTGGCCGCCGACCACGGCTGCGGCTTCTGGGACACCAAGGCCTTCATGGGCGGCCATCTGTCCATGCCCATGTGGGCCTCGGCCGTGCCCCCCATGGCCAAGAGCGACCACATCCACTTCACCAAGCGCGGCTACGTGAGGATCGGGATGGCGGTGGTCGACGCGATGATGGTCGACTTCGACGGCGCCGAGCCGGGTCACTGAGCCGGCTGTGGGTTGGCAGAAAATACGGCAGATTTGTTAGAATTGGAGTAAGGAGATTGTAAGAGCCTCGGCCCGTGACCCATGGGACATCCCTTGGTTTTAGGTCCAAAAGAACGTAACCTCACCGAGACATGGATGGTTTCACAGGCTACGCCAAAGAATTGGAAAGCTTGATCTCAGGTATTGCTTCGCCTCGCGAAGGTAGTCCAGCGGCGGTACTCGCTCTTTCCGAATCTGTTCACGACCGCTTACGTGCTGATGTACCTCTTCATCTTCGCCGACAGCACGGTGCGTTCTTCACGGGAAAAAGTCTAGCTAAGCTTGTCGCTGGCCCGGAGTGGCTTGGGAATATCCCAGACACCATTATAGACCCAGCGTGCGGTGGCGGAGACCTTCTATTAGCCCTCGCCTCACGACTTCCAGTCGGAAGGTCTCTCTCTGAAACCATCTCCATTTGGGAAAGCCGCTTAAGAGGGCATGATCTCGAGCCTGAATTTGTCCGAGTCGCTCGTTCTCGCCTTACCCTACTGGCATGGTCTAGAACTACGAACAAAAACGACCCCCCCCCAGAAGAAAGTTTCAAAACTATCTCAATCCAAAATGGTCTTACTTCAAACTGGGACGAAGAAGAAATGCGCCCTGGAGCAGTCATTCTGAATCCTCCTTTCAGCGGAACCGAAGCACCAAACAACTGCTCATGGGCGACAGGGAAAGTATCTACCGCCGCCCTCTTTGTTAACTGCTGCATCGACCGAATGGGACCCGGAACGCGCCTTGTAGCAATCCTGCCGGAGGTTCTTCGTTCCGGCACTCGATATCACAGGTGGCGGCAATGGGTTGAGCGACGAGCCATAGTCCAAAAAATTGAACCCATGGGGCGCTTCGACCAACACGCGGATATACATGTGTTCCTCTGTCAACTACAGATCCGGAACAAACAGATAACCAGAGGCAACCGAAACACATGGATCTCCCTGACTCCCTGCCGTCGGTCAGTGGGTGATTTCTTCGACACATGGACAGGCCCGGTTGTCGAGCATCGTCATCCTAAACGAGGTCAACGGCACCCCTATGCCCACCCCAGAATTTGCAAAGCATGGGGGACCATGGGCACAGATTCCCTTGACAACCGCCGCTTCAAAGGCCGTACCTTCACTCCTCCATTCGTAGTTATTCGGAGGACCTCCCGCCCAGAAGACCAATTCCGAATAGTCCCAACCGTCATCAAGGGTGAAACACGAGTGGCTGTCGAGAATCACCTCATCGTACTTTGCCCACATGACGCCACACTAGCTAGTTGCAGAGCACTCGTCAAACACCTAAAACAACCAGACTCAAGTGAATGGATGAACAAAAGACTTCGCTGTCGTCACCTAACAGTCCAGGCAGTTCGAGAACTGCCATGGGATGGCCGAAGCTCTAAAAATCACCGCTCCTGTCATGCCAGATTGTGAGCCTACATGTCCGATTGCATTCGATTTTCAACAAACATTCTTCGTCGACTAGGCGAGGAACTAAACCCAACAGTAGATCGTGGAATAATCGAACTTGTCAAGAATGCATATGATGCAAATGCAACAGAGTGTACCGTCGCCATCAAGAATCTAACCAAACCCGGAGGGACAATCATCGTCACGGACAACGGCGATGGCATGACAGCTTCAGGAATTCGAAGCGGCTGGCTCGTCGTTGGTGACTCCGACAAGTCTAAATCAAGGCTTACCCGCTTAGGAAGAATACCAAGTGGCAGTAAGGGGCTGGGACGGCTAGCAGCACTTCGGCTTGGACGTCAAGTTGACTTGGCGACAAACCCTTATAAAAAGCAAACCACAAGTTCCGTACACCTGGATTGGGATGAGTTCGACCGAGCAAAGCTCGTAGATGATGTCGAACTAAAGATCTACACAAAGAAGCGTCCTAGCGGAGTCTCCCCAGGTACAAAAGTAGTAATATCAGACCTGCGTTCGCATGTCCCAAGAATGCAGGTCAAACGCCTTGCAAGAGAATTGCTACTACTAGCAGATCCCTTCAGGGTTTCAGAATCAGCATTCAGACCAAAGTTATTATTGCCTGAATTTAAAGATCTCCAGCGCTTGGTCGAACGATCATACTTCGAGCACGCGGATTATCATCTCGTCGCATCCGTAAATCGGCAGGGTCGTGCCTTTGCCAAGGTAAAAGACTGGCGAGGGCGCATACTATTCAGCGCAAAGCATGATGAATTAGCAAGAAACAGAGAGAGGTCTAAGTACCCCTGTCCTCCGACAGAGTTTCAGTTCTGGACGTTCATCCTTAGTGCCGCCACTTTTCGAGCACGTCCGGTAACTGTAAGTGAAGTTCGAGAATGGCTGGCTGTTTTCGGTGGTGTTCATCTTTATGAAAACTCCCTCAGAGTTCATCCCTATGGGAACCCCGGCAACGACTGGCTTGACATCAACTTAGCAAGAGTCAGAAGTCCTGAAGAGCGACCCGGCACTAACAACTCTATTGGTCGAGTACTGGTGCATGACACCACTGAAATGTTAGTCCAGAAGACGGATCGCTCAGGATACATCGAAACTCCTGCATTTCTTGCGATTAGAGATTTTGCATGTGACGCACTAGACTGGTTGGCTAAGAAACGGCTGGAACTTGCGGAGCATCGACGTCAAGCAAAGCGTACAGAAGCTCCGAGATCTAAAATTCGCGAGCAGAAGCATCTCAAGAACGAGATTGAAAATCTCGCAATACCAAAAGCACAGAAGAAAACACTGCAGCAAAGGGTTGAAACATACGACCGCGCTCGAGACAAAGAAGCCGATGCGCTTCGAGCTGACCTTCAATTATACAGAACACTGGCTACGGCAGGAATTACGGCAGCAACATTTGCCCACGAGGTCACAGGAAATCCGATCAAGGTCATGCAATCCACTCTTAGCTCTCTCTTGGAAAGGGTGCAGAAGGATATTCCAGATCAGAAGCTAAGAAAGAAGTTGGTCTCCAGACTTGAACTCATTGACATTGCGACCGACTCCTTGGCCACGCTGGGAGTTGCTGTGCTTAAACTTCTCGATCATCAGAAGAGACGGCCTTCACGAGTCGACCTAAATGTAGTTGCAGAACGAGTGAAAGAGACTTTCACCCCCTTCTTTATGGTACGGAAAGTAAAAGCCGAATTCTCGTTCGCTCCAGGGAATCCGTTTCTTCGGGGCACCGAAGCCGCCATAGAGTCTGTCTTGACAAATTTCATCAATAACAGCTTATGGGCTCTCGAAGCAGTTCATGAGAGCCGAAAGCTCGTTGTTTCGATAGAAACTGAGGGAGACGTCGCCTTCATCACAGTAGATGATAATGGTCCTGGTCTCGAACTCGACGAAAAAGAAATATGGATTCCCGGACAAACATCTAAACCCAACGGCACTGGACTTGGGCTGACCATTGTCCGAGATACAGTAACGGATCTTTCCGGCGATGTTTCTGTCGACGCGCATGGCCCACTCGGCGGAGCGCGATTTCGTGTAGAACTTCCGATACTAGGAAAGTAGGAAAAGGTGCGAGATTGTCAGCACAAGTAAGCGATCACATCATTGAGTGCTGTTACGTCCTAGACGACGCCCCTGACGCCAGAAGGGCTCACTCATTCAAAATCGAAGATGCAGAAATAGAGCCAATCGTCATCGACGGCCCCCTGGGTACATTAGAGTCGACCGTGGAGTTATTGGTTGGAAATTCTGTGGCCGTACTATGCGACTACAAGCTAAAGGTAGGCCAATATGCTCAATTTGACGGAGCTGAGCTTGCCGCAGAACTCTACCGAAAGAGAGTACCTAATGTCCTCTGTACCAGGTACGAGCGGGCCGAACTGGATCAGATCCGACCGTACCGAAGATACATTCCCTCTCTAGTCACCCCTAAGGAACTGACCGCACCCGGAGCCCTGCTCTCCGGCTTCGAGAGATGTGTTGATGAGTTTTCAGGAAATTTCCCACTAGATCGAAGACTATCAAGATCACCCATTAAGTTCACAGATCCACTAATCGATGGATTTGCATACTTCGTTGTGCTCAATTGGAACGCCTTGGAAGTGGTCCGCCTAAGGGTTCAAGGAGCAGAAATTCCCGAGAGCGTAACAGACAGAATCACAGCAGGTTTTCGCTGCCACGCTCATGTGAATGCAGGAGCCACTCGACAAGAAGACCTCTACTTTGTCAACTGGGAGGCAAATAAATGAATGCTGACACTTCAGAGGCGACTGTCCTTCTCGATGTCGGCCATGGCAACTGCGCCGTGATACGAAGCGGCGGAATGGTTGCAATTGTTGACTCTGGCTCAAGCAATGCGCTTGAGCAGCATCTACTAAATGAAGAGATTAGCTTTGTTGACTTTTTCTTCTTGTCACATGCAGATCAGGACCACATCCAAGGAGCCATGGGAGTAATGGCATCGGATCGATTCTCGGTAGGGGCAGTCTATGTAAATGCAGACGCCGGCAAAACGTCCCAACTATGGGACGACCTTCTTTGGGAACTAGACAATGCGGCCACAGAGGACCGAACAAACGTCCACATCGGACTTACTCCGGCGGATGGACCTTTCTCTGTCGGAAATGTTAAGCTAAGAGTGCTCGGCCCTGGGCCCTACTTATGTGGCCACGGCGTAGGCGGCCGGTATCTTGGCGGAAAACGGATCAGCTCGAACTCTATTAGTGCAGTGATCGCAGTCGAGCACGACAACGCTTGCCGCGTTCTTCTCACTGGAGATGTCGACAAGATTGGCATCGATGATTTGCAGCGAAGGGCCGAACCTCTAACTACAGACGTGCTCGTGTTCCCTCACCACGGAGGTCAGGCCAAGGGAGCGTCTCCTCGCCTTTTTGCATCGACACTTTCCGAACTAACGCAAGCAGGCACGACTGTGTTCTCGACGGGTCGCGCGGCCACTTGGGCAAACCCAGATCCAGAGATCGTCAGAGGAGTACTAGACATTCTGGGAACACAGCGAATTCTATGCACTCAGCTCTCTCGGCACTGCTCTAAGAGTAAAGGTGAGAGTAGCGGTCATCTCCTTCCCGTCGTATCACGAGGCCGCGAGCGAAACGAGTGCTGCGCCGGAAGCATCATTGTGCCGCATCGCGGATCTGTGAAGCCTCATCGACGCATCCACAAGTCTTTCATCAGGAGAGCGGCTGCTACCCCTTTGTGCGGGAAGTAAAGCGTCGAGCGTGGGATCCAGTCGCTTCCATGCGTATTTCCAAGGGTAGAGTGAGTATGGGCTATGGACGAAAGTAAGCTCGAAGCTCAAGCCTTCGACGGCTCCGCGCTCATGCCGTGCCGCGCCCAAAAGCGCTCCAGCATCCCCGCGTAGTACCGCTGATCCCCCCGCGCGTCGGCCCGCTCCACCACGTGCCGCAGCTCGGCCTCGACCCCGGCCGCGAGCACCTCGGCGTCGAAGGTGGGCACCCCATCGGCCTCCAGCGACGAAAGCCCGCTCCTCAGCGCGTCGCGCAGCGCGTCGGTCATCACCGCGGTCGACGAGTCGTCGGCGGTCAG
>JGI12210J13797_10718197_pt1 | contig 13689 bp, 6 predicted proteins | sample ElkSlonscriptome_3_FD_13797 | JGI IMG/M metagenome (IMG submission 13797)
TAATTGAGCCCAAGCAGAGGAGCTCATCGATGTGATCGCTTACCACCGTCGGATTGCCAACAAGTACAAATCGCATTAACGACGGTACAAGTGTTCGTTTCCGTTCCTCAATTACAGTTCGTATTTAGTTCGACGGAACGAGACGTTGTCATGCGCGTGGACTGGTAAAGCGATCTCGCAAAACAGGAATGGCCGATAAAATAGAAAGTCAACGCAGGAAATCGAAAAAAAATGGCAAATGGGGTCGAGTTTCGATAAATCGACTCATTTGCTGTTCCGATACGGTGACATTTGAACACTAATCGCGTTTTCCTTAATCGTTGTTGATAAAGGCCGAAACGGGACCAGTGCGATAGGGGTACATTAACGGCAAAGCCGGAGAAGGTGCATTCACTATTCGTCGAACAATAGTTTGTCGTTGTTGGCGATTGCGTTGCGAACGTAAGACTGATCAGCGTCGCTTAATCTGTCTAGCGGAACGACAACGATCGAACCGTCGGTTTTCTTGAGCGCGACTTTGCCTTGTTTGACACCGACCAACAAAGCGTCGAGCGAATGTTCGCCCGTGACGTCGGTCCAACGCCGATTGGCTTCGGCTTTCGTCACCGCGTTTTCTCTCGTCACCGCGTTTTCTCTCGGCGCTGCAGCAACAACCACTCGAACCCGATTTTCAGGCGTTACCTGTGGCTGCGAACGACCATCGATCTCTACCAGCGCCGACGTGTTGGAACGTGAATTTGACTTCACCGTTACATCACGCCAACCCAGACTCGATCCATCGCCAAGATAGAAGTTCAACTTGCTGCCTCTACGAGCGGGATTACGGCCCTGATCTTTTCGTGTCGTTGCGTTGCCGCGTTCTTCCACTCGAACGATTGCAAATCGGCCGTCAAAGCGGAGATCAAATTCCTTGTTGTCATAATTTGCATTGGGATCGTCTTGCGAAAGAATGAAGTCGGTGATCCTGGTTTGGCCAACTTGCGACACGACGATTGCACCGACACATTTTCCCCCATCCATCAAGGGCTGAACCTGCTCAATGCTCGGTTCTTTGGTTGCGGATGGTTCAAAGACCGCAATGAAGGGCTGATTCCAAGCTTCGCCCCGTTTTCGAATCGCCACGATTTGCGTCTTTTTCTCATCATAGCCGTTGATCGCTTCTCGGGTGGGCGGCCCCAGTGCGGTGGTGTATTCGTGTTGAACACCCGAAGGGACAAACATTTGCATGTAACGGTTGTCGCGAGCGATATGAAACTGGATCTTGACCGCTTCGTCGGTCGATTCGGTCGCTTGTTCGTTTTCAAAAAATCGCCAACCAGGGGCATGAACGATATCACCAATATCGTTGTCGTATCGGTCCGTAGGTCGCAACGACAGTGGCTTGTCCTGGCCATCGGTGATTCGTGTTTCATCACCAAGGTTGTGGTAGATGTAGTCGTGGAATTTGTTTTGCACCAAGGAGATCACCCGAAACATATCGAAATAATAGCCTGTGGTTTCGCTGGTACGAATCACACTCAATGTACGCTGTTGTCGACATTTGTTGACTTCATCATTGAGAAACTGAGTCGCAAAACTGAACGATTCACTGACTGGATCCTGCATGTGTTGCGGCTCGGCAGCGATGTTCACCGCCGTGTTTTGCCAGACGTTGGCTTGGCTCTTCCAAGAACCTTCGTTTCGCCCATGCGACGTTCCATTGGTAATGACGGTGTTGTTGCCGGCATACAGCCGGAAATAGTCGGTATGTAACGGGTCACTGCGTTGCCGAGTCGATGGCGGCAATCCGCCGCCCGGTGCCATCACGTACCCAGCCCCATACAATTCCATCGCAATGCCCGTGCAATGAGAATGAACGTAGTGAGCACCGCCGATGTACCCGTTGAGTCCATACAGTTCGTTATTAGATTCCACGAAGTTTCGTTGCAGCGTGATGCCTGCGTGTTCCACAACAACGGTCGTCCGATAGTCGATGGCCCCCTGAACCGAGTTTGGGATGTCGATGCCCCAAAACAGCTCGAGTGCTCCGAAGTTGCCGTAGACAGAATTGGACATGTTTGGTTTGTAGCCACCGCTGTTTTCATACATCTTTTTGAGAGCGATGGCGGCGCGTTGTTTCCAATCGTCATAGCCTCGGCGGTCGGAGAGGTGCATGATGTACCGTAAACTATCGGCTCCACCGTTCCTTCTCCTCTTTGAATCACCGTAGCGGATCGACCTGCCGTCCGGATTGTTCAGATTTGCTAAGACGAACGTTCCCTCGAAGATGCCTTTGGCTTTGGAGGTAACATTCATTCTTGGCATCAGACGATCGACAATGTTCAAGATCATGATCATGTTCGACTGAAAGCTATAGCTATACGATTCTGGCCAGATCCCCTGGCGAGAATACATTCGCATCAGTGTGTTTTGGAAAGAAGCCTGATGATGAGTGCCCTTGTCCCAGAAAACCCGGAACAGTCTTTCTCGCTCGGCATCGTCCTCGATGCACAAAATCGGAAACAGGGCTCCGGGGGCGGTGAGCACCGGATGGTTCGAGACGACTCGGCCGTGTTGGTCCGGTCCACCGTATTCTTGAAGAATGTTGCCCGCCACGTTCCAAAGAGCTTTTTGAGTCGCCGCGAAATCAAAAGGGACTCGATCATTCTTCGCGACATCATAGACGCGGGTTCTGGGATGCTTGATGAAGTCGTAGACGAAGTCATAGGCCAGAGCGAACTGGTCGTAGGTGGTCCGACCGTCAAAGAATGGATCGCCCATGATCTCCGTCGTCTTGGGAGTCCGTCCGGCCAGCCGCGAAGAGTAGGCGGCAATAATATCGGCCGACAACTGGGCGTAGGACTCATCCCTCGTCAAGAAATAAAGCATCCCCGACTCGGACGCCATCGTTAGAATCGCGTTGTGCTTACTCATGTGATCCCCGAAATTCGGGATCGTTTTCAGAATCGCATCGGGCTGCGAAATGTGCCTGTTCTTGGCCGCATCGACATGCTGATGCAGTTGCATGACAATGCTTTTTGCCCAGGCATACCGCTCTATTTTTTCGAGGATCAGCGGTCTTTCTTGGTCGGTGACCCAAATCGAGGGATGGTCCAGCGATTGCCCCAGGGCCTTTGAGGCACTGATCAAAATCAACCCGGACAAAAGCAACATCAATGCAGTTATGCGTGGCTTACTTGATCGATTAATTCTGAATACCATGGTCCTTCCGGTCTTCAATCGGTTGTTTTCAATTATTGCTAGTCCCGCAACAGTTTGCGGTTGTTCGCGATTGCGTTGCGTATGTATTCCTGGTCGGCATTGCTAAAATTGTGCATCGGAACGACACTGAACGAGCCATCCTTTTTTCTAATTGCGACATTGCCTTCTTTGACGCCGAACAACACTGCGTCGACAGAGAATTCGCCGGTCACGTCTGTCCAGCGACGGATGGACTGCTCCGTCTTTCGATCGGACACAGGCCTAAAATTCTTGAAGCGATAGTCCACTACATTCAAGGGGCTGGGAATCCCGTCAACGGGATTCGATCGTGTGGTTTTGATTTCCCTCGGTGGTGGAAGTTGGCTGTAGATCGACAGGACGCAGTCCTGCTCCCAGCGTTGGAGGTCCAAGACCGCCTCACCGTAAACAGGATGGGGTTGAGGCAGTTTGACGTTGGTCCAATTCCAATTGGTTTTCCGCGCATTGGGCTCCCCCACGGCGATAAGAAGTCGATTGCCGGATTCGGAAACCAGAATCAGTGAACCGTCTTCTGCTCCGACCAGCTTCGGTCGGCCACCGGAAAATGGCAATACTTCATGATTCCACTTTCCCTCGCTGGTTCGCCAATAGTGAACAAAGCGGCGGTCGTTAACGGTTTTCACTTGCTGGAGAACCATGATGTGGACGCGTCCGTCGGGATAGGCGTAGTGGGTGTTCTGATTCGAAAGTCTTACTCCGATTGCAATGGGTGCGACCACCAAACCCGGCGAGTTGAGATGAATGAACTCCTTTCCAGTTTGCCCGATCACTTTGCCATCCGAGTTGCGCCAAGAGCGTCCATCGTCATCGCTATATACATAGCAAAGATCGTGTTGATTCGTGGAGCTCGTTTTCTCGAATCGATCGCGCCAAATCCACGATGCGTGCAGCCGTTTTCCTGCATACGACAGGGAATTCATGTACGGGCAGCGGAAGAGACTGGTTTTCCCGTTGGCCCTGTAGGTTCCGATATCACGTGAGATAAATTTGCCCAGGCCACGAATATAGTCGTGCTTGTACCCGTCATATTTCTCGATCATTCCGTCTCCGTTGCCGGAAGTGACGGATCGATAATAGAGCATGAGATCGCCGCTTGCTGTTGGAAAGAATCGCGGGTACGTGACCTTCTCGTGGGCCTTCACGGAACCAAGCCTGTGCACGACTTTACTGAAGACGTCCGCATTCCATTCCACGGTTTCCGGCCGATGGGCGGCCCCCGGCTTCGAAAAGCGGTAATTCAGTTGGCTTGCGTGGTGGTCGAAGGCCATGTGAATGGTTCCATCCTTGTCGCAAATGCCGATAACGGCAGTGTTGTGCGAATCATTTGTTTTGAACTTGTGGTCGGAGAAATGAATCACGTCCCAGGTGCGGTCCTGAAGTCTTCGGCGGCCAATGCAGACCCGCCTTTCGGAATCGAAAAACGTGACGTATTGCCAGCCACGATAAGTTTTCAGTGGCGATTGTTGATGGGTGCGACCGTTGACCGTGTTGCCAAATCGCGTTGCGGGGCCATCGGCGAAGGTCAAAGCACTTTGCTCAACTGTCGTCGCTGCGATCAATTCGATATCGTCTGCCTGCAGCTCAACTGGATCGAATGCGGCAAAGGCCGCTAAGAACAGCAAACTGAGCAATGTGAACGACTTGAAAGTCATTTTTAGTCGTTTATCTTGCAAAATCATCTTCGGATACCTCTTGTCATTGAGGATCGAGTCGAGAACAAGAGTCGGATCTAATCGGTAGCTACCGTCGCGGAGCCGGTGGTGTCCACACTGTGGCGAGCGTAGCTACAACGGTTATCCTATTTTTCCGCTACCGGTTTGCAGAACAGAATCATATTCGGACGCGACTTTTGACCCTTGCCCTGATCGGCATTACCAGGGATGCGCAAATCTTCGTCCTTGGCCAATCGTTTCTTGTAGAGTTGGAGCGATCCCCGGTTTAGGGTGACTTGGTCACCGGTCTTACGAAAGTCTTTCAGCCAAGCCGGGACCGGCACCTTCGGGTCGTGAGCAACATACAAGTCGAGAGCTTGTCCGGCGGTTGCGACGATGTAATCAGCGGCCCAGTAGGCACTGTCACCGTTTGCCGTCCGGATCACTTGGCTGTCTTCCAAATAGTCGGGGACTTTCTCGATCATGATTCGGGCATCGTCGGAGTAGGCAAGCATTTCGTGCTGATAAGGATCTTCCATACCACCGGCACCGGTGCCGGTATAGGCGAACATCGAAAACAATCGCTCGGATGCTGGAGTCTCTGCCATCGCCGCTGGCGGTGCATGACGCAGTTCATTCAGCTCGGCAAGCTTTTCAGCATCGATTGAGGGACGCTCCGGTAGTGACGTTTCGAAGACGACCGGAAGCGTTTTGACAATACCGCCCTGCATCTCGATTGGCTTGGAACTCAAACGCAACGTGGCAGGTTCGAGGCCCTCGCGCCTTGCCGTCAGCACGACCTCTCCCGCTTGCAACGTCGATCGGATGCTGACGCGATTGATCCCGCACTCGGTATCGAGATACAGATGGTTTATGCTGTCTTCGGTGCCGCTGTTGTAACCACCCCGCCAAATGCCGGGCCCGGAAACTTCAAAATCGACTCGTGCTTGGTCGGTCGGGCAGCGACGGCCTGCGGCATCGACGACTTCGAAATCGACCAACGCGATGTCCGAACCATCGGCCAACCAACCGCCCGGTGCGGTCATCGGGGTGAGCCGTATCGCGGCGGGCTCGCCAGCGGTCTGCTTCACTTGGCTTGCGATTTGGGCACCATCGCGATACGCGACAACTTTGATTTCACCCGATTCAAATGCAACATTCGGCCATGTGAACAGCGTGTTCAAACTACGCTGCCCTTCTCCAAGACTCTTGCCGTTGACGAACAGTTCCGCTTGGTCCGCTTTGGCGACCGCGTACATCGGTTTCACCGTCCCCGCCGGATAACTCCAATGCCCAATCAAGTGGACGCGATCTTCGTCGTCCCACGTAGCCTGGAGCGCCCAGTACGCTTCTTTGGGCAACCGCACGGCGTCAACTTCGCCGGTCGCACGGGCAACATCCGTTCGTTGCCGGGTGCCGTGCGTTCCGTCGGAGAAAATCCAGTTCGCGCCGCCCGAGTGATCGGGCTTGCTGCCAAACAACGTCCACCATTCGTTGATCGCGTTGATTGCGAAGCCTTCGGAGGTCAGATTGTACGTGTTCAACTCGGCCAGCTTGCCAAGGTTGCCGAAATCCGGAGGCGAAAACTTGTCCCAAACTCGCCGAGGCGTTTCGGTGCGGTCGTATTCGGTTTCAACCACTGCCAACGACGGTAACGCTCGCGCCCGACCGACCGTGCCCAATTCAACATCAACACTTTCCAGCATTCCAGGAGTCGACATCCGGAATCCGAAATAGCGTTGTCCCTTGGGATCCCACTTCCGCGTGATCGCTTTCATCGCGGCCGCATGTTTCGGACTGACATTGTAGTTGCCGCCTTCCCACACGCAGATCGTAGGATGATTCCGGTAGTAAATGATCATGTCCCGAAAAGCGGCGGTGCGAGTCTTCCAAGCTTCCCCCTCACAATCGCGTTCGCCGTCCACACCTGGCATGATGGTTACGAACCCATATTTGTCGCTACTCTCGACACCCACCGCCGGCCCGGCGCAGTGTCCCCAGCGGATCATGTTGCCACCAGCCTGTTCCATTAGCTTCAGCGTATAGTCATGCATCCAGTTGGGAATTCCGGCCCCCAATCCAGCCCAACCCGCAATCGGCTTTTGCCCCCAACCGTGTAGCTTCAGCGGATGGCCATTGATCCAAAATCCGGTATCTCTGTCAAAACGGAAATTGCGAAAACCGAACGGAGTGGTGCTGACGTCGCGCGTCGCCCCATCAACGAGGACTTCGACACGCACCGTGTAAAGATACGGATAGGCGGGCTCCCACAGATGCGGATCAGCGACATCCAATGCCGACGCGACTTTCAACTTTCCGCCCGCTGGAATGTTCGCCGGTTTTTCCGATTGAGCCACCGCATTGCCGCTCGAATCCAACAATGAAAACGTGACGGTGGCAGGGACCGGCTTGTCCTGCGAGTTTTCGATTTCAGCCGTCACGCCAACCGTTGCTTGATCCTTGCTGAGCGATTCGGCCCAGGCGTAGATGCCTTCCGTTTGAAGGTTGGCATAGAGCGGCAATGTCACGTGGACCGGATCGAGCACATGCAGATAAACATTTCGATAGATTCCGCCATGGGGTGGATGCCAATTTTGGTGATGCCAGGGGGTATCGCCGGAATAGAGCTTCGGCTCCACCGTGTTGTCAGCCTTGACGGCCAGTACGTTCTTTCCGCTCTCGTTCAGATAGGGGGTCAGGTTAAAAGCGAACGGAATGAAGCCGGTCTTGTCTTGTCCAAGATGATGTCCGTTTAGATAGACATCAGCGACTTGGCGTACGCCTTCGAACTCGATGTACACTTGCCTGCCCTGCGAACCGATAGGCAGCGAAAACTCTTTGCGATACCACGCGGTGCCCTGCCACAAATCGGACTCTCCCTGATGCCCGCCGGTGCCAAAGTCATCAAACGTGTCGATATCGTTCCAGGTATGCGGACAACTGACGTTCGTCCAGTCGCTGGCGTCAAATTCCGCTGCCTCCGCTCCCTTCACATCCGCACGGATGAACCGCCAATCGGCGTTCAGATTCAGTTTTCGTGCTAATCGATCGGTCTGCTGCGATGGAGCGGTCGCCGGAAACAATCCGATCAAGGCCGCTGCTACAAATACTAAATTCTTGAGGCGCATATCAGTACTTTTTTTGCTAAGTTCGTTGTCTTACTAAGTGAGCTCTAAGCAGGTCAGGGGAAGATATCCCGCGTCGGCGACCTGATCTGCTTCATAATTCTATAATAGTTGGCGGTTCGTTTGATGTCGCCGCGACACCATGTCACGCTCCCGGCGAAGAACTGCACGACCTACTTCGGGGGAAGTGGTTAACTTCGTTGACGCTTGTTGTACCTCTCCCAACGCAGCTCTTGTTGTTACACCCAAGTCGCATGCAACGTACACGGGCCAATGGCCAATCCGTTTAAATAACCCAGCCTATCAGAGACTGCTCAAGTAGTAGCATTGTTTTTAGGCCGGAGGCCGACATATCCTTGCTATTAACTGAGCAGTCTCCGGCGGGCTTGGCTAGGTAACTTGTCGGGGCTTTGCCCCTAACATTCCAAATTGTGTGTAACAACAGCGGCGAAGCCGCCTTGTGAAAACCACTTCTCTTCCGCCCCTTAGCCAACCGAGATCGTGACTTCCGCTTTTTCGCCCGCTTGTTTTGCCAATTTTGCAATAATCGGAACGGCTTCTGCCCCAGGAACCATATTGAACACGCGGCCCTTCTTGGTGTCCTTAATCGACAGGGGAACATTCGACTTAACGACGACCGTTCCGCCAGGTTTGTCGATCTCGATGTGAGTCTCGGAAATCTGTCGAACAGATTCGCCACTTGGTGAGAGGATCGGAAGGATCAAGGATGCTTGTGTTGAACTGTTCGCCGCCTCGGAGCTAGCCGCGCGTATCGTCACCTTATCCATCAAAAACTCGTACGAGAGGTCATACTTGGCGGGTGCGTCTTGGATCACCTTGCACTCTTCGTCTTGTAGTGTTGCCTTGATCTCGAAGGCAACTCGTTCGCCATCATCGCTGGATTGAACGTTGGCTTTCAAATCGTAAAGGTTGGTGTACCAAGTATTGTCTTTGTAAGTTTCGATTCGCGGGGTCAACGAAAAATCCTCATCGGGCTGCGGCTGCATGTTGCGTGGTTCCACCATGATGTAGCGGGCCATGCTGCCTGCCAGCAACGTTCCGACTTTCGCGTGATACAAGACTGACAATGCGCCACCGGTGGGCTGCTGCAAATGATCGGTTGACTTGGTTTTGTAGATCGAATCATAGGCCGACACGGTCCCACGCCATGCTCCTTTGGCGACCAACCAGACATCGAGTTCAGGAAAGTGCTTGACCCCTTTTGCCACTTGGCGAGGCAATGGTGTCGATTGGTTGACCTTCGGCATCGCGTGCATTTTGTCTTGGACGAGAGCCATCACTTTGGCGTGAGCAAACGTGTGATGAATGCAAGGTTTGACACCGTGCGAAACGTAATGCGGGCCGCCATGCAGCAAACCATCCGCCGTGCATCGTTGCAACAACTCTGCATTCTTGATTGCTGCGGTACCAAACGCCGGGTTGTAGCCAGCCATCAAGCTAAACGCTGGCTGACAACCGTCCGACGTCCGGCTGCCCCAATAGCTCCACTTCTGCGAGCGGGTTCCCCAACTATTATCCCATGCTCCATCGGGCAACATGAACTGCAGATGTCCGGCCAATGACTCGGCCAAGAATTCGAGTAGTTCTGTGTCATTCACTTCCAACGCATACAGCACGGCCCCATTGAGTGATTCTTCGACGTTGTAGCCCAGATCCACTGGCAACAAACCGCGATCGCTAACGCCGTTGTTTGGCTTGCCCTCGCCCCATAGCAACTTGTTCGGCTCGGTGAAAAACTCCTTCAGCCGCTTTGCAAACTGCTCACTCCGGTCCGTGTACTTCTGATTGTCGAGTACTCGACCAAACAGGTTGAAACCGTAAACGCCGGTCATTCCATAGTTCAGATTGGTAAAATCAATCGTCTTGAAATCACGATACAGATAGCCACCCGCGGCTTCGTCGAGCCGCTTCGTCCACGCGGCTCGACGTTCTTCGTCCAGACATTCACCGTGATAATGTAAGGCCTCAGCAAGAGCGATCGCTCCAAAGATCGTCGTGCCACGCCAAGATCTTGGATCGATGTCGTTGGTCCAACTTCCATCGGGTTGGCTGGTGTTGTGCTCGGCCCAATCGTAAACGTTGATCGCTGCGTCGAGATACCTTTGATCACCGGTGACGTGCGCCACGTGCATGAATGGATACAACGCATCGCTGCACCGCCCATGGATAATAGGACAGGCTGGGCACTCCAAGGCGCCGTGTCGCTCAGGATCGTCGGGCTGATTGATCTGACGGCGAATCATGCCGTCACACCAATCGACAAGCAAACTGTGGGTCAGCGCATCAAACTCGCTGCTGCTACCGCCCTCGGTTGCCCATGCTTGTGATCCGGCTAACCAAGCAGTCGGTGTGAGCGAAACGCCAGCGGAGGCGATCGATAATCGATTGATAAACGTTCTGCGGTCCATGTTGTTTTCTTTAAGAGTGTGGTAGCGCGAAAAAGGCACCGTCGGCTAGCGCCGTCGGCTCATAAACTACTTTGAATCAATCCAATTGTCGATCAGGTTTGAAAGTTCGGAAACTTTTTCGGGTTGCTTCGCGGAAAGATCATTTCGATCATCGGGATCGTTCTTCAAATCATACAACTCCTTTCCCGATGGACGGACGATCAATTTATCCCAGCCGTCGATGACCACCCACGCTACCAATCCATCCTGCAAATCATCGAGCTGGTCCAAATCGCTGTCATGCTCATAGACGTCAACGAACACTCGGCCGCGATCCTTTAAGTGCTCGGGGTTGCGCAGATCCAATCCACTCATCGCCTGCGGCGGTTCGATGCCGCAGGCTTCCAGGATCGTCGTCGCGATGTCGATGTTGCTTGCCAGCGTTTCGGTATCGCGACGGGGTTCAATCGATCCCTCGTGCGTGATGAAGATCGGCGTGCGGATACCGGCTTCCACGGGTTCACGCTTGGAGCGAATGCTGACGTTGGACCTGTTTGGGTTTTGAACCCAGCCGTTGTCGCAGGTGTAGACGAAAATCGTATTCTCATAGAGACCCTTTTGCTTCAAATAATCAACGATCTGGCCGCAACCTTCGTCCAGCCACTCGACGTTGGCCCAATAGCGTGCGGTGGGGTCGTCAGGCGCGACATCTTTGTATTTGTTGTAGAGGCGGTCCGGGGCATTATGCGGAGCGTGCGGAAGGAAGACACCGTACCAGATAAAAAACGGTTGGTCGTTTGCGTCCGCTTGATCGACGAATTCATAGATCGGCTTCATCGTCTCGCGTCCAATGCTAAGTCCGACGTCGCCATGTCGACCGCCACGCGAGTGATCGCCATGAGTCATCGCATCGGTGAAGCCATGGTCACGTGGGTCGCCTTCCCACCACTTACCCGTTTGCAACGTGGCATAACCATTTTGTTTGAGAAGCTTGACGAACGACGGATGGTTGTTCATCGGCGCGGTCATGCGATTACGATAGGCGGTCGATACTGGTATGTGCTCCGCATCCTTTCGATTGACACCCTTTGGCAATACTGGGTCATTCCCACGAATCCCCGTTTCGTGTGGATACAATCCCGTTACCAAACTGGCTAACGACGGGCGACACAAAGGAGCGGTCACGTAGCCGCGTTCGTAAAGCAAACCCGCTTTGGCCAATTGATCCAAATTCGGCGTCTGCAAGTGCGGATGCCCCATAAATCCGTAGTCACCCCAACCTTGATCGTCACTCAGCAGAAAGACAACATTCGGCTGTGCGGCGAACACCGTTTGTGTGGTTAGAATCAAGAACAACGCCGCGATCCACTGGCAAACTCTGGGGTGGTTTTTCATTCTTTTCTTTCTGCTTAATGTTGAAGTTGTCTTGTTGTTTAACGATTAGATTGAAGGCCAAATACTCACCGTTTTTTCGTTCGCGGAACCCAAGTTTCCGGGGCGTCGAGCATCAACGGTTCATGAAAGACGGTCAACTCGTCGCCTTGTTCTTTCATCCAAGCTTTTAGCTGCGCGAGCAACTCCTGCTGAATCGGGGCCAACTCCGGCTTGACCGCAAGATTCGTTAACTCGCTAGGGTCTTGCTGAAGATCGAATAGCTCGAACTCAGGCCGACCATAGTAGCGAGAGACGACTTCGGCCGCGTGTTGATCAGTCTTCGCCAGTTCGGTCCACTGCTTGAAATAGTCTCCCGAGGTTTCTCGGAGCAACAAATCAATATACGAAGTGAACGCAAACTCAGGATGCGGGTTCCAAATTAACTTGTAGCGATCACCGCGAACCGATCGACTCAAGTAGACATTCATCAGCAAATCACCACTGTGCGTCGTAAAGATGCGATCGCGATGCGATTCGGTCTCGCCGCGAAGTACTGGCAGGAACGAACGACCGTCCAAGTTCTCGGGAACCTCGCCACCCCCGATGTCGATCAGCGTTGGCAAAATATCGACCCAGCTAACCATCGCATCGGTCCTCGATCCCGCTTCGATTTTGCCCGGTCGAGTGACAATCAATGGTACTCGGATGCCTTCGTCATAAAGCGTCCATTTGCCAAACGGAAATTGGGCCCCATGATCGCTGGAGAAAACGAATACCGTATCCCTGGACAAGTGCTTTTGCGTCAACTTACGAAGTTCACTCAAATAAGCATCCAAGTCTTTGACTTCTTGCAAATAACGTGAACGTTGCACTCGGGTGCGCGGCGTATCAAGCAATTGCGGAGGCAGCGACATCGACTCTGGATCGACCGTCGATTCACTTGGCCACGGGACGTGCGGGTTCGAAACGCCGACGAACAGTGCCAATGGCCTCTCATCGGTTCGGTTTTCTAAAAAATCTTTTACCGTTACTTGAAGCTCGGGAATGTCTTGCTGTAAGTCGTACACATCGAAGTGGTAATCGGGGGCACTTCGCAAGTGAGCGACTTTGCCGAACGCTGCCGTCTGATAACCAAGGTCATTCAGAATCTTTGGCAAACGCAAAACGTCTTCGCGAGGGTAGCTGTGATTTTCTTCCGCACCGTTTCGAGCGGGCATCAGCCCGGTCAGCAGTGCCGCACGACTGACCGCACAGGAGGGGCTGGCAACAAAGGCGCGGTCGAACGTCATGCCGTCAGCCGCCAAATGGTCGATCGCGGGCGTCGCGATATTCGTTCCGCCATACGACGAAACGTCGGCCACCGAAAGATCATCCGCTAGGTAAACGACAATGTCAGGAGGACGCTGCGAGTCGGCAGCCAATCCCGGCATGGTGAGCATGATGCACGAGAAGCAAGCCAGCAAAATCGTCACTAAGTTTTTCATGTCTTAATCTGCAAAAGCTTCAAATTGTTTCAAAAAAAAGATTGTCAACGCGGAACGTTCCTGCACGGTTTAATCCCTAGTCGAAGCAAATATTTGCAAGAATTTTCATAAAAAGCTTATGATTTTAGCGACGGCAGGGGCGACAGCGGGGAGGCCAGCGTGTTTTTCTGCCGCCCCAGCCGGGGCCTAATCGTTGACGCGCCTACCGGCACTCCGAGGCTGTGCATTTCTAGTAGCGGAACTCGTCAAGAGTTTCGTCGCGGCTTGGTATTACCCAATAAAACGAAAGTCTTGACGACTTCCGCTACTATAGAAACCTAGTCCTCAAACGAATTGCTAAAAAATTCACAGCCTCTCCGAAAATCGCAACTTTGAAAAGCAAGCAATCGTTCCGAGATTTTTCGCA
>JGI12210J13797_10017251_pt1 | contig 13681 bp, 12 predicted proteins | sample ElkSlonscriptome_3_FD_13797 | JGI IMG/M metagenome (IMG submission 13797)
CGCGTCCACCTGGTCCGGGCCGAACATGCACAGTCCGAGGTCGGCGGGACCGGGACGCAACGCGAAATCTCCGGGAATTGCATCGCGCAGAACCGTTTCCGGGACATTGGTGCGCAATGTGAGCGCCATGTCCGGCAAGCGGCGGCGCAGTGCCGGAACCAGGGCCGCGACTTGGGCCGCATGGCCGAAACCGTGATAGGTGATGTCGATGACGATATGCGGACGGGTTGCGGGCATGCGTTTTGGACTCCGGGCGATGAGCAGGATTTATAAGGTACGGAGGATCGTTCAGTGGCGTAACGAATCGGGATCGTCAAGACATCGCTTGCTTGAGACGATTCGGTTCGTCACGGTGTCAGCGTTGGATCACCGCTACTCCGACGGCGATGGAGCGGTATGATGCCACCACGGGACATGGCAGCCTTCGGCGCCATAAAGCCAGGGCCCATAAACCTCGCTGGCTTCGAAGATCAGCTCGGCGACACGACTGCGCGCTTCGTCCTCGGGGAGTTCCGGCCGACAACGCTTGAATGCCACCAACGCAGCCTCCCAGGCCGGTTGGTCAGGCTCACCCAACGCGCGCCGGGCGCGGTAGGCGGTCGCCACTTCTTCCATGATACCATCGGTCGCCATCTATGAGCCTCCATGCCTGTCAGGCTGTGCCTGGGCGATACCGTAACCTCCGAAGAGTTAATGACCGGTAACGCCGCCTTCGATTTTTTGTTGATCACGCTGAGGCGCATTTATTGTTCTTGATGCGTTCACTACCGTCGTTCGCAGGGAAGTCAAGTTACGGAATGTTACAATCAGTCATTGAACGCGGAATGCCAGCGGAGAACCCCGGCGAAACGGTCCTTGGCGGCCCGTTCACTCCGCAGCCGGCAGCTGCCAAGCCCCCAGTGTGGCGATCACCGAGCGCGCTATGAATTGACGCCGATGTCGATACGGCAACGCAAGCCATCGCGCTCAAACGAGCGGTCTATCTGAAACACCGAACGTTTGGCGATGGTGTCCAGCAATTTGGCTCCGACCCCGTCACCGCCCTTTGATTCGACTTCGGGGCCGCCGCTCTCTGCCCAATCGAGTACAATCACCTCTTCGTCGCCACGCAATTCGGTGCGCCAAGTCACGTCGACTTTGCCGCCCTGCTTTGAGAGAGCGCCATGTTTCGCGGCGTTTGTGGCAAGTTCGTGAATGGCCATCGCCATGTCGATGGCCAATTCCGGTGGGAGCCGAACGTCGGACCGGCCGTGCAGTTCAATGCGGGTGCCGGTGGAGTCGTAGGGTTCGGTCTGCCGCTGGATGAGCTCGGCGAAAGCGACCTCTTTCCAATTGCTGCGGAATTGCAGATCATGCGCACGGGCCAACGCATTCAGCCGGGCAATGAAGCTCTTGACGATTTCCGGTGAAGACAGTTTCTGCCGGAAGGACAAAGACGCAATGGCTTGAACCGTCGCCAACAGATTCTTCACCCGGTGACGGAGTTCGTTCATCAACAATTGCTGATGACCAAGCCACGCGTCACGCTGCAAGGTCGCCGCAATCACGTTTCCGACGGACTGCAGAAACTTGATGTCGTCGGCGGAGAACCGATGCGATGTCCGGGTATAGGCGTCGATTACGCCACAGGCATGTTTGGGATCGCCAATGACCACGGCAATCCCGCTCTTGGCCCCGGCATCACGAAGATGGGCGTCGATGGTAAAGCGCTTCTCCTCGGCCATATTTTCAATAATTACCGGCGCGTCGGCACAAAGGGTATAGCCACCCAGAGAATGCTGGTCGGCGCTGACCACCGCCCCGTCTTCGGGCTCAAGTCCGAATGCAGAGCTGACCCGGAAGTTTGTTTGCTCCGGTTGATAAATGAGGAATCGAGCAAATTCGGCGCCAATGAGACGCGCGACTTCTTTAGGCATCATTGTCGGGAGTTCGTCTCCCGTGACTCCGCGCAAGCTGCGACTGCCGATGGTCGCCACGAAATCCTGCTGTGCGGCGCGAGTCTCGGCGGCGGCTTGTGCCGACACCAGCCCCGATACGTCATCGTACACACCGACCACCCGACGCACTGTGCCATCGTCGTCCAAAATCGGCGCCGCCGACATCAGGAGTTCGAACCCCTCTCCGTTCGCTCGGACCAAGGTCGCCCGGAAATCCTTTACCGGCTGGCCGGTGCGCCAAGCCACTTGCAGCGGCAGATCTTCCGCGGCCATTTCGTTGCCATCCCGCATAATCCGGTACCCAGCCGCCGGATCTCCCGCCGGCCGCGCCTTGCGGGGCGAATGCATGATGCTCGCGCCGTAGCGATTGACTTCGATCTGGCTGCACGCTGGATCGTCGGCGAAGGCGATACCGATGGGCGCCAATTCAAGAACGGCCTGAAGATCGTTGACTTTGCTGTTGAGCCGGTGGTTGAGCGAATCGATTTCCGCCTGTGCCTTCTTGAGACGCGTAACATTGACGAATGTCGCAACAACACCGTCGATAACCTCACCCACCGTCCGATAAGGCAAAATCCGCATCATAAAAATCGCATCGCCATCGCGAACCTTCAGTTCCCGCTCAACGGGAGCAAGGGTGCGGAACACCTGTTCCGCCTCGGCCGATAGGTCGACGTCCTCCACCCGCGCGGTGATATCGGAAATCGTCCTGCCCAAGTCGCTTTCGATAAGATGAAAGACTTCCTTTGCGACAGGTGTAAAACTGCGCACGCGCATGCCTCGGTCCAGAAATAGCGTTGCAATCTGGGTGCTTTCCAGCAGGTTCTGCAGATCGGCGTTCGACCGCCCGAGTTCCTCCACCTTGCTTGCCAACTCGGCGTTGACGGTCTCGAGTTCCTCGTTGACCGATTGCAACTCCTCCTTCGAGGTTTCGAGTTCCTCGTTGGAGCTTTGCAGCTCCTCGTTCATCGACATCAACTCTTCGTTGGCCGATTTCAGTTCTTCGTTCGAGGATTCCAGTTCTTCGGTCGTCGTCTGCAAATATTCCTTGGTGGTGCGCAGCTCGGTCTCGAGCGCCACGACTTGGCCGGTGGCATCGACACCATCTGAAGCAAACGGCACATCCGCCAGAGCAGGGCCAAGATCGTAGAAGACGACCAGGTAGTTATGCGGAGCGTTCCGGTCCTGACCAAGCGGCCGGCATTTCAACCTCAGGCGGTGGCGCCCGTCCGGCCGTTCGATGCTGACGTTGTCGCGGACCACTTCATTCTGCTCGGTGATGGCGCGGTGGAGCAGCGCCCGAACATCCATCCGCAAGCTCTCGTGAACCATGTTCAGGATCTCCAGCGATGGGGTTCCCCGTGGCAGCTGGAGATACGGCTCGACACGTCCGCCGGTATAGATCAGCTCCCGGCTTTCGGTAATAATCGCGAACGCTGGCCCGAGCTCCTCCAGCATCGCCCGCTCCGCCACCGACACTAGCGCTTCGCGCTTTGCCTTTCCGGCTGATTCCGCCCCGCCGCCGTCCTTACGCTCATCCGCGCCCGCAACGAGCTCAATCAGCGGAAACTGTATCTGAGGCCGGTCCAACGTTTCGCGTCGCTGGAAAATGCGCCACTTCTTGTCGACGATATGAAACAGGTTTGTATGCCGGGAGAGACTCTCCGAAGGCCCAAGAAACAAAAAGGCATCGGAGCGAAGGGCATAATGGAAAACGGGAATCACCCGATGCTGCAATTCGCTTTTTAGGTATATAAGGACATTACGGCACGAAATGAGGTCGAGCCGCCCGAACGGCGGATCTTTGATCAAACTCTGGGTCGAGAAAATGCAGAATTGGCGAATTTCCTCACTTACCTGGTATTCGCCTCCAACGACACGAAAGAACCGCTTTGTGAAGGGTTCCGGAACATAGGCGGAGATACTGTCAGGATACCTCGCGCGCCGGGCCACTTCTAGCGCGGTTTCGTCAATGTCGGTAGCGAACACCTGCACACGCAGCGATTTGCCAGACCGATCTATGCGGTCCTTCAACGACATGGCGATGGAGTACGCCTCCTCACCGGTTGCACACCCGGCAACCCAGACACGAACCGCGTCGCCATCTTCCTTGCGCTCGATGAGCTTTGCGAGCACCTCGCGATCCAATGCATCGAATGCTTTTGCATCGCGAAAGAAACCGGTGACCGAGACAAGCAATTCGCGGAACAGCTGCCGCAATTCTTTTGGGTCACTGCGCAGACGTTTCTCATACTCCACAATGCTCGCGAGCCGCAAAACCTGCATACGTCTTTGCACGCGGCGAAGAAATGTCGGCTCTTTATACCCGCGGAAGTTATGTCCGGTCGCGACTTTCAAAAGGCCGCAAATTTTCGCAATTTCTTCGCGCACCTCGCGCCTGCTCTGATCGAGGGCGCCCTGACCGGCTTCATCGCGCACATGCTCAAGATACTCGACCAGGCAGGCTGGGATTTCAGCCGGCGAAAGAACCTGATCCACCAGTCCGGTCGCCTCCGCGTTCCGCGGCATGCTGTCGTACTTCGCGGTACGCGGGTCCTGTATCAGGGTAAAGCCGCCGGTTTCCTTGACGGTTTTCAGGCCCTGTGTCCCGTCGCTGCCGGTTCCCGACAGGACAATGGCGATGGCCCGGTCGCCCTGGTCGGCCGCGAGCGACTGGAAAAACGTGTCGATGGGGGTGCGATGCGTCCGCGGCGGCGCCGGCTGCTCGACGTGAAGGGCGCCATTGTGGATCGTCAATGTGGTATTGGGACGGATGATGACCACGGTATTGGCTTCGATGTCCATGCCGTGTTCGGCTTGACGCACGGGCATCTCCGTGCACCGGCTGAGGAGTTCGGTCAGCATGCTTTTATGGCCGGGATCGAGATGCTGCACGAACACGAAGCAGGCGCCGGTATCCACCGGGGTCGCGGACAGCAAATCCTTGATGGCCTCCAACCCGCCGGCGGATGCTCCGATGCCGATCACCGGCACCTGAGCCAGGCTATCGGTGGAGTTCATGTCCTCGGACACGGCTTCGCCTTCGATGGGATCGGCCATTTCCGCGCGCGCTTGCTGTTCTGTTTCAGCTTTCTCGGTTGGCTCGGGTTGCTCTGACATGGTTTACTCCATCAACAGGCTGATTTCACACCGCCCGCCTGTGGCCGGGGGTTCGTTACGGCGCCAGAACCAACCGGGGCGTTGCACCTGGGAACTTTGCGGCCGAAAAGTTCGTTTACTTCTTTAGACTGCCCAGAAAGGCTCGACAATGCGGTATTCGGTTGTATTAACTCAATGGCAACACAATTGGTTCCATTGCTCGGGCTTTGAATCATACGCGCTGACGCGTGACAACCGACCGGCGCTATTCAAAAGGAGCTCATGCTTGCGCATTCTGATTTTGGAAGACGAAACGCTGATCGCCCTGAACCTCGCGGAGGAATTGCGCATGGAGGGCTACGAGGTGTCGGGTCCCGCCGGCACGATCAAGGAAGCGGCCGAATTGCTGGATCGGGATCCCATCGATTTCGCCGTTCTTGACGCCAACATCAACGGTATTGCGCCGGTAAGTCTCGCCGAAGAGCTCGGCCGCCGCGGTATCTTCTTCGTCTACGTCTCCGGCTATGACGAAGAGTATATCCGCGAAATCCTGCCCGCCGGGCCGCTCCTGCCGAAACCGCTGCAAATGGCGGCGCTTCAAGGCATCATTGAACGCGCGATGAAATAACGCCGAGCGTGATACGATTTCCGTGACGCGCCGGAATTCACTCATAGCCGCCTTCAGGTGACGGACGGCGTTTCTTAAAGGGCCGGAGCATACGGACCATCGCGGGGTGGGTTGGTCATGTCAGGAAGCGCATTCGCCAAGATCGCCGAGCAGCGTATTCAGGACGCCATGGAGAGGGGAGAATTCGACAACCTGCCGGGCGCCGGAAAACCGCTCGATCTCGACACCAATCCGTTCGTGCCCACCGAGTTGCGCATGGCCTACAAGGTGCTGAAGAATGCCGGCGTCGTCCCTCAAGAGGTCGAAACCCACAACGAGATCCGCAGCCTCGAAGCCATGCTGGTTGACATGGAGGACGAGGCTGAACGATTGCGCGCCACCACTCGCCTATCGCTACTGCGTCTGCGCGTAGACATGAACCGTCCCGGCGGCCGGGGTCTTGCCCTTAACGGCCGCGCCCATGACCGGGTGGTGGAGCGGCTGACACGGAAAGCAGGGTGTTGATTGCCGGGTGAGCCGGCCGGTAAGGAGACATGCATGGCTGGTCAGGCCACCAAGATCGTTGATCACATCTACAAGGTGGGCGGAGCCGGATTTACCGCGTCTCAGGACGCAGCCGTCTATCTCGTCGAATTCGAAGGCCATGCCGCGCTTATCGACGCGGGTGTCGGCACGGCCACGGACAAGCTGCTGGCCAACGTCGAGGCCGCCGGCGTCATGCCCGAACAAATCGAATTGCTGCTCATCACCCACTGTCACTTCGATCATACGGGCGGCGCCCGGGGCCTTCGCGATGTGCTTGGTTGCCGCGTGGTGATGCACGATCTCGATGCCGACTATCTGCAGTTCGGCGACAATCTCGTGACCGCGGCATATTGGTATGGCGACACGATCGAGCCCTGCGCGGTGGACCGACGGCTCGTCGGCACCGAAGAGAAAATCGTGCTTGGCGGCCGTGTCATCTCCGCCCTTCATATTCCCGGGCACTCGCCGGGGTCGGTGGCTTACGTCACCCAGTCCGGCGGCATGAAAGTGGTGTTTGCCCAGGACGTGCACGGACCGTTGGACGCCACGCTCCTGTCCAACCAGGAGGATTACCAGATATCCCTCCAGAAACTTCTCGACCTCGACGCGGACATCCTGTGCGAAGGCCACTACGGCGTATTTACCGATAAGGCCGAAGCAAGGCGGTTCATTCGCTCGTTCATGGTATAGGCTTCCCGCCAATTCGATCGACGGGAGGGAAAGCATTCATGCTCGAACACATCACGCTTCTGGACGGCATCGCATTGCTGGTGTTCCTGGCCATATGGGCCGGGTACAGTGCCCTGTTCGACGGGCGTTACCGTCCGAAGAACAGCATCAATGCGCAAATGGTCACCATCCGGTACATGTGGATGGTACGGATGCTGGGCCGCGAGATGCGCATGGGCGACGCCACCCTCATCGGCTACTCCATTCGCAGCGGAACGTTTTTCGCTTCCACCACGCTGCTGCTGCTGGCCGGGCTCGTCGGCGTGCTCGGTTCGGCCGAACAGATTCACGCCGCCACCATCAACCTTTCGGTACTGTTAAGCGGCAATCCGCTGGCGCTGTTCGAACTCAAGGTAGTGGTGCTTGTCGGCATCTTCTTTTATGCCTTCTTCAAGTTCACCTGGGCCATCCGCCAGTTCAATTACTTTTCCGGCATCATCGGCAGCGCGCCGGAAGCCGGCACCGAACCGGTGGACACAACCTTCGCACGGCGCATGGCGACAATGCTGAGCCAGGCATTCTGGCAATTCAACGCCGGTATCCGCGCCTACTACTTCGCCCTCGCCGCTCTCGGCTGGTTCATCAACCCTTACGCCTTCATGGCGGCAACCGTGGTTATCGCCCTGGTGCTGGCCCAGCGGCAAATGTACTCGGCCACCGCCCGCGACATCGCCGAGCACGCTAAGAGTCTGTCGGAGTAGCACGGGGGTCCGGACACATGATTCCCCGAGTACAAGGATATTATCCGTTGCGGGACAACCGATACCCCGCGCCCCGAACGGTTTCGATCAGATTGCCGCAGAGTCCGAGCTTCTTGCGCAAGCGGCTGATGTAAACGTCGACCACATTGGTCAACGGGTCCTCGTTGATGTGCCAAAGCGCATTGAGAATGCGTTCCCGAGAATAGACCTTGCGGGGGTTGGACATCAGAAGCTTGAGGATGTCGCGCTCTTTTGCCGATAGCTCTATGGATTGACCCTGGCACTTCACGTCCAGTGACCGGGTATCCAGGGTCAGCTCTTCAAAAGCGATTACGTGTAAACGATCCTGGCCGTTGAGGGAAGCCGACGAACGGCGGACCAACGCGTCGATCCGCGCCAGGAGTTCGTCGAAATCGAATGGTTTTACAAGGTAGTCATCGGCGCCGAGCCGCAAGCCGGCAACCCGGTCCTCCACGTCGTCGAGCGCGGACAGGATAAGCACGGGCGTCATGTTTTTGTGCGCCCGCATGCGGCGACACACGTCCTGACCGGACATGCCGGGGAGAATCTGATCGAGGACAACCACATCGAAATCATCATTGGCCAGCAACTCGACGGCGGTCTCGCCGTCCGGTGCCACCGTGACGGTCCACCCTTCCGATCTCAGACCGCGCTGGATGAAATCGGCAACACGCGCCTCGTCCTCCACCAGCAGCAGGTTCACGATACCGCCTCAAGGCGCGGCCGCGCCGGCAAGGTGAAGCAAACGGTGGTGCCGACACCGTCCGCGCAATTGAGCACAATAGTTCCGCCATGCGCCTCGACGATAGCTTTGGCAACCGGCAGCCCAAGTCCAACGCCTTCCTTGTAGTGTTCCGACGCGTTCGATCCGCGGAAGAAACGATCGAAGGCGCGGGCTTGCTCCTCTTCCGACATACCCGGACCATTGTCCTTTACGGAAACAGCGTATCCCGCGGGAGCACCGTGGAGTTGGACCATGACCGGCCCCGAGCTGTAGCGCAGGGCATTCTCCAGCAAGATGACCACCACCTGCCGGATCCTGTCGCCATCGGCGCGGATTAGGGCGTCACCAATGTCGGTGGTAAAAGAAATGGCCCGGCCCCGGCCGTCGGCAAGACTGCGATGCTCGTCGATCACCTCCGGCAGAAGTTGGCAGAGGTCCAATTTTGTAACGGTGATTCGAGTCTCGCCGGCCTCGCGCCGGGCAACAAACAGGAGGTCGTCGACGAGGCGCGCCGTGTGCTTCGCGGCGTCGCGAGATTTCTTAAGCGCTTCCGCATACACTTCGGGCGGTTTCGTGCCGCCGCGGAGCGCAATGTCCGCCTCTCCTTGAATGATGGTCAACGGGGTGCGCAGTTCATGGCTCACGTCGGCCAGCAAACGCTTGCGGTTCGTCTCATTGGTCTGGAGCTGGCCCAAGATGCGCTGCAGTTCCGCGGTTCGATCGGTCACCGCCTTCTCCAGCCGCACATTGGTTTGCGACAGAGATGTTTCCCGCGCCGCGATCTCGTCGGCCATGAGATTGAACGCGTGTCCCACGTCGTCCAGCTCGCTTTTTCCCAAAGTCTCGATCCGGTGATCGAGGTGACCGCCGGCAAGCGCCCGGGCGCCGGCAAGCAGCTGATCGATGGGCTTTCGGATATCACGAACCAAAAAGGACAGGCTGACCGCTGCGGCGATGACGGCGATAATACCGAAGATCACGGCGGCGATTTGCAACACAGTGATCTGCTCCGCCGTTTCCTCGACGGTTTCCTTGACCTCTTCGGCCTCATCCTCCAACGCTGTTTGAAGCAGCGAATTGAAGTCCTGATCGACTTTTTGGTCGAGGACATGGGAAAGCCGGCTCCAGTCGCCGTGAAACGCGGACATATCGCTGTGTTCAATGAGCTGGGTGTATTCCGCGAGCAGGGACTCGATCTGCTTCTCGATCGTCGCGAGCAGACCGAGCTCCTCGATTTCCTGCTCGCCGACCAATTCGATCTCCAGGCCGATCAATTCACGAATTTGGGAAATGTCCTTCCTGATCTTGCCGATCAGTGCGGTCTTCCGCTCGCCACGATCCTGAGAACCCAGCAGCATGGCATCACCGAACTGCTTGAACAGCTGGTAGGTGTTGTTGGAGAGCTGGAGGTAATTTTCGTAAACGCTGTGGGCCAAGTTTGCCCGTTCCATTTGGAACGCGGCCTCGCGCGCGCTCCAGATGGCCATGATTGAACTCAACAGGGCAATCGACAGGAGGATACCGAACGATAGATACAGTTTCGCGACCAGCCTCATATGGAATACCCATCCGCGTGGTTGAACTTGAACCACAATCAGGCCACAAACCGAGGCCGAAAGAAACGGGCAATTGGTCCATCACCGCTAGTCACGTCATCGGAGCCACCCGCTGCGCAGACCATTCCGTCCGCGACGAGCCAAATGGCATCGGCTTTTCGGGCAAGAGATGGATCATGCGTGACCACCAATGTTGTTGCCGTGGTGTTCTTAAAGAGGCGATCGAGATAGTCACGTCCCTGGCCATCCAGGGCATCGTCGGGCTCGTCCAGGAGGAGAAGCCTGGGGTTGGCGAGGGACGCGCGGACCAGGTGCACACGCCGCACCTCACCTGACGAGAGGTTACGCCCGCATTCGGAGACTCTGCCATTGAGTCCACCCAGCCGTTCAATCACCCGGTCCAGCCCGAAGCTGCGAGCCACCTTCTCGATGGTGTCGTCATCTGGACGCGGCTTGATCCCGAGCGTCAACGACCGCCGTAAGCTCCCTTGCAGAACCGGCGAACGAGATCCCACAAAAACAATACACTGCTGTCTCTGCAGATGTGAAAGCGAGCGGATGTCGGCGTCGTCGATTGAGACCTGACCGGCGGTCGGGTGCTCCAACCCGGCGGCTAGCAGCAAGAATGTGGATTTGCCGGCGCCATTGGGGCCAACAATAGCGATCTTTTGTCCCGGTGCCGCCTCGGCAATCACATCATAAAGGGCGCCAGAGCACACGTTCTCAAATCTTACTGAGGCCGGGCCAACGCTGTCGTCAGAAGCCGTCTTTGGCACGTCCGCGAGGACCGGCGACTCCAGAATGGCCCTGCACTTGTCTCGCGCCACTTCCCACGCATGGCGGCGATCCCATATTCCGGCCAGATCGCGCAGCGTCAATGTAAGAATGGAGAGGGTCGCCAGCGCCCCCGCAGCCTCTGCGGCCCTAGCACCAGAAACAAATGCCGTCGCAAGAAGGGCGACACCCGCCGCTGACGCGCCGATCTCGGGCACGGACTTCAACACTGCGGACGCGCGCGCACGCGCGACGGCGGCGTCGCGCAACGAACGCGCACTCTTGTCCAGTCGCTGGGTCTCTTGTTGATCCCGCCCCAGAAGCCGAAGCTCCGGTGCCACTGGGATCCGCTCTATCATGTCGGCAGCGAGACGCGCACGCCTTCCGCGAAGGCGACGATGGAGAGGCTTAAGCCTCGGAGCCAGCAGTGCCATGACCCCGAGGGAGAAGGTCAATGGCAGCGCTGCCGCCATGGCAAGGGCCGGATCGAGAATGATGAGGGCGATGAGGGCGCCTGGGAGCACGATCGCCGTCGAGATGATCCTCGCTACGCCCATGCTCACCCATGACCGAACGGCGGTGAGGTCGCCGACGAACCGAAGCGCCAATCCACCCGAACGCCTTTGTGATACGGCGCTCGCCGGCATCCGGGTCAAGTGACAGAATAGGGTTTTGCGCACCGACGCGGCATAGGCTTGCCCCACGCTTTCGCCGGCTTGTCGTTCGCCGACCCGCAGGACGGCGATTGCCACACCCGAGGCGATGATCAGTGCAAGGGCGCCAACGGGAAGGTCGGCCCCAGGTATGTTGAACGCCGCGAAAACGTCCCGAGTCGCGAAGGCAGCCGCTCCGACGGCGACCGCTTGGCCGACGGCGAGCGCGGCGACCAAACCGATGCCCGCCGCGCGGCCGTCACCGAAGATTTTCGGTAGTTTGCTCATGCCGCCGTTCTGAAGTGTTGCATGGCAATCGGTTGAACGGTTTGAAATTCGGCCAGCAGGCCCCGGATTAGATTGGTGACGATGTAGGGATCCCGCAGTTCCTCGCGCGAGACAATGGGAACCTGGGTTATCGGCTGCGCTTCCTGAACGGCCAGCGGAGAACACGACACCATACCCGAGACGGCAAGGGGATCGATGCCCATTTTCCGCAAAATACTAACTCCGCCGACGGCGCCGACCGCATCCGGCGCCGCATACAATACTCCCGATAATGTGTCGCGAATCACCGAACCGTTCAAGATCTGAGCTGTCTCCCGCTGGAATATGCCGTCCGCGAGTTCGACAATTGCGATGCTCGCACCTTGGTATTTGGCGTGCGCGAGGAGCGCTTCGAAACCCCGCTCGATCCGTTCGATAGGCTGCAGATAGGTTGATGCCATGCCCGCATCGGTAAAGTCGGCGACCACATCCGCGCCCGCGTCCAGGTAGGCGTTGAAATCACCGAATGCTCCGGTTCCGGTGGCTTTCAACACCGCGACCCGGTATCCGGCGCGGCTGAGGCCATGGGCCAGACTGGCGGCGGCCGTGGTCTTGCCCGCGTTCATGGATGCGCCGACCACGCCGATCACCAACATGTCGCGGGGAACCGATCCATGCGCCAATCCATAGTTGGCGACGTTGATGGTTTCCCCGTACCGGTCGGTCAGCAACCCGATGGGCAAAACCCGCGTCGGCGGCGCCATTCTCGCATGAAACTCGCGCATCCGCCCGATCAACCCGCCGCCTGCGATCAGATCGGCGCCTTCGGGATCAATCTCCGCAACACCTTCGAACTGGTCCGGCGCGTATCGATCGCCGCACGCGGCGACAACGTAGTCACCGAGATACGACTGCGACAGCCGCCCCTCCGCCAATTGGATCTTCTTGTGCTGCCCGATCTCGATTATCTTTCCGAAAACCATATCGCCGGGCACGGCGTTCTCGACGTGCCTGTTGATTCCCGCAACATCCTGCCGATCGACGCGCCGCGTCGTGAACGCCCACTTGGTTTGCGCGGGAATGGGTGAGGTGTAGCAGGTCGCGATATCCATGATCCGTCTCCGTATGCTGGTCATTACGTTACCCTTTGCTTGATGGAGATTGAACCACGTCACTCGGCCAACAATCCTGTCGTCCGCGTGAACGCCCGCTTAAGGGAACATGAATGGTGTCTGAAATATTGAGGCCGAAAAGTGACCGGTGACTACAAAAGTCTCGGCGCTTCGGCTTCCCGAAGCGGCAACTTGTACAGCAACAGCTCGTCGGCCGGACCAGAGGTCCTGCCCATGGCCGCAAACCCACAGCGCTGCATAAGCCGGTGCGAACGCGCGTTCGGCTGATCGACAGCCGCGACTAGGCGCGGCAGCCCGAGTGGCCCGCGCGCGTAACGGATCAGTGCGGCGAGCGACTCGCCGGCCATTGCGGGCGCCGCGCCCGCCTCCGCCGAGACCGGCTGCAGACCGACGATGCCGGCAAAGCGCTCGCGCATGTCCTCGATCACCCACAGTCCGAGGCCGCGTGAATCCAACCGCTCACTGCGTCTCAGTATTTCAGCGACCGTTTCGCGAGGAAGAAGAGCGTCGTCGCAAAGATGGCGGCGCACCTCCTCATCGTGCAGCAGCCTCACAAGGCTATCGAGATCGTCGGACGTCGCCGGCCGCAACTGGCCACGCGGCATGGACAGCTATGGTTTCATTGGCGCGCGCCTCTGAGTGCGATAAGGAGAACCGCTCTCGACGTCATTGGCGGCCAGGAATTAAGGGGCAAGATCCACGCGGCCGTTGGACAGCACGGCGACGTCACGCTCCTCCGCGATGGTCCGGAACGACACCGTATCGGCTTCGCGCCACATTTCGGTGCGGAGCGTTTCGCCTGGGAACACCGGCGCGGTGAACCGGACCTGAACGTTTTTCACCCGGTCGGAGTCGTAATCGGCCATGACCGCCAGCACCGCATGAACCGCGTGGCCGAGGGTACAGCGCCCGTGCAGGATCGGGCGGTCGAAGC
>JGI12210J13797_10040384_pt1 | contig 13680 bp, 8 predicted proteins | sample ElkSlonscriptome_3_FD_13797 | JGI IMG/M metagenome (IMG submission 13797)
TGTTCATTGCTAACTGTACATTGCTCATTGTTAACTGCTCACTGTACATTGCTACGTAAGTATCGCATGCTTTGGCCAATGCTGGCGATGGGGTCGGGCGATTGGTCTTGCTCTACGTAGCACTGCTCTACCCCAACCTCTTTGGCTAGTTGCATAATCTTGGTGATGTCTACTACCCCATCGCCCAGTTCCTGAAAGGCATCGTCGGGTACTTCGTTATGGTCGTACAAAGTGGGAGTGCCCGGCTTCTTATCTTTCAGGTGCAGTAGTTTGATACGACCGGGCATTTCTTTCATTAGCCCAAGAGGGTTGTGACCAGCCAAGCTAGCCCAGAACACGTCCAACTCAAAGAAGACCGTACCCGGATCAAACTCTTCCATCAGGATGCGGTAGGGAATTTGTCCTTCCATGGGCTCAAACTCAAAAGCATGATTATGGTAGCAAAGGTCAATTCCCGCTTTCTGACACAGCTCACCAGCATTATTGAGTTGCTCGGCTACTTTCCGGTAGTCGTCCAGCGTTTCCCGCTCCCCTTCTACCATGTAGCCGAATACCAGGTACTTGAAGTTGTGCTTCACCGCATCGTCTACCATCTTTTCAAATGAGTAGTTCTTGGGTTGATCTGCTTCTACCAGATCCCAGCGTCCGGTGATAAACGACCAGGGAAAAAAGGTGCTGCTGGAGGTGAGCCCCAAATCCTGCATAATGGGCATTAGCTCTTTATAATTGCGTACATCACCGCCCTCAATCTGGGCGTAGCCGGCTTCTTTAATTGCCTTGAGCGTAGCCGCGGGGTCTTGTTCCATCTGATTGCGTACGGTAAATAATTGTACGCCCATTTGAGCTACATAAGGATTATTAGCGGCCATCAGTGCTGAACTCAAGAAGGGAATGCTGGCGCCAGCCGCAGCGGTTCTTTTCAAGAAGTTACGTCGTTTCATAATCTAGTTAATGCTTTTGTTACCCTTCAAAGTTACCATTTTTTCAGGTTATCTTGCTCCGCAATTCATTTTCTCATCTCACATCCCGGAACCCGTCCGGCAGTAGCCACCGGGCATCGGTCGCTGCGGAACAAAATGTCTCATTGCTTAATTTTTAAGTAAGTGCTACATTTTGCCATTTCCCCCGGTACAGCACGCGCACTTGCTCGTAACCAGTTGCTCTTAACTTCTGAACTACTTCTTCGAAGCAGCTAATAATCTCTCGAGGATGGTGGGCATCGGAGTTGAGCATTATTGGAATAGCTCGGTCGCGCATCTGTTGCAAAACCCAGTAGCTAGGGTACGGCTCCGTGGTCAGTCGCTGGTACATTCCCCGAGTGTTTACCTCTACGATTAGTCCAGCGGTGGCAATCACGTCTAGCGTTTTACTGATTTCCTCCTGGTACCAGTTGGAGTGCTCATCAAACAGTTTTCCACCTTCGCTCTGAATTTTAATCTTATCCAGATGGCCAACAATATCGGGAGGATCATCTTGCACCATCTGCCGAATTAGCGCGTAGTACCGTTGGATAGCAGCTTCAATATTATTGGCGAATATTTCTTTTAGTCCGCGCAGAAAAACCTGATGCCTCCCGTCAATCTCCCACGGCTGACCGTCGGGCAAAAAGTCCACAAAGTGCACCGACCCTATAGTGTAATCCAGTAAAAACCTATCTTTTACCCAACTGGGTCCCATTACACCCGGAATAAAATCTACTTCCAATCCCCGAGACACCTCAACTTGTCGGGCATATTTCTCCTTGAGCTGCGCTATTTCTGCTACGTAGCGTTCGCTATCCACTTCTTTCATCGGCCACGGTAGGTTGTAGGGCAACGGTGCGTGCGAAGAGAACCCGTACGCGGACATTCCCAGCTGGATTGCCTGCTGAAGATACACCTCCGGGGCATCTTTACCATCGCAAAAATAGCAATGGCTGTGGTAGTTGGTGTAAGTCACGAGGAAGTGATTGAGTAAAGTGTTAAGTTATGATCTTTGGTCGTTAAATGAAAGGGAGACTTTTCAGTATAGAAATCTTCTTTATGAAAGTGATCACGTAACTTAATGCTGAGAAGTTTTATCGGTAGTGTATTTCACATAAGGATGAAAAAATTAAGGATTTGGCAATGGAACAGTACTTCGTATTATTGGATCAACCGCGATTTCTATGGTTTAAGCAAGCGTTAGTGCCAAAGATCGTCCTGAATGGATTTGGCCGCCATGAAATGGTTAGCCATAGAAAGGCGTAGTAGACTCGTCGTCGGCTTTCATATCGGGGGGCAAGCCTATGCGGCGCGGAAGGAGCCTTGGGCCTATGACTGAGCATTCCTGAAAAAACCCCGAAGAAAAGCATTGGTCTTCCCGGATGATCGCACGGCGAACCGTTGGGATGCGTACGGCACGGTGTTCGCCAAAGGTCAACCGGGCGGGCGCATCAGGCAGAAAGAAAAACGACAGACTACTATCATTGAAAGGTTTAATAATACGCTGCGGCAGCGATGTGCCCGGTTAGTGCGAGAAACCTTGTCGTTTTCTAAGACTTGAAAAAACCACTACTTAGCAATCAACTATTTCTTAACTAACTACAATCTTGAAAAATTGGCAAAACGGCCATCCTTATATTGAGTACACTACCAGAAATCTATGGTTCTTACCTATTAAAAGGTGTAATAGCCGTTTCTTCGCAATTCTTGTGGCAAGCTGGTAGAAGGATGGTGGCCTTGGTGGTGATTTGAAAATGTTTGTAAACTGGTATGGTACATGCCTGAGAACAAACCAGTACGGGATGCAACGCATACAGGCGCGGTCACGGAAGTTTGGGTAAAAACCATTTCTTCCGTCACCAGGCGATCCAGATTTGGGGTACGGATGGTTGGTTACCCAGTGCATGGATAGTATTGTAGCGCTGCTGGTCAGTGTAGATAAGAATGATGTTTGGTAGATTGCCGTCACCACTCTCTTGCGCTAATAGCACTTTGACAAAAAGTACACTGACCTACTAAAATCAGTAAGTAAGCTAGGTTGTAAATCTTGTTACAAAGTGTGTAATCGCTATTTACCGGTACTCTAGCCAGGTAGTTGCTTCACAGTCTTGGTCAGTGTGAAAGCGTATCCAGCGGCTTTGGAAGTAACCGGGGAACTGATGTTCAAAAGTTTCGCCCGGTGCTACGGTCACTTCTTGGTACACCATCCACGGTCCGTGCCCCACGGGCTCTACTTCAACCGTAAAGGTAACCGGCTGATCCGATTGATGGGACAATTGTAGACTACGCTGGTCATAAAAGCCAATCAGGTAGGGGTCAGATGGTTCACCAGCGTTAACCGATGTTTCTTTCCAGGGGCCACCCTGTCCGGTAGGCTTGCCCAGTTTCCAAAGGTCGTCAATCGCCCCAACCCATACGGCGGCTTTACCGTCATCAGAACGGATGAGGTGTTTGTTATCTGAGTCAGCATCCGGGTCAATCCCAGTCATCACGAGTAAACCGCGGTAGCTGGCGTAGTCGTGGATGCGGTAGTGGTGCGAACTGATGGGGCGAATTTTAGCAAAACCATCGGCATTTTCGGCAGGCAACTCGTAGAAGGTACCGTGGCAGTTCAACAGGTCACGCTCAGTAGCCACCTCCCGGTCAATCCGCAGGGCAGCCTGGTTGGTCAACTCAGTAAAACTTTCATCACCCAGCGGCAGCCGCCAGCGTCGCCCCAAATCATCTACGATTAGCACAGACGACTCCTCAACGTTGATCACATTTTCAGGAATGGCAAATTTCTCGTTGATGAATGACTGGGTGGTATTGTCTTCTTTAGGCAGAAGTTGTAGGGCTGAATCCAGCTCATAGTAGCCGGTGTTTTGCCGGCCGTTTTCTCCAAAAGTGACTGTACTGATGCCCAGCTTTCTCCGATTATCACCCAGGCCATAGAGCAAGCCACCCGTGGCCTCAGTTTGATCAGTCATGGCCAGGCCGCTGAACATGGCATCTGCTTGGGTGGGTCGCTCGTCTTCGTCAGCGTAGAAAAAATGGGCAGTCGCTGAGGTAGCAACATTGCTCACCACTCGTACCCACTCGGCAGATACGCCGGCAGGGATTTCTACTAACTGGCTACTGTTCGCTGCCAGGTTAATGTCTTTCCAGGCTTTCCACTGTCCGTTGCCTTTTTCGTCAGTTTTCAGGGTGAAGGTAGCTGATTCGCTGCCACTGTTGTGCAACCAAGCTGCCCGTTGCGACCATCCGGCCAGCAAAAAAGCTTCGGAAGGGGTGCCAGCTTCAATATTTTCATCCAGCCATACGGCACCCTCGGCGGTGTTAGGCCCCAGCTCGTCGGGCTTGTCCAGGTCGGTAAACCATAGGTTGGAATTAGACTGGCCCGGGCCTTCAATGTTACCTTTTACACTTCGTTTGTTCAGAAACTCCTTTTGAGCCGAGTCGTCGCAGCCGAATACCAGCCAATCATTCCAGCGAGTGTAGTCACCAATCACCTTAAGATAGGCCGAGCGGGGACGGATGCCTGAAGCTTGTTTCGCGGTAAAGTCACCTGGAAAGCGCCAGAACATGCCGTGCATGGTCATCAGGTAATCGGGGTTGTCAACCGTGCCAATGTCGCGGATACGGGGCCACTCAGTGTTCCAGCCGTGGGCACCGTCGTAGCTATGACTGGCCTTGGGCAAGCGGTAAAATGACCAACCCTCTTCAGCATCCCGCACTCCAATAAGCACCGATTTATGATCCCAGCCGGTAGCCCAGATCGGATCGGTTTCAGTATTTTCGTTACCGTAGATGCCACCCGGCCCGGTAACTTCTACAAACTGGTTGCGGCGCACTTCGTTCCAGCTTTCACCATCCCACTCGGCCAATACGCCCGATTCAATATCAAACTGTGTAAGGGCTTCAGAGCCAGATTCCCCATTGTTGGAATAGACCAATACGCCCTGACCAGAATAGAGTCCCTTACCATGAGCACCTGACAGAAGCTGCCCTGGTTGGTTATTTGCAATATCGTCTCCTTTTGAGTCCTTTACATTACCGTCCTGGTAGAGCATCTCAGTAGATAAATTACGCACATCCACTTCGTAGAAGCCTTCTTCCATCGTGCCGGTGTATACCATTTTTTCTGGTTGAGTCAAGTGACGGGCGGTACCAGTGTACCGACCCGGTGCTTCAGAATAGGGAAGTACCCGCACCTGCCGGTTGGTGTCAATGACGTAAGGGCCGATAAACAACTGCTGGCTTTCACGGTGAATCAGGCGGTTGGCCGGGGTTCCCCCTACACTTTCGGGTCGGATGATTTGCGTTAAGTCAGGAGTAATTTCGTAGAGTTTATCCGAAGAGCCGTAGGGCAGATGGGGGCCGTAGGTAATCACCCAGAGCCGTCCGGCCCAGGGCACTACTGCCCCGGTACCGCACTCTCCCTCATTATTGTAATAGGCCAGATGGGGGTATATGCCGCTAATGGAGGGGTAACGTACGGTTGTACTATTTTGGGCAAGTACTTCCCGGTGAAACGTCAGTAGTAATACGACTGCGATGAGCCAAATACGAATGTATTGCAACAAGCTTGATTCAATCTCGGTTAGCTTCATTTAGTATCCAGGGTTTTGGGTTAGATCGTCATTCAGTAAAATATCATCAGCCGGGATAGGCCATAGGTACATACGCTCGTCAAAATCGCAATCTTCCAGCAAACGAGCAAAGCCATTATCAATCAGTTGCTAAGGTTTAACGTCAACCAATCCGTTTTCGTCAATTTCAGGCAGAATATGATTGTTAAATGACCATGGGCCTTGGTCTTGATCCTGAGGTTTGGGCAAGCCGACGACTCACTGAAAAGCTTGTTCGGACAGGTACCATCTACGTAAACCTCGGGACCTTAGCGAAGCTTAATACTATTTGCTTCCGATACTAGAGGATAACGCTGTAGAATAAAAATGTCTCCCTTTTTTTATACCCTCCGCTTTTCCAGCGCTGTAGCACAATGAAACACAGCGATTAATCCTTTTGGCTTCTCATTGTGGATGTATACAGTTGTTTAATCTCTTGTTCGGTTAAAGCCCGCCGGTAGACTGCTAGTCCACCCAGTAAGCCTCCATACCCAACTTCATTCCCAGGTTCGCCTTTCGGATAATCCGGCCAGGAAGGAACCGAGCGTTGGGCCACCGTAAAATCAGCTCCATCTTCTGCACCATCGTGGATGGGTTGATCCCAGTAGAAAGGATTATAATTAGGATTCTTATCCAGCCGACCGTTGTGGTATACTTTAAGTGCCTGATGATCGTAGGTGAAGGCAATCATAGTCCACTGGTCTTCTTCAATAAATGATGCACCTGTGGCGTAGGAAAAGCTAAACGGCTTACCGGGAGTAGCCCCCCCACTGTCGGACACGTACCCGTGGGCTTGGTTATCCGCATTAGTGCGAGTGAGACTTTTGTAGTTAGCTTGTTTGTGTCCGTTAGCAAACAACGCGTACTGCCGAGCCGGAGCGCCGGGGCCTTCCCCCCGCACCTTACCTTTAAAACGTTTGTCGCCTTCGTCCCACATCCCAGCAATATATTGCCAATGATTATCCACCCGGCGCTTAATCCAAGCAACGATAGTTACCTCTTCTTTTCCGTGAATATCCAGGGCTGGGCAATCTTCCCGCTTGATTCTCAACCACTGTCCCCGAACGATGGCTAAACTGGAAGGGCCAAAGACCCCGTCGTTTTCCCGACGAATAGGGCCGTTCATTTCTTCCAGGGTGTAGTGATAAGAGCCCTCACTAGTCAGATCATCTCCTTGCTGGCTATTCTGAAAATTCCAAAAGGTAACTAAATCCGGAATAGCTAGGGGAGTGAGTTGGTTGGGTTGCGCCTGCGACCAAACATCACACCACTGAGTTAACAGGATAGTTATGAGTAGCCCGCATCGTTGGTAGGCTTTTGTACCGATGAATGTTTGTTTAGTATCCATTGTTTTGTCTGAGTTCAACATCTAAGTTAGCGTCAATGACTGGTTGAGGAATAGGGTACAGCTTATCCCGTTCGGTGATAAAAGGTCCCGACATATGATTGTGGGCCTTGGTTCTTTCCAGCCACTTATCCAATCGCAACAGCGTATACCTTCGGTGCTCTTCGGCTAGCAGTTCCCGTGACCGCTCATCTAAAATAAAATCAATGCTGACATCACCTGCTAATATCTCCGGGGCACTTGATCTTTTTCGGAGGATGTTCAGGGTTTCAACGGCTTCACTGTTGTTCCCTAACCTATGCTGCGCCTCGGCGAGCAATAAATACGTCTCGGCTAATCGTAAATAGGGCTGGTCACGATAGCCTATCGCTGAATTAAGAATCTGGGCATTACCATCGTCCCACTTCCGGGTCGTAGGCCAGTTGCTAGGCCGGTTAGGTTCCAGTCCCGCAGGACCAACTCCTAAGAATTCTTCCGGATCAGTGGTTGTGTATACCGTATCACTTTCCTGAGTAACAAAGTAGCGGTGAATTGCGTATTCCGAGCCACGATCATCACCGGGCGAGTACAGGTCTAGCGCAAACTTAGTGGGGCCAAGCCAACCGATGCCGCGACCCAGTTCCGGAGTTATTTCTATTCCAGGCAATCTCCAGTACCATAGCAACCACGTTCTTCTCATATTGCTCTCGGCCTCACCCACCACGTTAAACTCATTAGGAAAAGTCCACAGAGCTTCCGTATTTCCTTGATTATAGAAAACATTTCCCTCGTAAAACTGATCCATGAAAGGCACTCCAGGTTCCGATGCTCGCACGCCGTAGCGCTCCGTGATCAGCGAAAAGTTAGGATTATTGATTGCTGCCTGAGCTTTCTGCTCGGCGTTGCTGGCATCATCCATCATCAAATATAGTTCCGCCAGATAATGCTGAGCTACGGCCTTGCTAAGTCGCCCCGGAATAGCCTGCACTTCAGGAAGCCATTGCTCGGCAAAGAGCCAATCTTCCTCCATAAATACCGTAATATCCGTTAGGGAAGCTCTTTCCCAGTCGGTTCTAATCGTATTACCGGTGGACTCGGTTGTTACCAAGGGTACCTCGCCCCAGAGGTTGATCAAGTGCCGGTACGCCCACGCCCGGATGCATCGGGCCGGCGCAATCGTTTCATTCTTTTGGTTTTCACTTTCCCAGGCAATCGCTTCGTTTTCAGCCCGGTCGATGATCGTATTGGCTGAATTTATTGTGCGGTACAGCCAGTTCCAGACGACCGAATAAAATTCAACGGTAGAATTATTAAACTCGCCCCATTCAAGGTAGGGCAGATCCGGGTTATTAGATACCGGATTGTAGCTATTATCTGTGCTCGACCAGTAGAGCATTCCGGGGACCCGACCGTTCATACCGTCTCTTTCCTGACGGACGAAGTAGTAGAGGGCATTGAGTCCGTTCTGAAATCCTTCGGGAGTCGTATATAAGTTTTCGGATGTGAGTATGTCGCGGGGATTTTCCTCCAGAAACTCATTCTCATCACAGGAAAATATTAAGGTAGCTGTCAGGCAAATCATGAAGTATCGTTGTATCTTCTTCATACTTTCTCGTTTTTTAAAATGAAAAATTTAGCCCTAATGAATACGTTCGATCAATGGGAATGCCGCGCTGGTCGGCTAGTTCCGGATCAAGTCCTTCCCACGGGGTCCAGGTTAGGGCATTACGAATATTGAAGGAAATTAAAAGATTGTTCATCCCCCACCGGCTCACTACATTGTTAAGTGAGTACGATAGCGTAATGTCCCTCAAGCGCACAAAGCTAGCATCCTGGTAGAAGCGTACTCCGAAGGGGTTAGTACCGTCCCGGTTGGCGGGGTAGGCATTGCTTGAATTACCTTCGCGCCAGTAGGGTAACATAATAGAATTCCGGCGGACGTCAGACCAAACCCGGTCCGTATCCCACAAAGGGTTCGCCCGGGTTGCCCCTTGCGCGCTGTACAAAACAAAGCTAAGTCGGAAATTCTTGTACTCCAGATTATTAGAAAGACCCATAATCAATCGCGGGCTTCTTTGACCGATAATTTCCCGGTCGTCCGGATCAATAGTACCGTCTCCGTTAGTATCATGTACTCTAACATCACCGGGTTCGGCATCCGGTTGCGGTGAGTTCTCAATTGCATCGTTTTGTTGCCAAACTCCGGCGAAGACGTAATCAAAATTAGCATCAATCGGCTCACCGATAAACCAACCATTGGCAATGTCGTCTTCCTTATTTCCGTACAGGTCAATAATTTTATTCCGGTTGTACGAGAAGTTGAAGGTGGTTGTCCAATTAAAATCGCTTCTGGCAACATTGCGCGAGGTGATGCCTAGTTCTACACCTTGGTTCTGAGTTTCGCCAATATTCTGGGTAATGCTACTAATACCGTGTACCGGAGAAATGGATCGGTTGAGCAGCAAGTCAAACGTATTGGTGGTATACATATCTACCGAACCACGAAGTTTACCGTTTAGTAAAGTCGCATCTACCCCTAGGTTCAGCGACCGCGACGTTTCCCAACCTAATGAAGGCGAAGCCAAACTACCGGGAGTATATCCGGGAGCGGTGTCCGTACCGTTTTCTCCGGTCAGGTAGTTAACCTGATTGAGCCGCGGCAGGGTTTGGTAGGGACTGATCGCCTGATTGCCACTTTCTCCGTAAGAAGCTCTAAGTTTGAGTTGGTCAATCCAACTGAGGTTTGCCATGAAAGCTTCGTCACCTAGGTTCCATCCGACCGCTACCGAGGGGAATATCCCGAACTTATCATCACTACCAAAGCCTGAGTATCCGTCCCTTCTCAGGGTCAAGGTAAATAGGTACCGGCTGTCGTAGTTGTAGTTCATCCGTCCCATTTGGGAGATATACCGCTGCTCCAGAAAATCGGATTTCGGCTCCTGCACTTGGGCCACATCGGGCTGGTACCAAGTCAAGACGGGCGTTGGAAAATCCCGAGTAGTAAGAAGGCGGCCCTCCTCCTGGTAGGTCTGGGTGCTATAGAGGGCGGTAACATTCAGCGCGTGCTTTCCCCAGCTTTTATCATAGCTTAGAATATTCTCAATCAATCGGTCTCGTATTGTCTGATCACGGGTGAAGGCCTGACCATTGTTCTCGAAACCTACTACCGTATTATCCCCCCAGAACCTTCCAATTTCTAGGTCAGTTAGCGTTAACCCGGTGTTAAGTTTGTAGGAAAGTCCGGGGACGAAAGGGAAGTCGACCTCTAGATAGTTATTAGAAAACAGGCTCCGCTCGAAGTGTTCATCCTGCACATTAAGATTAGACAAGGGGTTTCTAAATACCGGCTCTTCGGGCCACGGGAACAATGCCAAAGAACCATCTTCTTCGTAGGGGGTAATTAGCGGAATTAAATAAAATGCCTGGGTGAAGTTCGCCTCTAACCCTGACAGATTTTGGTGAGAATACTGTGAGTTTGAACCAATAGTTAGCCAATCGGTGATATCAAAGGTGAGATTTGACCGTACGGTCAGCTGCTGAAAATCGTCCCCGACAGCTACTCCTTCTACATCAGTATACGTACCCGAGAAAAGATACTTAATACTTTCACTGCCACCCCGCAAGTTTAAATTATGCTTGGTTTGTTGAGCCATTCGCGTAGCCTGATCTATCCAATCAGTAGAAACACCGTTTTGGTAGTTCTCCAGTCGGGTAGGATACGAGGCAATCACATCTTCACTGTAGCGTTCTACGGCAAAATCCCAGTGTTGCGGCCCGTTCATTAGCGGAGGAAGGTTATAAATCTCTCGGAGTCCGTAACTTCCTTGATAGCTGATGGTTGGTTTACCGGTTTGTCCCTTTTTAGTCGTAATCAAGATCACTCCATTCGCTCCGCGGGCCCCGTAGATGGCGGTAGATGAGACATCCCGAAGGATATCAAAAGATTCTATATCGTTTTGATTAAGTTCATTTAATCCGCCGGCAAATGGGACTCCGTCTAATACAATAAGCGGTCTATTGCTGGCGGTAATTGAATTTTGCCCCCGTATTTGTATGCCTACCGACTCCTGGGCTGCGGAGTTCGTATTAATGGTTAGATTCAAACCAGGGGCCAAGCCCTGAAGCGTCTCCATCAAATTAATTTTAGGTCCTTGCGCTTCTAGAGTACTTGCTTTAATGGAGGCAACCGCCCCCGTTACGTCTTTCTCTTTCGCAGTACCATACCCAATTACCACTACTTCGGCCAGCGATTGAACGTCGGGAACCAGACTTACATCAATAGTGCTACGATTATCAATAATTTCCTCTGTTGTCTCATAACCAATGGATGAAAAAACAAGGGTAGTGACTTCATCGGCTACCGCTAAGCGATAGTTGCCCGCTACATCGGTCACGGTTCCGGTGGATGTCCCTTTGGCTAAAATATTGACCCCTGGCAGAGCTTCGTTGGTAGACAAATCGATGACCTTCCCCAAAATTGTTTGTTGAACGAGTTTTTTGGCAGCGTGTGAAGAAGACAATATGGCTGTTGTTTTCGGTACTTGAAGCATTATCGACTGTTGTTTGGGCTGAGTAGAAGTAGCCTTCCTAATTACTCTCTCTTTTTGAGCTTCATTAGCAGGATAAATCACGTAGAATTTGTTCTCTACCCGCTCGTATTGTAAATCATACTTCGGAAGTACTTCTTCTAACAGCTCCTCAATGGTAGCGTAGTCTCGGTCTACCAATGTCGTCTCAACCGCTTTCTTGCTGACTAAAGCAGATTTGTAGTTTACAAACACTTCGTACTTCTGCTGAGCTTCAATCAACACCGACTCAAGTGTCTGGGTAGCCTGATAGGGTGCATTAGTCGAAGCCGCGTCGGTTAGTGAAGCTAGTTCCTGCCCCGAAAGGAGTAGTGGAGTCAACAGGCTAAGTAGAAATAGCAAGGCGTAGCATTTAAATACTAGTTTTTTCATAAATTTGGTATTTATTGATAAGGAATGACCTGCCTTTCCTTCTTACTTTGGCGAGGCGGAGGGAAGCAGGTTGTTTTTTTTAGGGGTTGCCAAATACAATCTGGCGCTTTTCTGTCGTCATAGGCACTGATTTTTCTAAGGTTGTTAGTAATACATGAATGCGGTCGGCGGGAAAAGTGCCAGTAAAGGCTTCTTGCCCAACCACCTGATTACGGAATTTTACTGAGTAGCCGTAGCGGTCTTCCAGTAGCTGGGCTATTTCTGATAAGGGCGCCCGGTCAAACACTAGCATATTATCCTTCCAAGCACTGTACTGTTCGGGGTTGGTTATTTGTTTACTTAACTGCTGGGTATCTTCCCGGTAGGCTACCAGTTCACCTGGCACCATATTCATCGCTTGATCTTCGCTTCTTACGGTTACCCGCCCCGAATTGAGCACAACTTTCACCTGCTTTTGGCGATTGTTGACGTAAAATGCGGTACCCAGCACTTCTACTTCAGGCCCTCGGGTATGAACGATAAACTTTTTATCATCTGACGTATGCACTACCTCAAAGAAGCCCTCCCCTTGCAGCCACACTTCTCGGTGAGATGCATTCTCTTGATACTCAAGTTGAGAATTTGCATTTAGTGCTACTGTTGAGCCATCAGGTAGAGTAATAGTTTCTATCTGACCATAATCTGTGGCGAAATGAACAGCATCCCTAGCTAACCACCAGTGAGCACTTAGACTGAACAACATGATTGTACTGATTGCGGCAGCCACTTTTAGCCATACGTTCGGCACGTTTTTTACTGATGTAGCCTTACGCGGCAACGATTTTTTCAATCGCTGCCACTGCACCTCAGTACTGCTGGGTGATATCGCTGAGGGCTCCTTTTCTACCATGAGAACTATTTCCCTAGCTTCTTCCAACCCAGTGAGTTGATTAGGATGTTCCTTAAGCCATTGCTGCCAATAAGCATTGGCATTTGCTTCAGGATGAAGTACCCACCTACGGAAATCGGGGTTTTGTAAGAAGTATTCTACGGTATATTGCTTACGATCCATATAAGTAAGGCAAGGCCTTTACTCATAAAGAGACTTATGTTGAACGTTTGTAGCCTTGGGGAAGAAAAAAAAATTGATTTTGCTAAAGAATCAAGCAAGCAAGCTGCTTGCGAAGGTTCCGTAAGGCATGGTAGACGAATTTCCGAGCTGTCTGATAATTAATGCCCATATGCTCCGTAATCTCCGAGTAGCTTTTATTTTGCAGATATTTCAACTGTAGTGCTTCCTTTTGCCTAGTGGGGAGATTGTCAATGGCTTGCGCTACTTTTGTTTCCTGCCGTTCTAGCTCATTTTTTTGGATAAGTTGGTTTTGGTAATCGGCGTGAACGGGTAAGGAGGCCGTCACCGGATCGGCAAATTCAATCGGCTGAATGCGCTGCTGGGCTATTTTCTTCAGCATGAGCCTGCGTAGCGAAGCAATAAGGTAGTACTTTACCGAATTTACGTCGGAAAGGGCCGCACGGGTATTCCATAAATTCAGAAACAAATCCTGAATACAGTCTTCTATCTCGGACTCATCGGAACGCAACGCGCTTCCGTAACGAAGCAACAGGGGGTGATAGGTCTTGAAAAAATACTCAAGGGCAGTAGTATCACCGCGTTTAAAGCGCTGCCATAGTTCTTTCTCGCTGGTAGTGGATACTTTCAATTGCGGACCTGAATTTTTAGGTATTCAGCAACTAAAGTATTTTTCTTCAAACTTTCAATAAAAAGCTGCTGATTGAAGCCTAATTTTATCAATCTTACTTTCGCCAGAGGTATCGCCGACAGAATT
>JGI12210J13797_10050317_pt1 | contig 13680 bp, 9 predicted proteins | sample ElkSlonscriptome_3_FD_13797 | JGI IMG/M metagenome (IMG submission 13797)
TGAGCAACGAAGGCATGAGCCGCGGGGGCGGTGTTATGGCCGCGCGAGGGTTTCACCACGGGCTGCTAGCGCTGGGCCATCGTTTGTTCCTACAGCGCCTCGCTCGAGGGCACCAGACGCATGCGCGTGGACACGGCGTGCACGGCGATGAGGTGCAGCAGCTTGCTCACCGTGGTGCAGCAGTCCGGTAGGATCGTCACGCGGTACTTCTCGGCCGCCGTGGAGATCGCGGTGTGTGTGACGCAGTTCTGCGTCATCATGCCGCAGACGAGCAGCTCGTGGACACCACGCTCCTGCAGGGTCTGCTCGAGCGTGGTGTCCACGAAGCTGTCGGCGAAGTGCTTGACGACCACGGGAGCGTCGGGGGCAGCCGCGAGGATCCGGGGGTGGATCTCGGCCCCCGCGGTGCCCTGATTGAAGAACGGCGCGAGCCCCTGCGCCGGGTCGGCGAGGTGCTGGATGTGGATCACGTGCACGCCCGCCGCCTTGGCCTTGGCGATCGCGGCCTCGAGGTGGTGGAGGGTCGGCTCGGTGTTCCACAGCGGAAACGCGCCCTCGGGGAAGTAGTCGTTCTGCAGATCGATCAGCAGCAGTGCCTTGCTCATGCGCGCCACCCTAAGCAGCCGCGGAGTGGGTGCGAAGTGGCAAAGGTGACGGAAATCGGGCCATAGTCGACCCTCACCGATGAACGAGAAGAGCACGACGAGCACGCCCGTGGTCCGCACCGTCGGAATCCTGCGCTACGAGGGCGCCCAGGCGGCGGCGGTGCATGGCCTCACCGATCTGCTGCAGACGGCCGATCGCCTGGCCGGGGAGCGACGCGGCCCTGCGCGGCTCTCGGTGCAGCACTGGGAGTCCATCGATGGCCCTGCTCCCGAGGTGCCGCTGGCCGCCCTCATCGTGCCGCCCAGCTTGCACGAGCCTACCGAGGTGGGCCCGCTCGCGGCGTGGATCCGCGAGCGCCACCGCGAGGGCACGCTGCTGTGCTCGGTGTGCGTGGGGGCGTTCGTGCTGGCGGAGACGGGGCTGCTGCGCGGTCGGCCTGCCACCACGCACTGGGCCCTCGAGGAGCGCTTCGCCGCGCGCTTCCCCGAGGTACAGCTCGACACCGATCGGCTGCTGGTGGACGACGGCGACATCATGACGGCGGGCGGGCTGATGGCGTGGGTCGACCTGGGGCTGCGGCTCATCGAGCGGCTGCTGGGGCCAGCGGTGATGCAGAGCGTGGCGCGGTACTTCTTGGTCGATCCAGGGGCCCGCGAGCAGCGGTTCTATCGCACGTTCGCGCCCACGCTGACCCACGGCGACGCGAGCATCTTGAAGGTGCAGCACTGGCTGCAGACCCGCAGCCACGACAAGCTCACCGTGTCGGCCATGGCCGCGCGGGCGCGGCTGGGCGAGCGCACGTTCCTGCGTCGCTTCGCCCAGGCGACGGGGCTGCGGCCCACCGAGTACGTGCAGCACCTGCGCGTGGGCAAGGCGCGCGACCGGCTCGAGCTCACGACCCAGAACGTGGACGAGATCGCGAGGGCCGTGGGGTATGAAGACCCGAGCTCGTTTCGTCGGGTGTTTCGTCGGCTGATGGGACTGTCGCCTACGGCCTATCGCCGTCGCTTTCGGCAGGCAGACGGGGCGGGGCCGGCCGGGGACTAGCCTCGAACGCCCGGCAGCACGACCCGCCGAGCGGTCCCCGGGCTTCCGAGCTCCGATCGCGCTCGCGGCCACGTTGCCGGGGATTCCCTGGTAGCTGGTTTGAATGCTCCCGGCGTAGCGTCGAGGACGGACTTCCCGAGGGGTTTCCGAGCCCCTCGATCAACAAAAGAGGCAGAGACCATGAGTGACGACAAAAAGCCCATGAAGAAGGAACTGAGGCTCCGCAACGCAGGCTTCCCTACGGACGCTCTGAGTGACGATTTCAAGAAACGAGTGGAGCTGCTCGACGAAAACGAGCTGAAGATGCTCGAGTCGATCAAGCTGAAGCTCAACAAGGATCTGTCCGATGAAGCGAGGAGAGCGGCAGACACCGTGGGTGGCTTCGTCTGGTAGCTACGCTCGTGTCCGGCTGATCGCTGCCTGCGAGCGTATGCAGTGCTAGGTCCGGGCCCATGCCCGAATCCAGTCGAGGAGGAGCGCATGAAGATGCTCTGCGCTCCCCCCCCTCTTTCCACCATCGATGGTTCGATGGGGGAGGCGTCCAAGTCATTGCACCTCTTCGAATTGCTGTCACTGCGATCCCAGCCCTGCGCGGGAGTATCGGTCGGCCTGACGCGTCGGTGCCCGCTGTCGTGTCGTCATTGCTCGACCGAGTCCACGATGACCAGCGAGCAGCATCCGGCGGAGATCTTCGCCCGCTTCGTGGACACCTTCACCCCGGAAAGCCGACCGGAGGTCCTCGCGATGTCCGGCGGCGAGGCCTTGCTGCGGCCCAAGCTCGTGCGAGCGCTGGCTGAGAGGGCCCGGGATGCTGGAGCTCGCTCTTCGGTGCTCTCTGGGCTGTTCTTCGCGTCGTCGGGCCGAATTCCGCCGGCGATCCACGACGCGATTCGCTCGGTCGACCACTTCTCGGTCAGCATCGATGCCCACCACGAGCAGCAGGTGGCCCGCGCGGACGTGTTCCGCGTGCTCGAGACGGTCATGTCCGATGGCATCGACGTCAGCGTCCACGTGGTCGGTGATGATGCAGAGGATCCCTATATCCATGGCATCGTCGACGACATTCGGCGGATCTTCGACGATCGCGTACCCATGCTCGTGAACGCCATCTCATCGTTCGGCCGCGCGAGGGCGTGGCTCACCCGCAAGGTCACCCGGCCTGCTTCGGTCGAGGTCAACCCCTGTGCGATGGCCGCGTGGCCGGTGGTCGGGTTCGACGGGACGATCGTGGCCTGTGGAAACGACGACGCCCTCCAGAGCGTCCCGCCTCACCTCCGCCTCGGGCACGCCATGGTCGACGACTGGGCGACGATCCGTACCCGCAGCCTCGAGTCGAACATGCTGCGTGCCATCAGGTTGTTCGGGCCCGAGTACATCGCACAGCAGTTCGGTCGCGCCGAGGTCGGGTGCAGCGGCTACTGCGGCACGTGCATGGAGCTAGGAGCTCATTCCGCGGTCGACGAGCGCGTGGCCGAGGTGATGGGCAAGCCATCCACCGCCACGCTCGAGGCCGGGGTGGCGATGGTGGTCGAGCAAGCCGGGCCGCAGGCCTTTGCTCGACGACAGGGGATCGAGCGCTTTGCCGAGCTGGTCACCCTGGGGGCGAGGGCGTGAGCGCAGGGGTCGGAGCCGTGCTGACGCACGAGCAGATCGAGCGGATCCGCAGCTCACGGGGGCGCTCGATCCTGCTGTTCATCACCGATCGATGCCCGGTCGGGTGCGAGCACTGCTCGGTCGACTCGCGCGCGACCAGCCCCATGATCACCGACTTCGAGCGGTTCGAACGCATCGTGGACTGGATCGCCGGGCAATTCGCCCTCGAGGTCGTCGGGATCTCCGGCGGAGAGCCGTTCGTCGAGCGACGCGGGCTCACCCTCGCCACGAGCCGGTTCGTCGCGGCCGGCAAGCGCCTCGTCGTGTTCACGAGCGGCGTGTGGGCCGTGGGGCAGGTGCCCCGATGGATCCACGACGTCCTGAATCGGCTGGACTGTGTCTATCTGAGCACCGATGCGTTTCATGCCCGGGCGATCGCCGACGACTGCTTCGTGCGCGCCGCGCAGACGATCGTGGAATCGGGCGCGTGGCTGGTCGTGCAGGTCGTCGACCAGGGCGGAGTCGCGAGCGAGCGAGCGGCCGGCCTGCTGAGCCGGGCGCTTGGTGAGCAGTGGGGCGAAGTCGCCGAGATCAATGTAATTGCACCGCTGCTCAATGGTCGTGGCGCATCGGTCTTCGAGCGACTGACCCGGGCCGAAGGGCATACGTTCGGCCCCTGCTCGCTGGTACGGTCCCCCATGGTTCGCTACGACGGGACCGTGACCGGCTGCTGCAACGAGAGCGTGATCATGGGCCAGGGGCCCGATCGGCTGGTGCGGCGGGCCGAGCCGGCCGCGACCACGGGAGATGCGGTCGCTCGATTCCACTCCGACCCGCTGCTGCGTGTCATCGGCGACGTCGGGCTCGGTGTGCTCACCGAGCACCCGCGCTTCTCGGATCTCGCACACCGACGATACTCCAGCAACTGCGAGCTATGCTGGAGCATCCTCGAGCGGATGCCCGCGGGTACCGACCCGTTGGTGGACGCGATCGCGGCTCTCGGAGCACAGAGCTGAGAGACGATGCAGACCCCTGGCCATCGTTTACGGGCCAAGCTCGAGCTAGCGCAGCCGACTCTGGCCGAGGCGGCCCAGCGACTGTGGGGCAGCCCGTCGGTGCGCGAGCTGTATCCCGCCTATCTGTGTACCATGCACATGATCGTCCGAGCGGCCGTACCGCTGATGCGGGCGGCGCTGGGGCAAGCACGGGCGCGCGAAGGCGATGACGGGGTGATGGAGAGCCTCGCCGTCTATCTCGAGCGGCACGTACAGGAGGAGCTCGGCCACGATGGCTGGCTCGAGGAGGACCTGCGGGCCACCGGCACGGATCCTCGGGTGCTGGAGCAGATGGTACCCTCCCCGCGAATTGCAACCCTCGTCGGTGCTCAGTACTACTGGCTTCACCACCATCACCCGGTCGCGCTGCTGGGGCACATCGCCGCGATCGAGAGCTATCCACCCCCCGTCGGGTTCGCGGAGCGACTGTGCACGATGACGGGCTACCCCCCGTCCGCGTTTCGGACGATCGCCCGGCATGCGGTGCTCGACATTCGTCACCGTCGCGAGTTCTACGAGATGATCGACGAGCTCCCGCTCGAGCGAGAGCACGAGAAGGTGATCGGTCTGAGCGCGCTGCACACGGTGCAGGCGGGGGTCGATGTACTGCTGGAGCTTCACGAGCGATTCACGCAGGGCTCCGCGTGAGGTCGTCTCCAGCCCCGGCCCGCGCAGCTCCTTGGGGCCGGTGGGCCAGCCGTCGCGCGCTCTGGTTGCAGATCCTGGTCGTCGCGATCTTCGGGGCGGGGTGCCCCTCGACGGTCTCCACCCCGCCTCCTGCCCCCCCGTCCGCCCGGGTCGAAGAGCCGAAGAGCCCGCGCTACGAGGGGCCGGTGATGGACATCCACATCCATGTCTTCTTCGACGGGATCACCGGAGCCATCGAGGATTACGACGACGATCCCGAGGAGCTGCTTCGGGTCGTGGACATCGATCGTCTGGTCGGGGTGGGGGTGATCGTGGTGGCCCCGACTCCCGGCATCGAGCGGGCGCGGCAGCTCAACGATCGGCTCGCTGAGTTCGTGCAGCGAGACCCGGCGCGGTTGTTCGCGATCGGCACCGTGCATCCAGACGACGGGGACGACGCGCTGAAGGAGCTCGAGCGGATCAGGGCCCTGGGCTTCCGAATGCTCAAGCTGCACCCGATCACCCAGCGTCTCGACATGGGCAGCGACAGCGTCGCGGCCGTGGTCCGCAAGGCCGGAGAGCTGGGCCTGCCGGTGCTCATCGATTTCTCGGGCATCCTCGGCGCGAGCAACCTGGGCGAGTACCTGTGGCTTGCGCTGCACAGCCCCGAGACTTGCATCGTCCTCGCGCACATGGGGGGAACCAGGTTTCACGAGCTGCTGATCCTGTCGCAGCTCCGGAGGTACACGTGGTATCCTGACAACCTGTGGTTCGATCTCTCGGGGGTTGCCGCCATGTATGCGCGCTCACCGTACGTCGATCAGCTCGTGTTCGTGATTCGAAGGCTCGGCGTCGACCGAGCCTTGTTTGGCTCCGACTACCCGTTCGTGAGGACGCCATCGGAGGCGATCGAGGATGTCGAGGCCCTCGGCTTCACCCTTGAAGAGAAGCGCATGATCTTCCACGACAATGCAGCATCGTTGCTGGGGGGGGGTCCAGCGCAGGACGGTCGTGCTCGGGCCAGCACGTGTCAATGACGCTGCGTGTCGCGAGGTTGGATTCACTGCTCACTCCTCGGCCGGGGGCTGCCACAGCTCGAAGCGATTGCCGTCGGGATCCATCGCCCACCCGAAGCGCCCGAACTCCGACTCCTCGATCTTCTCGTCGACCTCGATGCCGGCCTCGCGCAGCTGGGCGAGCATGGCGTCGAGGTCATCGACCCGATAGTTGACCATGAACGACGCCTCGCTGGGCGCGAAATACGTGGTGTCGTGCGCGAACGGAGACCACGTGGTGGTGCCCTTGCGCTCGGGCTGGTCGGGCCGGCGCCACTCGAACACGGCGCAGCCATGCTCGTGCTCGATCCCGAGGTTGTCGCGATACCAGCCCAGCAGGGACTTGGGGTCCCGAGACTTGAAGAACACTCCGCCGATTCCCTTTACGCGCTCCATGGCGCGGGAGCATACCGCGGGGGCTGGGCTCATGCGGTGCGCCGGCGACCCAGCGCGTCGGTAATCTTGGCCAGCAGGGCGGCCCGCGACACGGGCTTGCCCAGCACCCGGTCGCCCATGAGGGCGGCGAATTCCGAGAGCTGGGGGGAGAACGTGCCTCCGCTGATGAACCACACCCGCGGGCACAGCTGGGGCAGCTCGGCCTCGAGCGCGTGGTACACGTCGGCCCCGCTCAGCCCGGGCATCATCAAGTCGCAGAGGATCACGTCGACCTGGGGGTTGATGCGGAGGTGGGCCAGCGCCTCGCGGCCGCTGCCGAACGCCCTCACCTCGTGGTGCTCGCGCAGCAGCCTCCGCACGCCGCGGAGCACCAGCTCGTCGTCGTCGATCAGCACCACCCGGGCCCGGCGGGGCGAGGCGAGCCGCGGCGGGCGGCGGGCGGCGGGCGGCGTGGTCTGGGCCACGGGGAGCTGGATGCTGAAGGTGGTGCCCTCGCCGGGGCGGCTGTCGACGTCGAGCGTGCCCCCGAAGCTGCGCACGATGCCGTAGCACAGCGACAGCCCCAGCCCGGTGCCCCGCTGGCCCTTCGTGGTGAAGAACGGGTCGAAGATCCGGGGCAGGATCTCTCCGGCGATGCCCCGGCCGTTGTCGCCCACCCGCAGGATCACCTGGTCGCCGCGATGCTCGCCGGACACCCGGATGCGGTTGCGATCGGGCGCGGCGCGATCGAACGACTGCGCGGCGTTGACGATGAGGTTGGTGAGCACCTGCACCAGGCGGGATTCCTGGCCCACCACCGGCGGCAGGGGCGGCAGCAGGCGGCTGAGGGTGGCGACGTGCTGGACCTGGTGGGCGGTGACCCGCTGTGCCACCTCGACCACCTCGCTCAGGTCGACCGCCTGGATCGGATCGTCGGAGGAGCGGGAGAAGGTGCGCAGATCGGTGACGATCCGGTTGACCCGCTCCACGCCGTCGAGCACGTCGGCCAGCGCCTCCTTCAGCTCGTTGCGGTCGCCGCCGAGGGCGGGGCCGAGGTCCTCCAGCCGGGTGCCGAGGAACTCGAGGTTGCTGCGCACGTAGGTCAGCGGGTTGTTCAGCTCGTGGGCCACCCCGGCCGCGAGCGTGCCCAGGGCCGAGGTGCGCTCGGCGAGCAAGAGCTGCTGCTCGATCCGCTTGCGCTCGCTGAGGTCGCGGGCGAAGCAGCACGACATCGGCTGGCCGGCGAACTCGAGGTAGGAGATCGTGATCTCCACGGGGAAGTCGGTGCCGTCCTTGCGCCGGTGGTTGGTCTCCACCGTCATCAGGCGCTCCCGCTTCAGCATCGCGAAGCTCTCGTCCCACATGTGCTGGTCGTAGTCGGGGTCGAGCGTGGTGATGTGCATGCCCACCAGCTCGTCGTGGTCGTAGCCCAGCCGCTGCACGGCGATCTGGTTGACCGAGAGGATCCGCCCACTGGCGTTCAGCCGGAACATCGCCTCGCCGGCGTGCTCGACCGCGTGGTGGGTGAGCTGCAGCTCGCGCTCGACCCGGAGGCGCTCGGTCACGTTGCGGGCGCTGCTCACCACGTACTCGTGGTCGCCGAGTTCGAACAGGGTGGTGACGATCTCTGCGTCGAAGACCGAGCCGTCGCGTCGCTGCAGGCGGGTGCTCGAGAGCATCCGGTGCTCGGGGCTGCGGCGCAGGGCCTCGAGCTGCGCCTGCCTCTCCCGCTCGGTGCGCCCGGGGCTGCCCTCGATCACGCCGTGGATGCCTCGCTTCAGCAGCTCCTCGCGGGAGTAGCCCAGCCACGCGGCGGCGGTGGCGTTGACGGCGATGAGCTCCGCGTCGGCTACGCGCGAGATGAACACCGCTTGGTCGGCGCGATCGAACGCCGCGACCACCAGCGAGGCCAGCGAGGGAGAGGACACGCCCGATGATACGAGCGGGCCGGGCCTCACTCCACCACGTGCACCACGGAGCTGCTGCTGTGCCCGAAGCGCTCGGGTTCGTACATGGCCTCGGCCTTGATCGGGGGCAGCTGGAAGGTGCCCAGCGTGGTCGCCCGGGCGGTGTAGCTGTAGGTGTAGACCCCCGCGGGCATCTGGTCGGCGAACAGGAGCATGCGTTCGTCTCGCAGGTCGGTGTGGTCGAAGCTCCACCAGGGCCACCACCAGCGGGTGGGGCTGGGCGTGCGGCTGGCCTCGCTCTGGGCGGCCACGCTGGTGAGGAAGCGGGGGTTCTGGCCCTCGAAGCCGGCCGGCAGCGCGTCGTCGATGACCACGTAGTTGGCGCGATCGCTGGCCACCACGGTGAGCGTGACCTTCACGTTGGTCCCCGCCTTGATCTGCCAGCCCCCGCCCTCGAGGCGCTGCACCGCATCGTCGGTGGGCTCGCCCTGCGCGGCGGGGATGGCGGTGTACTCGCGGTAGACGGTGAAGCCCTGGTCGCGGGCGGGCACCTCGAGGTCGCGGGGGGCGTAGCGCAGGCCCATGCGGTAGTAGAGCTTGCCGGTGCCCTCCTTGGCGAGGACCAGCGAGCGCTCGGGGGCGCCCTGCAGCTCGGCCATGGGCAGCCGCTGCTCGATGCTCTTCATGCTGCGGCCCTCGAAGCGGTGCTGGCCGCGGAGGGTGTCGTCCAGCCACACCCGCGCGGTGTAGTCGGGCACGTCGCCCTCGACCGCCTCGAAGTAGCGATCGGCGGCCAGCAGCGCCCAGGCGTTGGCGTGGGTGGTGCTCCAGCGGCCGCCCTGCTCGGGATCGCGCGAGGCCATGATACCGGCCATCACCTTGGGCAGCATGGGATCGGCGGGCGCGACCTCCAACAGCGCCATCAGCACGATGGCGTCGGTCTGCACGCTGGAGTGCATCAGCACCCGCAGGCCCTCGGCCTCGGCCTCGCTGCGGCCCTCGGCGAAGTGCACGGCGGCGGGGCTGTCCACCGCCGCGTCGCGCAGCTCGTCGAGCACGGCGTCGCGGGCGGTGGTGCGACCGTAGCGGTGCGCGGCGGTCATCAGCATGGCCCGGGCGTAGAGCGGCACGTCGTCGCGGTGGGCCCACACCCGGTCGAACAGCGCCGCGCCGCGCTTCTCTCCCGACAGCAGCCACAGGCCCACCGCGCGGCTGGTCCAGTCGTAGTACACGCCCCAGCGGGTGCGGTGGCCGTGGGCCACGAAGTCCTCCACGTAGGCCAGCGCGCGGCCGAGGGCCTTGGCGTCGACGGTGAAGCCGGCCGCCTTGCCCTCTAGCAGGGCCAGGGTGACCCAGTTGGTGAGGTAGGGCCAGCTCTCGCCCTTGGTCCAGTAGCCGAAGCCGCCGTCGGCATTCTGCGTGCGGAGCAGCCGCTCCACGCCCTGCCGGGCGAGGTGGTCGCGGTACAGGCGGTCGCGCAGCCCGGCGATGGGGAACTGGTCGAGCACGGTCGACAGCGCGAAGATCGGCAGGATCCGGCTGGCCGTCTGCTCGGAGCACTCGTAGGGATAGGTCACCAGGTAGTCGACCGCGTCTTGCAGGCCCGACAGCGCGGTCGAGGACATCGACACCTCGAGCCCGCCGAACGCGGGCAGGGCGTCGGCCGGGGGCGCGATGGTGCGCTGGGCCGCACCCTCGATCATGCCGTAGTCGGCAAAGGCCTCGGCCGTGGCCGGGTAGTGCACGGGCAGCGACAGCTCGGTGGCGTCGCGGCCCCCGTTGGCCAGCGCCGCGAACTGCAGGCGCATGGTGCCGACCTCCACCGTGGCCATGTCGAAGCGGACCTCGCGGGACTCTCCGGCCGGCACGTCGATCATGGACTGGGCCTCGCCCGTCAGCTCCACGTTGAGCCCGCGGGTGCCCACCAAGATGGCCTGGTCCACGTCGGTCTGGTTGTCGACCATCACCGAGGCCTCGAAGCGATCGCCGTAGTTGGCGAAGCGCGGCAGGCTGGGGCGCAGCATGATCGGCTTGCGCACCCGCACCGTGGTGTCGCCCTTGCCGAAGCGATCGGCCTGGGCCGGATCCACCGCCACCGCCATCACGCGGAAGGTGGTGAGGTTCTCGGGCATCTCGATGGTCACGGTGGCCTTGCCGCTGGCGTCGGTCATGACCTCGGCCTCGTAGAACGCGGTGGTGGCGAACACCTCGCGCAGGGAGACCGGCTGGCTCATGGCCTGCGCGGGGTCGAGCAGCACGGTGGAGGCCGAGGCCCCCGTCGCGGCCCGGCTGCGCTTGGCCCGGTGCTTGCGCTCGACCGCGGACTCCTCGGCGAAGGCCATGTCGGCCTCGGGCTCGGCGGGGCTGGCGCTGGGGAGGGCCAGGCCGCCGCTGCCGCGGCGGGTGTCGATGAGGCCCAGGTCCCCCGCGCTGGCGTCCTTGCTCTTCTCCATCGCGCCCATGCGACCCTCGACGGTCGCTGCGGTCGCGGGGGGTGGGGTGTCGCGGGCGAGCACCGCGGCGTGCAGCGCGTACAGCCACACGTCCGCGCTGCGGGCGTGGTGGAAGAAGCTGAGGGGATCGGGGGTCTGGTGGCCCATCAGGCTCAGCACGCCCTCGTCCACCACCATCACCGCCACCGCGGCGGGCAGGGCCTCGCCCTTGGTGGTGGTGGTGGACAGCTCGAGCGTCATGGTCTCGCCCGGGCTCAGCTCGCGGGCGCTGGGGGTGAGCTCCACCGCGATCCGCTTGGCGTCGGTGGACACATTCAGCGTGGTCTCGCCGGTGGCGGACGCGGGCATGCCCAGGTCTTGGCCCGTGGGGGCGCCGGGGATCTCCACCCGGCCGCGGGTGAGCAGCGCGGCCACGGACACGCTGGGGATCATGGAGTCGTCGATCGGGATCTCGACCGTGGTGGCGCCGCCCTTCACCACCACCGGCAGCTCGAGCGCGATGCCCTCGCGCTGCACCACCACCACGCCGCGGGCCTCGTCGAAGGGGGAGCGCACCAGCACGGTGGCGGTGTCGCCGGGCTCGTAGGCGGTGAGGTCGGGCACCAGGTCCACCCGGCGCTCGGGGCCGTCCCAGACCACCGCATCCTTGCCGCTGACGTACAGCAGCAGCTCGCTGCGGGTCTCGTGCCCCTCGGCGTCCTCGGCCGTGCCGCGCACCACGTAGGTGCCGGCCTTGCCCACCGGCAGGTCGCACGAGGCGGGCACCGGGCCCGAGGTGAGCGAGCACTGCCCGGCCTCCACGTGGTGGGTCTCGGTCTCGTAGACCCACCGGCCGCCCTTCTCCACCGCCGTGCGGGTGGTCTCGCGCCGCAGCAGCGACAGCTCGAGCGCCCGGCCGGCGATCCGCTCGCCCTCGAGGTCGACCAGCACCGCCTCGAGGGTGGCGCGCTCGCCCTCGCGCAGCACGCTCTGGTCGCTGCGCAGGCCCACGTAGGCCCGGGCCGCGTGCACCACGAAGCTGCCCTGGCCGGCGATGGCCTGGCGGTTGGCGTCGGTGACGGTGGCCTCGAGGGTGAAGGTGGCGGGAGGCGGTGGGCCCTCGGGCTCGGCCTTGCCCTTGCCCTTCGTGGGCGTGGGCGTGGGCGCGGGCGTGGGCGTGGGCGTGCCCTCGGGCGGGGGCTCGACCGCGAGCAGCTCGTGCTCGACCGTGAGCACGCCCTTCGCGTCGAGCTGCCCCGGGCCGCTGGCCACCTCCGTGCTGCCGTAGCCGAAGCCCGGTCCGCCCCAGCCCATCTCGCCGAACCCGTGGCGGCCGTAGCCGAAGCCATGATCGTAGCCGAAGCGATCGCCGGTGCCGAACGTGAAGCCCTCGTTGAGCGCGCCGGGCGGGGTGAAGCCGGTCTGGGCGCGGCGCAGCACGTACTGCACCTGCGCGCCCACCAGGGGGGCGCCGTGGAGGTACTCGCCCTTGATCTCCGCGGAGAGACGATCGCCGAACACCAGCGGGGTCGACGACGCGCGCTCCACCTTCACCGTGAACTCCGGGGTGCGGTAGGTCTCCACCGGGAACGCGTGGTAGAAGGTCTGGTCGGCGCTCAGCAGGTTGTTCACCGTGAGCACGAACTGGTAGTTGCCGGTGCCCTGGTCCTCGGTGGTGGGGATGTCCACGCTGAACGTGCCCATGCGGCCGATCGTGGCCGTGCCCGTGGCCACCTCCACCCCGCGGGGGTTGGTCACCCGGTAGTCGGCCGTGGTGTCGCTGCGCCACAGCTCCACGCCGCCCTCGGGGCCGCGGATCTCCTTGCGGAGGATCCCGGCGAGGTGCACGGTGTCGCCCGGCTTGTAGGGGGTGCGATCGGTGTAGAAGAACGCCCGGGGGGAATCTTTGGGGGCCGAGCCGCGGCTGCGCCACTGCCCGCGCAGGTCGTTGCGATCGATACGGAGCACGGCCGAGTCGCCCTCGTGCTCCACCATCAGCACCTCGGCCGCGTCGCTGGGGCCGAGCTCGGCGTGGGCGAGGCCCGCCGCGTCGGTCGTGCCGGTCCACACCGGCGCGCTCGAGCTCGACGCGCGCAGCGAGACCTTGGCCCCGGAGACCGGCTCGCCGCTCGACAGCCGGGTGACCATCACCAGGCCCGAGTCGCGGTCGATGGCGGTGGCCACCCCCAGGTCGGTGACCTCGACCACCATGTTCACGCCGTAGCGCTGGGTCCAGCCGTGGGCCTTGACCGGGTTGCTGCGCACGTTCAGCCACAGGTGCTCGCCGCCCTTGGCCAGGGCCGGCCCGAGGTCGATCGACAGCCGCTCGCTGCGGCGCATGGCGTCGGGCGTGGCGAACAGCTCGGTGTACGTGGCCGGAGCGTGGCCCTCGGGCCAGGCGTGGTCCTCCCCCGAGGGGTAGGCGTCGAGGAAGTCGGGCAGCTCGGCGGCGCTCAGGCCTCGCGACATCAGCTCTACCGTCTTCACGCCCGAGACCAGCAGCTCCAGCTCCCGCGTGGCCGCCTGCTCGATCACCACCGGGCTGGGGGTGGAGCTGGTCAGCGACACGCTGGGGTAGGGCGGGCCCAGGGTCACGCTGGTGGAGAAGTCGCGGGCGAGGGCCTGGCCGTAGGTGTCGGTCAGGCCCGCGTCGACCGTGACCCGGTAGCGCGTGCGCCCCTCGAAGCGACCGCTCAGCCTCACGCCCGACCAGCCCGGGATCACGGTGAGGTCGTCGGGCTCGGGATCCACGTGGATCTTGCCGGCCACGTCGGGATCGGACAGCGGGTTGCTGGACTCGAGCATGATGCCCTCGTTGGCCCAGCAGGTGCCCCAGCACTTGGCCTTCTTCAGGGTCAGCGGGGGATAGGTGGAGAACGACAGCGACACCGCGCGGCTCTTGGTCGGGCCCTCGCCGTAGGCCCCGGGCGCGATCTTCAGGGTGTAGCGGGTGTCGGGCCGCAGGGGTCGCTCGGGCACCACG
>JGI12210J13797_10064808_pt1 | contig 13680 bp, 10 predicted proteins | sample ElkSlonscriptome_3_FD_13797 | JGI IMG/M metagenome (IMG submission 13797)
TGGGGGTGGGGGTCATGGCTCTCCTAACTTCAACAAGAGGATCACTCTTCGGGCATGAGAGAGAGGAGCCGAGGAACCCCCACCGCCCCCACCTACCGGACCGACCACCGCGGCTTGCCCCCCACCGTCGTCCGGACGAGCCGCCGACCACCACACACGCGATCCTTGTACCCGCGGAGGGCGATGCCCAGCGCGCGAGCGTCCAAGGCCCCCTCCCCCCGTCCGCGCGCAAGCCCGGCGAGCAACTCGCCAGCGGCCTCTCCATGTTCGATCCCACCCACCGACCTTCGGAGGTGCTCGAGGAGCCGCCCGGCCGTGCACCCCCCCACGGATGACGTCCTGCCCTGCCCATCGCCCTCCCTCGCCGGGAAGTGTTGCGCGATGTAGTCGAGCAACCCGCGTAGCAGGTCGGTGGTCTCATCGAGAGCCCGCAGCGCGGCCCGGGTGTCGAGGGGGTCCGCGTAGCCATACCAACCGAGCATTGCTCGGACGGCCCCCCACGCCTCGAACGTGTGCCACGGCTTCACCTCCCCCGGACGCCCGGCGCCGAGCCACGCGCTCCATGCGGTGAGCAAGTCGCTCACGATCTCGCCGCGCCGCCGCTTGATGTGTCCGAGCAAGTCCGGGATCTCGATGTCGATCCGCGCCGTGGGGTCCTCGAGTTCGGAGACCAAGCGGACGTAGACCGCGCGCGCCTCCATGTCCCCGCCGACGCGGATCCCGTTCCCGGACACGAGCACGATGGGCTTGAACGTCACGGGGGCGAGTATGTCCGTGTAGCGACGACGTTGCGCGATCCGCATCGAGGTCAACCCCCCATCGAGCGCCGCGGACTCGATCGTCGATCCGTTCCTGACGTTGTCGAAGTAGAGCACGCGGTCACCTGTCATCGCCGACGCGAAGAGCTGATCCGCCATCGTCGTGTCGTTCTCGTGCCACGCTTTCCGGGCCGGGAGTTCACCCGTCATGATGAGCGCCACGGCTGCGGTGAGCTTCGACTTACCGCACTGCGAGCGGTTGGCGTCGAAGATCCCGACGGGGATCGGCCCGTCGATCATCGGGCGCGCGACCGTCGAAGCCACGAGGGCGAGGTGAGCCGCTCGCATCGCGTCCTCCTCGAACGGGAACTGTTCGAAGAGCTTGGCCACGCGCCCGAGCGCCACCTTGCCCTGCTCGAATGTCGGCCCCTCCGGGATGTCGACGCGCATGCCGTTCTGCGGGCGGTAGAAGAGCCCCGACGCGACGTCATAGCCCGGCTCCACGATGATGGACCCGTCGCGACGCATCGATGGCATGTTGATCACGCCCTCGAGCGCTCGCACCCTGGGCCACCTTCCGCGAGCTAGGATCTGCTTGGGTAGCGACACCGGAACCGACGCCGGGGTCCAGTGCGCAGGGGTGCGCTGCGTTGCTCGTACGTGCCGGTAGAGCTTGACGTGGTGCGAAACGAGTTCACCGACGCGGTGCTCATTGGCGGCGGTGATGCTGCCGTCGTCCGCGAGCGTCACCAGTTGGCGTTCGCGTTCATAGAGTTCGGCCGCTTGTTCGGCGAGGGACTCGATGGCGCGATCGATCGTTGGCTTTTGATCCAGCCCGATGAATGCGACCCGGGCAAGCTCGAACCCCACGGGATGCCAGCGGTAGGCATCGGGGTTGTCGAGCACGCGAGCGAGTTCCTCGCTGGTCTTAGGCGGGTTGCAGTGCGCGAGGTTGTAGCGCTGGACGTGCCGCTCCGGATCAATCCCCCAGTCGCGACACCGCTGTGCGAGGAGGAATAGAGTTCGATGGCGGTCCCCCGCCGCCACCTGCTCGGGGAGAGTCTCGAGGTAGTCGTCGATCGCAGGCTCCGCCACGTGCGAGTACCTCTCGATCTCGTGGTGAGTGGGCGCGCGGCCGGGGGCAGAATGAGCATCACCCGGCATCGCGGCGAGGAGCGCCACGACGTCGAGCGCTTCGCCGGGCTCGTGTCGCGTCCACCACGAATCGGCATGCTCCGGCTTGCATGCCGGCACGCAATAGCCCTGCGATGGGGCTTTGGTCTGGCGGTCGAGCACCCCGCCAGCACGCGCGTTGAGCCAAGCCCACACCCGGCGATGCTCCTCGGCCTTGACCGGCTGCGAGTACGGCACGATCACGCGGATCTTGTACTTGCCGCTGTCGAGGGCGTCGAAGTGGCTGGGGCTGGGAATGACGAGGTACTCGAGCCCTCGCTCGGCCAGCTCGGCCAAGAATGGCTCGATCTCCGCATGCGTCCCGTCATGGTCGAGAAACGCGGCGGTGACGGTCACCACGTCCGCATTGCACCGGCGCCCCCCCTCCCGGAACACGGCGCCATTCCAGAACGCGAGCGCATCCTTTGGCGTGCTCGTGACGGGCGCGGTGGCCAACTCGGCGGCGAGTTCCGCGAGCGTGCGGTCCCGCCGACCATCGGGTGTGGTCTGCCAACGGTTAGGGAACGTGGTGATCGTGATCGTCGCAGTGGAGGTCATCGAGCACCTCCCGAGACCAGCGCGGCCGCACGAGAGCGCGGGGCATCGAGTTCGCCCGCAAGCCAGCGTTCCACGTCTTCGATGCGCCAGCGGAGGCGTCCGGACACGCGTAGGGCCAGCGCGCCGATCGAGCGGCGCTGGGACGCCATGTTGCGAATGCTGGCCGGCTTGTAACCGCTGCGCTCGGCGAGCACGTTGATGCCCACGAGCATGGGAAGGGTCTCGACGGTCATTGCTCGCCTCCGTTCTTCGGCAGATCGCCGGGGGGCACGAGGCGCTCATCTCTCCAGCGGCGCAGATCCTCGAACCTGTAGACGAACCGAGGGCGGCCTAACTCGCCGAGGGCGACGAAGGGCGGCCCCTCGCTTCTCGAACGCATCGCGTTCAAGGTGGGGACCGCCAACCCAGTGATCCGGCTGGCGCCGATGACGTCGGTCACCTCTGGCTCGGGGAGTGTGATGTGTTCACTAGTGGTCATGCTTCTAGCGTGAGCCCCGGTTGCGGGACAGCTCCGTTCTCCCGCTAGAGCTGTCGATAGATTCTTGTAAGTCTATGATTTTCTACGACTTTTTCGGTTTGGTCGAGAGTACGCGTCGCGGATGGCCGATACCTTGATCTCGCGTCTGACGTCGGGTGGGACCAACACGACGATGACACCGCCGATCACCTTTCCGGGCTGGGACACGATGCCGTCGATCTCGATATCGTCGATGGCCGGAGCGTCGGGAAGGCCGCCCAGTTCTCGCAGCTTCTCGGTCACGGTCCACGGATCTTGGGCGAGGCTTCGGATCGCATCGGTTGCCCCTTGTCGTGGGAAGCACCGTTGTAGTGCCTTCTTGAGCACCTTGGCGTCGCCGATTCGGGGGCGTGATGCCCTGAGGCTCGCAACTGCCGACGCTAGTGCTTGCACCGCGGAGTCAAAGCGCGCATCCACGTCGACCGGCCGAGACTGACTCGGGTCGGGTACCCATGCACGGCCGCCCTTCGTCTCTATCTCGACGAACCTGAAGGGTTCGCTAGAGTCCACAGGCTCTTGCAGCCCTTCGACTCGCGTATCGATCGTCAGTTCGCGGACGACCCGTCTCGAAACCGCGTGGAGTTGTTGGGTAGTCACTGCGGACGCGATGGCCCCGAGCAACTCGGGTTCGATGAGTGTTGGATCCATACCGAACACGAGCCTCCGGAGGATATCCCCGATCGCCCACTCGGCTTCGGCCCTCGACAACCCCGCAGCAGATTCGTCCGGGTCTCGGGACGATCGTGGCTTGCTCATGCTCGTTTCCTCGCTGGCCGCAGCTCGACTACATCGTCCCCGCCACCCGCCCTCATCTCGCGCAACACCGGCTCGATCCGCATGGCCGCCTCGAGCGTCGTGACGTCCCGCTGGATCCCGCGAATGTTCCCGAGGTAGTGCCGCTCCGCGACCGCGACCGAGTGACCGAGCTGGCGCGCGCTCTTGTAGACCGCCACGCTCGCCCCGAAGATCCCCGGGCTGTTCGTCAGGAACGTGGCGCACGTGGAGCGGAGCGCCTGCCAGTCGAACCGCGGCGCCCCGTACTCGCTGATCAGGCGCCGTCGCGCCGCGTCGACCAGGGTGGCGGTGTAGCCCTCGAACACGCGCTCGCCGGTGGCGGTGGCCTTCATGGACGCGAGCATGCGCCGCAGGGCAGGGGAGACCTCGAGATAGACCGAGCGCTCCCGCTTGGTCTTGGCCTCGCCCGCGTAGATCGTGAACTCGCCCGCGACCTCGCCCGCGTCGTCTACCGCGTCGAGATCCACGTCCGCCCAGCGCAGCCGCAGCGCCTCGCCCCGACGGCACCCGGTGAGCAGCAGGAACACGGCGAAGGGGGCGATCGGCAGGTGGCGGGGGGTGGTACCCGCCGCGCGGCGTCCCGCGTGCTCTTCACGAGTCTCCACGAACACGGCCGCGTCGTGGCGCAGGCACGCCCGCAGCACCCTCTCGATCTTCGCGTGCTTGAGGTGGGCCGGCTTGCTCCGCTCCGCCGCCATCGCCTTCAGGCAATCGGTGATCGCGTCACGGTCGAGCTGCGGCAGCTCGCCCCCTGCGCGCCAGTGGTTGAGCATGGTCTTGAGGGTCCGTAGCTCGCGGTTGACCGACACGGCCGAGCGGGCCTCGCCCGTGGCGCGCTTGCGTCCGCGTCGGGCCTTGCTCGCCGCGGTGTGCTTGGGCAGCGCCACGAGGTACGCCCGCAGCTCCTGTAGGTGCTTGCGGGACAGGGTGTCCGCCGTGGTGACCCGATTGATGCGAGCCCACTCGAGGAACCGGTTGGTCGCCGTCCGATACGTGGTGAGGGTCTTGGGCCGCAGCTCCCGCGCCGCCCCCTCGAAGTAGCGCCCCACCATATCGGCGAGGCGCTCGCCCGCCGTTGCCGTGACGGTGGGATCCTCGCCGCGCATGATGGCCGCGCGCAGCTCCGCGGTGCGCTCGCGGGCCTCGGCCAGCGTGAGCCCCTTGCCGACCGCGGTGCCCTCGGGATGGTAGACCCCGATCGTGATGCGCCGCTTGGTCTGCTCGCGCTTGAGGTTGCCGCTCGCGAGTACGACCGGGTTGCCGTCTCGGTCCCGAACCTCGCTCAGACCACCGGACCGGTAGAAGGCCGTCCAAACCTTCTTGCCCGACGGCCACACCCGCAGCTTGAGGTGAAACCGCGGCGCGACCTCGCCGATCGGTCCGGCACCGAGATCGTAGGCGTTCGCGCGGATCTTGGCGTAGCGGCACCCCCGGTCGGTCAACGTGGGCATGGGCCCCCCTCTGGACGCGGGCGAGCTACAGGTTCCGCACAGGTTCCGCACGGGCGGATGAGCACCGATGAGAGGCGATGATGGTCGACCCCCTCCCGATCCCGGAAAACGGCCTCGAATCGGCAGCTAGGCTCACGAATTGGTGACATCCGGTGCAGTCTAGTTCACTCGGATGATACCCGCTAGATCGGCTTTGCAAGCCGAAAGTCACCGGTTCGATCCCGGTATCCTCCACTAGGAAACGGCCCCTCAGGGGGCCGTTTCTGTTTTTGGGGGTGGGCTGTGGGCACGGGGTGGGCACGGGCGAGGGTATACCGAGGGGTGGGGAATCTGCGTGGGACGCACGACTAGGAACTAGGGCCTGCCCCCGAACCATCCGAGCAGCGCGCCCTATGACCGCTTGGCCCCTCGCACCCATGAACGGAGCAGACCCGTGTTCGGTGATGGGCTGGATGACAGGAAAACCTCAGCCCGGTAGAGCCCCACCATATGCTCAGCGTGCTGTCGGCCCTGATGAGGGGCAGAGCGGCGGGTGGGAGATCGACGTAGGCTCCAACCCGTGGCGAGGTTGTCTGCCGGGTTCGATGCGACACCGGGTTCTAGTCTCGTCGTTTCGGCAGTGAGCGCCCCGGTGGCGGAAAGCGAGCGGCCGTCGCCTACACGATGCTGGCCTGCTGCTCGCTCGACGATGTGCTGCCTCGCCTCCATGGGCAGCATCGTGCTGCCGAACTGGAAGAGCTGACGCCCGCAGCGTGGAAGGTCTTTAGGTTGAGCGTCGGGGATGTAAGATAACCGTCGAATATGGGACCATGAGCACCTCTCTGGGATCGGAGCCCAGCGTGGGAGCCGTGCTGATCTCTGGCACGAGGGTCCATGTCCAATCATTTGCCTGGAGGTTCAGGTGCTCGAGAACCTCGTCCAATGTCGCCCCGTCCTGGGCCATGTAGACGATCGTGTCCGCGGAGTCGAGTTCGCCTTCGACTTGGATTAGCACGGGGAGTCGGGAGGTGCTCAGGATCTCGTGGGCTGGCAGAACGCCCGAGATGACGCGAGTCCAAGCCCGAGAATCCACGACTGTAATCTCGATCTGAAGGGGAGGGGGTGACTCTTGCGAGAAGTCTCGAACCGCACCAAGCATCATTGTAAGAGGGAACACTGGATTCCATGGCGCGGAGGGCCCTGCCGATAATAGGCCCACACGGACGGTATCGATGCCATCGTCCGCCGCTGCGTACCTGAGCAGAGCGAGCATGGCCGCTCTTACCTCCGACAGGTCTCGAGGGTCCAAAGATCCTTCTCGTGAACGTTGTTTTGGGCGCGCGGCGAGCGCGATGAGCCTGGGGTCCTTCCCATGTCGGTAGAGGTAGCCTTCTGTCGCTTTTGACGGAAAGTCCGACTCGGAGATCCCGAGCTTCCTTAGGACCCCTCTCGACATCGAGCCATGGTAGAGGGTGTCGTTTCTTGGTCCGCGATGTCGTCCTACGCTCACCGCCCATAATACCCGTTGACGCGTGATGTCGTCGATGATGCTCTGGTGAGTCAAGGAAACTTCGATCATGGTTCCGTCGGATCGAGCGACCCTGTATCCGATGCTGGATACTTCTACCGCGGATTCGGCGGGTTCAAGACCCTCCTTGAAGGAAGGCGGCATGAAATGCTTTGTACACGAGAGGAGAGCAGTGAGGAATTCAACGACTTCTTCATAGTGATCGTAGGTATAGGCCAGGATTCCAAGGCGATCGGATAGAAAACGGTGGTGCGCATCATCGGTCTCAGTTGATGGGAGTATTGCAAAGTGCGAGCCCGCTCGTTGTCCCTGCATCATTAGAGTTTCTGCGAATAGTCCTGCTAGGTAACTTTCGGTGATGCCGGAACCCAGAAATAGTAGGGCGCGCCGCCGGAAAACCTCGGAGAACGCTCGCCGGAAATGCTGGTTGAGGTATGTCGCTTCCTGATACTGTCGATGGCTGATCACGATCTCGGCGAGTAGTGACTCTCGTCGTGTTCTATCGGGTACGTTTTCTTCTGTGGGTTTGAAAGGGCCTCCGAGAAAACCCTGGATCGTCCATAGGATGGGGGAACTCGACCAGTCGAGTGAACGCAGAACTGCGTGGCAGTCCTGAAGTGTGCGCCCTCGAATGTCGTACCTGTCTTTATTCCAGCAAGGTAGGCTGATGGCTTGGAGGAATACGTCCTCGTAGTTGGTGGAAATGACGAGTGGCCAGCGGAACTCCGCGAGGGCCCTGGACTGAGGTGGAACGACCAGTTTCTCTTCGGGCGGTGTTAAGGCAGTCGAGATCTCACTCCGACGGCGGTCGGGAAGCCAACCTCGTAGTACGCGAATTGCGTCATCAGCGTGGCGGAGTAGCTCTTCGGGAGGTGTGTCGGAGTTCAGATCGCCTTTATGGACACGTGTTGCGGTGCATAGCCGACTTATGAAGGATGACCAGTCCGCACATACGGGGCGACTCATGCCGGATCCGATGAATGGTACCAGTTTTCCTCCGCGGTGGAGAGCTGCAAGGTGCGGGATCGCCTGCTTCCACGTGCGTAGGCCTGTTATCCTGTTTGGCCTCTTTCGTCCCTTGGACGCCTTGAGCGTCTTGGATGTGGAACCGTTCTGTTTAGTCGACACTCTCGCCATCGTCGAACATTCTTGGGTGAGGTGCAAACGCCCAGTGCGCGCGGAAACCATTTTGAGTGTGATCTGGCCTCGACCGTCGACTCTAGCATCTCGTGGCGAAAGTCAGGAATCGGCGCGCGGCAATTGCGCAATGCGGCATTTGCGCTATGTGTAGGTAGGCACCCGGGAGCGAACCGTGACGGGAAACGGAGTAGGATCCCCCTGTGTCAGGGGAGTTGCCGCCTGCTCCTGAGAACGGCGGTGTAAATGACTAAGTCTAATTTTCCGTATTACTCGGAGTCGTCGTCTTCTCTCAGTAGACGTGCGATCGTGTTTCGGTGTACGCCGGCTTGGAATGCGGCTCTTAGCACGCTTCCCTGACTGGCTGTCATTAGGTGAGTTGCATAGAGGCGTCCGAACTCCTTCTTCGCGTCATCCCATGGTTGGCCGAAGAGTTCCGGGATCCTTCTGGTGGACTCGATGGCTTCCGCATATTCTTCGATGCGAGGCCGTCCTTTGGTGATGATGGTAATATCTCTGTCTCGAATAGTGTCGGTGGATGAAGTTGCGGCGGCCGCCGTGACGACCTCGAGGAGTTCGAGCACGTTCCCTGGCCAGGTATGGAGGTCAAGGAGCAAGCATGCGCTGCGATCAAGTGTCAGCGTTCGACCAGCTTTCTTAGATATCTCTTGAAGAAAGACGTTCGCTAGCATGATGATGTTGCCGTCGTCGCGATCGCGAAGCGCAGGTATTTCGACCTGAGAAGAGGCGAGCCGATACAAGAGTTCGGCGATGAAGAGACCTGTGTCGAGCGCGGGGATTGGATCTTGGCTGGTTGCCGAAATCACCCTGAGATCGATCTCTTGCTCTGTGCTCGTTCCCATCCGGCGCACTGCGTGATTCTCGAGGCACCGTGACAGCTTCGCTTGTGCCTCCAAGGGTAGGGTCATGACCTCGCTGAGGAACAAGGTCCCTCGATGGGCATTCTCCAGGGCTCCAGCGCGATCGCCACGACCGAACAGCGCGCCGTCGATGTCTTCGCGGTTGAACGACTTGCAGTCCACCGCGACGAATGGTCCGCTGCTTCGATTCGACTCTCGATGGATGCTCTGTGCGAGAAGCTCCTTGCCGGTGCCAGGCTCGCCCTTGCACAAGACGTTCAGATCACTCGCCGCGATTCGCTCGAGCTTCGCGAACAGCTCCCCCATGATGGGCCCTACGCCGTGCATTCCGCCGAAGTGGTCGAGGGTGGAGACGGGAACTTCGACGTTGCTGATCTCCTCGAGAGTGACCGTGCAGTTCCCCAATCTGAAGCTCTGGCCGACTCCTAGCCATGTCTCGCGAATGCTGGCGCCGTTGTGCCAGGTGCCGTTCTTGCTATTACAATCTCGGAGCATGCTGCCGTACTCTCCGAGCTGTAGCTCGCAGTGAGCCGCGCTCACCGCAGGATCTGCAATCACGATGGCGCAGCTCTCGTGCGCACCGATCGTCACGCGGCGCCGCTCGACCGTCTCCAGCCGCTCCTGCCCCCGGGACACGATCCGAAGCGCCACGCGTCCGGGCCGCAGTGCGACGACCTCGCGAGGCCGTACTTGGTCCAGGGTCTCCGTGGAGCGCGACGGGGTGTCCATTGGTGGAACGATACCCGACGGGGGAGGGTGGTCACGAGGTCGGGGTGCTTCGACGATGCAGCGCCGCACCAAGGATGCAGCGCTGCACCAAGAATGGTGCAGCGCAGGCGCCTAACTAGTTCGATTCTCTCGTGTTTTCGCTACAAGCCCGCGATGATCCATGTCAGAGTACGCCCCGTGCCGAGACGCGGCCTCAGGGAGGCCCGGCGAAAGGCGACGATGAGGACGGCTGATCTCCAACCCCCGTTCATGCTTGGTCCATACCTGCTCAAGCGGCCTCTGGGTAAGGGGGGAGTTGCCCAGGTGTACCTGGCCGTCAAGCGCAACGCGTCCAGGCGACGCACGGTGTGCGTCGTCAAGCTTCCGCTTCCTCAGTATGCGACGAGCAGTCGGCATGCCAGGCGATTCGTGCAAGAGGCCGAGTTGCTCTTGGAGCTGGGGAGCCACGACAACCTCGTCTATGTGTTCGACGTCGGCCGACACCGTGGGATGCCCTACGTCGTGATGGAGTACGTCGACGGCATCGATCTCGCAGCCCTGCTCAAGGCGCTCCGGCGCAAGGGAACGCGCCTCTCCAAGCAAGCGGTGTACTGCATCTTGGCGGGGATGGCTGCGGGGCTTCATCATGCCCATGCGCGCGCGACGATCGATGAGGTTCCCGTGCGCATCGTGCACCGAGACGTCACTCCGTCGAACGTCATCATCAGCCGCGATGGCGCGATGAAGCTGGTCGACTTCGGGCTCGGGGTCGCGACGAGGCAGGGGACGAGCGGGCACAGCTGGCGGGGCACGCTCGCGTACATGAGCCCAGAGCACCTCTACTGCAAGGTCTGCCCCGAGATGGACATCTATTCTCTCGGCGTCATCGCGTGGGAGATGCTGGCCAATCGTCCGTTTCGGTCGGAGAAGATCCAGACCCCGCAGCAGCTGGTGACGGCGATCTTCGACGAGCCGATCCCTCCGCTGACCGAAGACGAGGCCGCTCCGCAGCTCGCGGACCTCGTCATGTCCTGCCTGAACAGGAGCGCGTCGCTGCGCCCCCGAGCCGACGAGTTCGCCGCCATGCTCGCGAAGTGTCCGGGCTACACGCGAGATCCGCGGATCCTCGAGCAGGAGATCTCGCCCGTCGTCGGTGAGCACCGCAGCTCGGGCCATTCGAAGGAGGAATTCGCGGCGACGGCCGATCTCGTCGCGACCATGGCGGTGGTGGAGCACGAAGAGTACGGCGCCACGGCGGCGGAGCCGTTCGACGCCGACGCGCCGCCGGACACCGATGCGCCCCGGATCTTCCGCAAGCGCAAGCACAGGACCGATGGCACCTTCCCCGGTTCCCAGCACCTGCCCGGCCCTCATCGCGCCGCCGATGTGGTGGGCGACGACCTCGCTCACTTCTCGCAGCAGATCACGGCCGAGTGGCGTCACCCCGCGGACGAGAGCGACGTGCCCCGAGCCTCTCCAACCGAGAGCGCAGCTTCCGGTTCGGGCATCACGATGAGCGAGCGATGACACGCTTGCGACCCATCATCGTGCCGCCTACGCGGCGCCTGAGCGAAGCGCACTACTCCACGATTCCGGGGGACGCCGAACTCCGTCTGAACCCCGGCGTGCGCCTTGCGGGTGGCGACCTCGAGATCGTCGGCGAGATCGGCCGTGGTGGGATCGCGGTCGTGTATCGCGCCATCGATCGCACCACCGACAGCGAGGTCGCGCTCAAGATCGTGACCGCGGAGGCCGAGGGGCGAAAGACCCCGCTGCGGTTTCGTAACGAGCACCGGATCGGTCTCATGCTCGGCAACCACGAGCAGATCGTCAGGCCCCTGTGCGTTGGGGTGCTGAACTCACCATCGGGGTTCGAAGGGCGCATGTACCTCGTGACCGAGCTGGTGGACGGCAAGCCGCTGGACATCATCATGGCCGTGCATCGCCACGGCCTGGGTGTCCATCGAGGCTGCGCCATCGCCCACGACATCGGGCGAGCGCTCGCCTCGATGCACGACCGAGGCATCATCCATCGCGACGTCAAGCCGGGCAACGTGCTCGTCTCCAGCGAAGGGGACACGGAGACGGCGAAGCTCATCGATTTCGGCCTCGCCTACGTGCGCGGTGACGAGTGGGGCGAGCCTTCCCATGGCCAGACGCGAGAGGCCAACGTCTCGGGGACTGCGCTCTACATGGCGCCGGAGCAAGCGCTAGGCCGCTGTCCCGCTCCGTCCGCGGACATCTATGCCTTTGGCGCGGTGATGTACGAGCTGTTCTCGGGCAGCCCACCGCATGATCGCTTGCCGCACGCGGAGCTGCTCGCGCGCAAGTGCGACCGCACGCGCCCTCCCATCTCCATCGGGCGAATGTGCACGGACCTCGAGCCCGGCCTCGTGGACCTCGTCGATCGATGCCTCTCGTACGAGCCCGAGGATCGTCCCATGGTCGCCGAGATCGTCGCGGCCTTGGCGAAGCACCTCGCCCCTTCGGTACCGCAGCCGGTGGCGGAGCAACGCACCACGCGCCCGACCGGGCTCGTGGTGGCGCTGTCGGTGTTCTCCCTGGTCGCGGCGGTTGCGGTGGTGTTGCTCCTGTTGGCGTGGCCGGAGCGTCCTCCGACGAGCGCCGGACCACCGCAGTCCGCTTCGCCCGAGACGCCGCCGCAGGTTCCCGCGATGGACGCGTCGTCCTCGGGTGCGGGAGCCGTGCCACCGTCTTCGGCGACGACCTCGGAGCCCGAGGAGGTCCCGCACCCGCCACTGCTCGACGTCGACCCGTCGGCCGAACGCGAGCCGACGAAGGCCATCGAGCCCCGGAGGGGTGAGCGACCGGGGGACCCGAGCGCAAAGGCAGACGAGTGCTCGACCGCTGTGGACCGGGCCAAGCGCGCGGCGGTCCAACACAAGTGGGGCCGCGTCCTCCGCATGACCAGCAGCTCGACGTGCTGGACGGGCAAAGCGGCGACACAGCGGGCTAGGCTTCGCACCCAGGCGTATCTCGAGCTGGGCCGCTACTCCGACTGCGCACGTGCTGGCCGGGGTCTGACCGACGCACAGGCGGTCCGATGGGTCGGTCTCTGCGAGGCCAAGAGCAAAGGGTAACCTGCGGTCATGCTCGCCCCGATCCTCGCGTTCGCCCTCGCGCCCGCGCCGACTCCGACGGTGGAGGACACCTCGCCGACCGTCGACCTGGACATAGATCTCAGCGCATTGCCTGCCGACGACGTGACGAAGGGGCTGGAGTACTTCCTCATCGAGCACCAGACCGAGGTCATCCGGGATGCCGGCCTCGAGGTCGAAGACGGCGCCCCCTTCGTCATCCGCATCAAGGTCTCTCGCTACGGCGATCAAGATCTCCACTCACGCGCCGACGTCGCGTTGCTCGAGGTCGGCGCAGATGCTCCGAGGGTCGCGCGCACGGTCGAGTGCGAGCTTTGCCGTGACGGCGACCTCGTGATGAAGGTGGGCACGGAGGTCGGCCGACTCAGCGCTCAGGTGTTGTACGAGCCGGCTACAGCGGAGGACGAGCCCGATGATCCCGGCGGGGTGCCAGCGGGAGAGGCCGCCGAGCCTCGAGCCGACGACCAGGCCGGGGAGCCGCAGACGGCGGAGCGCGCCAAGGTGATAGGTCCCCTCGGCTACGCCGGGATCGGCTCCGCGGTGCTCGGAGCCGCGGGGTTGGCGAGTGGCATCCCGCTCGCCCTTCGGAGCGACGAGAGCAGGGGTGGCGCCGACGGAGCCGAGATCCGCCGGACGCGGCCGACGGGGATCGCTCTGGCCAGCATCGGCGGTGCACTGCTCATGACCGGGGCCGTCCTCGTGTCGGTCGACCTGGTCCGGCGCGGTAAGCAACGACGAGTTTCATTCTTGCCGGGACCCACCATGCTCGGCATCTCGGCGCGAGGGAGGTTCTGACCATGAAGACGAGAACCGTTGGGTTGGCTGCCATCGTTGGCTTCGCCGCGGGGTGCTGGCGTTACGCGCCCGATCACTGCGCGAGTCAGGTTGGCGACGCTTCGTGCGGAGACGGCATGTTTTGCAGCGTGTGCGAAGCCTACGACAACGGCTGTGTGCCGGAGCTGCCGTCCCCCACCTGCCACGTGCCTGCGCCGGATTCCGACGGATCGTCCAGCTCGACGATCGGGTCGACGGGGGAGGGGGCCGAGGGGCCCGCGACCAGCAGCAGCACCTCGGCA
>JGI12210J13797_11469621_pt1 | contig 13680 bp, 10 predicted proteins | sample ElkSlonscriptome_3_FD_13797 | JGI IMG/M metagenome (IMG submission 13797)
GTGAAGTGGAGGGCGTGAGTTCGTCCCGCCTACCGCGGGATCTACGACTTCTCGTTCACTTTTGGGAACCATAGCGGAATCAGAATCTCGGTTACTATCGTGGAGGGAGGACGCGGAGAGAGGGTTTGTTTCCATGTGTAAATTATGATTTAAGAGGAATTTTGCGCGGTGGCCCCTTCAGGGAACGGGCGTGCGGAGGGGTTCGTTCTGCTTACCGCGGGCTCGCTTCGCTCACTTTTTTTTACCACGGTGGCACGAATAAAGGACGTGATATGGTGGGCGTGGTATTTCACATGCTTCCGCTAAAAAAAGCCAAAGCGGCATCCGCCTGAGGCGGAGAGTCTCGTACATTTGCCTTTACAATCGTCATCATGATCTCTCTGAGGGCTTTATTAATCGGATTATTTCTTTTGTGCTCCGTGATCGGCTTCGCGACAGGTAGCAAGGTGGATAGTGTGGAGAAACTACTTGAGAGCCCTGATCTCACGCAGTCAGATAGTTTGAGGCTTCTGAATCAATTGGGGTTTGAGCTCTGGACGGTTGATCCTTCGCGGTCGGTGGAAGTGGGCAGCAAAGCGCTGACCTTGGCGCATGACTTGAGCGATACGGTGCAAACGGCGTATGCTTACAAAGTTATTGGCGTGGCCTATTGGGCGCTCGGCGACTACCAATTGGCGCTAAGCAATATGCTGCAAAGTCTTGAGCTCTATGAGAGGCTGGGCGATGAAAACGGAATTGGTAGCATGTTGCTGAACATCGGACTGATCTATTCGGATCAGCGGAGCTCTGAAGAGGCAAAAAATTATTTTAGGAAAGCTTACCGCTCTTTTGAGAAGAACAAGCGGGAGGTAAGTCAGGCCACGGCTTTGACCAAGTTGGCATCCGTACTGAGTTTGGAGGACAGTTTGGCTCAGGCCAAGGAATACTTGAACACGGCCATAGAAATCCACCACGACAATGAGTACCGCTACGGGCTGGCGGAGGCCTATAATCGGTTAGGAATAGCGTATCGAAAGGAGGGCGACTACAACGCTTCACTGGATTACTTGTATCGGGGTCGGGATATCAGTTATCAGATTGAAGACAACGAAGGATTGGCAAAATGCTTTGTGGACATTGGATTGACCTTTTTAGAGCTGGAAAAGTTTGAAGAGGCAGAAGATTACCTCAGAAATGGAATTGATAAAGCCGAATCCATCGGTTCTAAAAAATGGAAGATGGAAGGTTTTTTGGGCATGGCTCAATTGCACGACGCAAAGGGTGAATCTCCGCTGGCGCTTGACTTTTTCCGGTCGTACCAGCTGCTGAAGGATTCTATTCTCGATCAGCAAAAGATTATGGCTATGGCCAATCTAAGAAAGGAATACGACACGCGGCAGCAAATTCAGGAATTGGAAAACAGTAAAGTGAGGATCACAGATCTTCAGGAAAAAGCGCGGTTGAGAATGGTGTTTTTGATTTGGTTGGGGGTATTGTTTTTACTCGGCACCGTGGTCATTGCGCTTTACTACCGCAATCAAAACTTAAAAAACAAACAACTGGAGGCGGAAAGGGAAAAGGAAATTGAGCTCCAACAGGTACGCGAGCAAGCTTACCAAACTGAAGTAGAAAACATCAGGCTCAAGCAAAAAGAATTGGAAAGAGAGTTGGAAATGCGCAACCGTGAACTGACTTCTTATGCCCTTAATTTTCTTCAGAAAAATGAGTTTATCACAGAAGTTCAAACGGATTTGCAGAAAGTGAAAACCGTGTCTGAGCTTGATCAGGTGAAAAGAAAACTCAAGTTATCGGGACAACTTGACCGTGATTGGGAAAACTTTAAGATGCAGTTTGAAAAAGTACACGGAAGTTTCAGTGACGAACTGAAGCAGGCATATCCCGACTTGAGTCCCGCCGAGCTTAAACTGGCTACCCTTTTGCGCATCAATCTGAACACGAAGGAATGTGCTTCTATTCTGGGAATAAGTCCTGAAAGTACAAAAACGGCGAGGTACCGTCTTCGTAAAAAGATGGATATCGCCACGGAAGAAAACCTGTTTGACCATCTCTGCACATTCGGTTCCTGATTTTCTAACGTTCTTTAACAAAGGGATAACATTCTCATTTCCTGATTTCTAAAGGTATTTGTTCACCTCTTGTTCACCTCATTTTTTGGTAAGGCTCGCTTCATGTTGCCCGAGAAATATTTCGCAGCAGGATGAGTCGCCATACGTTTGCCCTCGAATTTTAACAACCCCGAGTAATGACATTCAAGAGCAAACAAATCGCATGGCTTTTCGACCACGTTCCTTTTTACAATCCACACCGCTACACGAAACCAATAATCGTATTCCTTCTTTTCTTTCAAATATTGGTTTCATACTGCTTCGGGCAGATTAAAGTAGCCGCCTTGGGAGATTTCCCGCTTCAAAACGGGCAGGTCATTCAGGACTGCAAGATCGCCTATCAAACATTCGGACGTCTGAATACCACAGGGTCAAATGCCATCCTTGTTCCTACTTGGTACGGCGGCACAAGCAGTGATTTGATATCGTACATCGGAGAGGATCAAATGCTGGATTCCACCAAGTATTTCATTATTGTGGTCGATGCTTTCGGAAACGGAATTTCTTCTTCACCTTCCACGAGCATTTCCCAAAAGGACAACCTTTTCCCCGAATTTTCAATTTTTGATCTGGTAGCGTCTCAGCACCGATTGCTCGTTGATGAGCTCGGCATCGAACACTTGCCGGCGGTTACGGGTATTTCCATGGGAGGGATACAAACCTATCAATGGATGGCTTCCTACCCTTCCTTTTTTGATCTGGCAGTTCCTATTGTGGGCTCTCCCCTATTGAGTTCATATGAACTGTTGGTTTTCGAATCTTTTGAGCGGCTTATGTCATTGGCTGAAAGCGGTAATAGAGAAGAAGTGAGCACGATCAGTCTCATGTTGGAATATGCGCTTGGCTTTTCGCCCGAGTTCAGAGCGGAAAACACATTTGTTGAAGATTTCCCGGAATTTATCCATGGCATTGAAAAGCAATCCTCTGACTATTCGCCATTCGACCTGAGGAGCCAAATGCGCGCCATCAGCTCTTTCAACATTGCAGAGAAATCGGGTGACCTCAGCTTGGTCGCAGAAAATTTTCACGGAGATGCCTTAGTCGTGTATGCCACGCAAGATGCGCTTCTTCGTCCCGAGAGCTCAAAACGTTTTGCCGCTCTTCTAAATGCCGAAGTATTGGAACTTAATTCCGACTGCGGGCACTATTCTTTTGCCTGTGAAAAAGATAAAATAAGCAAAGCTGTAAAAGGCTTTTTACATCAACTAAATCAATAATCAACTTTTAAAACATCTAAATTATGCCTACTCCGTTAGAAATATTACTCGACCCTATCTCATTGGCCATTCTGGCTCTGTTTTTCGGCCTCTTTGCCTGGGAAACTTTTGCTCCCGGCAGAAAACTTACACCTATCCGGTACTGGAAGCTCAGGGGTATTCTGTTCTTCTTCACCTTCTTCTTCCTCTCTTCCTACTTACCCTTGTTGTGGGATGAATTCCTGGCTCAATATCAATTGGTAGACTTATCCTCTGCAGGAACTTGGGGAGGTGCCTTGATCGGTGTATTGCTTTATGAGCTTGGAATTTACGTCTGGCACCGTTCGATGCACAAGTCTGATTTCCTCTGGAAAATATTTCATCAGATGCACCATAGCAGCGAGCGCGTAGATATTCCAAGCGCATTCTATTTCAGCCCCATGGATATGATCGGATGGACCTTCTTGGGAAGCTTATGCTTTGCGCTAATCGTGGGATTATCGCCGGGAGCCATTACCGTAGTGCTGCTTTTCACCAACTTTTTGGGGTTATTTCAGCATGCCAATATCAAAACACCGCAATGGTTGGGCTACATCATTCAGCGTCCCGAGAGTCACACGATTCATCACGCCAAGGGTATTCACGCGCACAACTATTGCGACCTGCCCCTTTTTGACATCTTGTTCGGTACCTTTAAGAACCCGAAAACCTTTGAATACGAAACGGGATTTTACAACGGCGCATCAAGTCGGATTGGCGATATGCTCCTCTTCAAGGACATCAACAAACTATCGAAAGAAGAAAAGCTACGCTTGGGTGTGACGGTTGAAGATGATTATTTCTACGATGTTGAAAACAGAAATAATCTTGCGTCATGAGGGCTGCAGTAGAGCTATTTGAGGGTGAACTAATCTACGCCCTTGAGCAGAGCGAAATAGATTACTGGAGTAAATATTACACTACCCGGTCACCCGTAAAATGCTACGCTAATATGATTGGCGGAGCTTTTGCCGCGGCGGTTCCCGGCATAGATATTCTGGCGCTCAACCGAGTGATTGGCTTAGGGCTGAACGGTAGGATTGAATCAAAGTCGATTGATGACATCATCAACTTTTATAAGTTGGCGGGATCGAAAAGGTTCTTCGTTCAGCTGAGTCCTTTCTTCAAAGAGGCTGATACGGAACTGATGCTGTTGATGAAGGGCTTTCAATTGAGGAACAGGTGGGCGAAGCTCTTTCGTTCCACTAGCGGTTCAATTCCTTCGGTAGCTTCCGGTTTGAAGGTAGTGCCGGTGGATCTGTCGCAAGCGCGGGAATACGCTGAGATCATCTACAATTGCTTTGATTGGCAGGACGAACGACTCATCGATTGGCTCGCTCAAACGGTTGGGATGCCAGGCTACCGGCATTATTTTGCCACCTACCATGGAATTACTGTTGCTGCGGCAGCGCTGCACATATCGGGCAACACTGCCTCCATGGCTTTTGCGGGAACGCTGAAAGAATTCCGTGGGCTCGGAGCACAGGGAGCTCTCCTGAAGGCCAGAATAGAAGATGCTCGACGAGCGGGATGCGACTATATCATCAGTGAAACCGGTCAAGACACTCCTGAAAAGCCGGTGGTAAGCTATCGCAACATGAAGCGGTTTGGATTTGAAGAAGCCTATCTGAGGAAAAACTGGATATTTGAATTCTGATGATACTTGGACCGGCCTCTGCCTTGCATGCAAGTGACACTGCGTTATCTTTCCCTTCAGGATTTATGCAAAAAACTGATCATCATATAGAAAAGGTAGAAGACAAGTGGATCTTTATCTTCGTTTATCCCATTATGGCGCTGCTAGTGGTGCACTTGGGAAACGATAATTCGCTGCAAGATTTGGTAGAGATACCTAGCTACTACAGCGATCTTTTGCTCGCTCTGTTTTGCACCTTCGGGATCGGCTTTTACTTCCGCTGGCTCTTCTTTCGAATCGGAGAAACCTTCACATGGGATGATCAGATGGGCAGAAGACTGATTTTTCAATTGATTCCCGGAGTGCTGTTTCCCATAGTTGTTTCAGTATCGATTGAAAGTGTGTACCTGGTGTATTTCTTGGAAATTCCTTTGGCAGAAAGCTCTATTTTCTATTTGGAGCTACCGCTGATTGCCGTCTTTTGTGTGTTCATCAATATGCTTTACATCTTGCTTTTCTTTAGAAGAGCCAACCGAAAGCTCGCCACGCGAGTAGAGGAAATGGATACTACGAAAGAGGAGTTTGGTGATGAGAAACCAGCTGATTCTAAAGCAAATTTTGTGGTTCACTCGGGTTACAAAGCCATGAAGATTCCCATTGCAGAAATTGCTCATATTCACGTTTACGAGAAGGCCGCCTTCTTAACGACAAATGAAGGAAAGCAGTTTCTAGACGGTTCTTCACTTTCTGAATTGAGATCTGAGTTGCCTTCGAAGACCTTTTATCAACTGAATCGTCAGGTAATCGCAAATCGAAATGCCGTATTGGCTTTTGAACAAACCGAAACCCGAAAACTCAAAATAGACCTCGACCCTCCGCTCGATCACGAGGTCTTTGTTTCCAAAAAGCGTTCGGCTGAGTTTGTCCGTTGGATGAACGAAAAATAATCCGTCCGCTTCAGCTTTTTTATTGCCCGTTTCAGCCATTTGACGCAGCATAAATCATAAATGCTTCGGATAAATAGGTTGAATTTTACACCCGAAAAATTCTATTAAAAATGAAAAATACACTTCTCAGCCTTTTGTTTCTAATTGCTTTATTGCAAAGCTCTGCGCAAGATTCGCCTCAAAGCAAGGTTGGAATCTATGCGGGCTATTTTGGAGAAACCTTCACCCATCCCGGATTGAATATAGGTATCGAATACTACCCCCACCAATCGGAAAAGTATCAGATGATCCTCTCCGTAAATGGCGGTGGATACGTTCACGTTCGCAACAATAAATCTTTCTTCCTTCGCGGTCAGTGGGGACAGCGCGTCTACTTCGAAAACGGACTTTTTATTGATCAATTTCTCGGCGTTGGTTACCTGCATCAATTCACACATGGAGGCGAGCTGTATGAGGTCTTGCCGAATGGAGCGGTGGTAGAAACCAAAGATTCGGGTCAGCCTTTCTTTATGCCTTCAGTGTCTTTTGGTGCGGGCTATGATTTCTCTAAAAAAGGTGATTCGCGGTTTTCTGTCTACCTGCGTCCCGAGCTGTTTTGGAAGGCTCCCTTCAATGGATACTTTCTCACCAACATTGCCATCAATGCAGGCGTAATTTTAAAACTTTAAAGATGAACAGGCTTTATCCATTTATGACTCTTGCGGCATTGCTTATTCTGAGCGCTTGCAGCAAGGATGAGTTTCAAAAAGACGGCGACTTCTTTTACTTGGAGAGTGTCGGCGCCAAAATGCCCATTTGGGTAAAGGGAAATGTTGAATCAAAGAAATTCATCATTTTTCTTCACGGAGGGCCCGAAGGCGGATCTTCGCAGTACTACACCATTTTTCCTTCTCACAAAGAAATTGAAAAACACTTTGCCATTGTGTACTGGGATCAGCGCATGTGTGGTATGAGTCAGGGAAACCCTTCGATGGATGACGCTACCTTAGATCAGTTCACTCAGGATCTGGATAAGGTCGTTTCATTGATCAATCATAAATACGGAAATCCCGAGCTATACATGATGGGGCATTCCTGGGGTGGGGCTTTAGGAACCAACTACCTGCTGGATCATCAAGAGAACATAAACGCTTGGATTGAAGTGGACGGTGGTCATGCTTGGACAAGAGCAAATGCGCTTTCCAGAGAAAATATGATCGAGGTTGCGCACAGCAAGGTTGCCGACAATGATGATATTGAATTCTGGAACTTTGCCCTTGATTGGTACGCGGATCATCCCGTGGTCGGGATAAACGACAACGGGCATTACTCCTTTGTGGGAGCGGCAAATGGGTATGATTTCAATCCCGACAGCGATTCACTTGAAATTCCATTTACAGATCTCCTGTTGTTCTCACCTATTTCGACGGCCTATTTTTTCGTTCCCTATCAGTTCTCATTTCTCGATAAGGGACTAAACCTGGAGGATCGACTCGATGAAATCAGCATTCCTTCTCTTATTTGTTGGGGGAGGCACGACGGGGTATTTCCGGTTCAACAGGCATCGGAAACCTTCGACTTACTTGGCACTCCTACGGAAGATAAAAGATTGCGAATTTTTGAGTATTCCGCTCATTCACCGAACTACGAAGAGCCCGAGGCTTTTGCTTCTGAGGTGATCGATTTTGTGCATAGCTATTGAAGTCTTGTAGGTGAGGTGGATCAGTTCGCGGGGACGCGGTAACCACGGTGGGTGTTTGTAGGGCGTGGCGTTCGCTTCGCTCACTTTTTATCCACGGATTGCACGAACCGTAGCGCAGCGGAGCTCGACGAAGTCAATTTGCACGAATGGAGGGGCGTGAAGCAGAAGGTGTTTAGGTTCGCTAAAGCTCACATTATTGAACCACGGCGACGCGGAGACACGGCGAGGAGGGTGTGAAGTGAAGGGCTTATTAGCTCGCAGGAAACTTCTTTTCTACGGGCCTCGATCGCTACCGGGTTGAAAATAGAATTTAGTAAATGTGGCAGAGGGTTTTAAAGAGTATCGTACCGAATAAAAAAAATGTTGAGATGAAAAGTACTAGCAATTGGCTTTGCTTTGTTTTAGTGGCTTTGTTAGCTGTGGCCTGTAGTAAAGAAGACCCCTTGAATCCCCAAAGGGATAATACTCCTGTAAAACCAATCCCGGGATTTGACATCGTACGGCTTCCTGTTGTTGTGCACATCCTTCACAACGGAGAGGAAATTGGCGAAGGGCCTAACCTTTCTGCCGAAAGAATTCTAAGGCAGATAGAAATCCTAAACGAAGATTTCCGTAGGAAGGAAGGGACGCGTGGTTTCAATAACCATCCGGATGGGGCAGACACAAAGATTGAGTTCGTATTGGCCAAATCAAATCCTCAATCAGAGGAGTTTGATGGTATCAATAGAATTGTCATTTCCAATGTACAAGTAGAAGGTTTAGGCTATAACCAAAATCACTTTGCGCAATACGCATATTGGGATCCACAGGAGTACATCAATATCTGGACGACTCCTTTACCACTCGAAGCCAAATGTCTTGTGCTGGGAACAGCCAGCGCCCCTTTTACCGATCTTCCAGGTACAGAGAATCTCTTAATACCACAGGAAGGCGATGCCGAGGGAATTCTAATCAATTGGGTTCACTTCGGAGAATCAGACATGAACTGCCAAGCGAAGTATGGCAGAACACTATCCCATGAAATGGGCCACTACTTCTCCTTATTGCATACGTGGGGAACCTATGAGTGTGACACAAATGATTATTGTGACGATACCCCGGCGGTGGATGAGGAAGTCTTTGGAAGATCTGCATATGAAGGATGTTCGGGCGAAGATGTGATGATAGGCAACTACATGAACTACAGCGATGATGATGTGATGAACATTTTCACTACCAACCAAGCAGAGCGGATGCATTATGTGTTGAGCAATCATGAAGGAAGAAATAACCTGATGACAAGTCCTGCTCTTTCGGTTCAATAAAACAGAAAAGACCATTTGCGCTTTCAGCTCATCTATCAAACGAAGAGCCCATGACTTTTACTTCTGAGGTGATCGATTCTATCCATAGCTTTTGATCTTGTAGATAGGCTTTGAACTAGTGAGCATAGAAAATCGGTGAATTCCCAAAATCTTTGCAGATTGCAGTATAACTTCAAAAAAGTGACTAAAAATTACCTTTTTACCTCTTCGAGACTGGGTTTCCGCAACTGGCAGCGGGATGACTTGGATGAATTTGCGGCGCTAAACGCCGATCCGATCGTTATGGCACATTTTCCAAGCGTGCTTTCGCGGGAAGAAACGGCTGATTTTATAGACCGCCTTATCGCCCATTTTGATCGGCACGGATACAATTACTTCGCGGTAGAAGTCATCGATACCAGCGAGTTCATCGGTTTTATCGGATTGGCATATAGAACCTACGAGGCAGACTTTTGTCCCGCAACGGATATTGGCTGGCGACTGAAGGCATCGGCTTGGAGTAAAGGGTATGCCACCGAGGGTGCACTAAGGTGCTTGCGTTTCGCATTTGAAGAATTAAAACTTCAGCGGGTCATCTCTACATGTCCTCTAACCAATACCAAATCTGAGAAGGTCATGAAAAAAACAGGCATGACCAAAATGGGGGAATTCGACCACCCACACCTCAAGTCGCATCCGGATTTGGAAAGGTGTCAGTGGTACGAGATTCAAAGTGACCCTTTGCTTGTGGCTTATTCCAGGCAAGAAAGTGAACGATTGATCTACCGCCGCACCGATTTAAAGGATGTAGCGGCATGGTCAGAATTCTTCGTGAACAATGACCGGCTCAGATTTTTGGCTATTCATAGCAAAGAGAGCGAGGAGGAATTGGCTAAACGGTGGATTGCCATTCAATTGGAGCGCTACTCCGCCGATGGCTTCGGACATTTGGCCGTTGAGTTAAAATCTACGGGGAAGCTCGTAGCCATGGGGGGTATACTGTCCAGAGATTTGAATGGTAAAGAAGAATTTGAAATCGCCTATTCCGTCATTCCCTCTGAATGGGGACAAGGCTATGCCACCGAGATAGCCATGACGATGAAAGGCTTTTCCATGCGGCACATCTCGGCTGCTCGATTTATTTCAATTATCGATGTTGAGAATACGGACTCGGCCAAGGTAGCCGTGAAAAACGGGATGAAGGTTCTTTTTCAAACCCAATTTAAGGGGATGAATGTGAATGTATTCGGTATAGAAAAGCAGTAAGAAACCTTCGATTCTCATCAAGCTTTACCTCATCCCCCTTCTTTCCGCTCTATGAGCAACTGATGAAAGCAAATCACGCCTGTTTCGGTTCATCGGACTATAAATTTATTGCCCATTCGGAGGGGTAAGTGGGCAATATAAAGAAACACACATTATGCGAAGCAGGAGTGACGGCCTATCGGGGCAAGTCATGCTTTGTCTGAGTAAATGTCACGCTTTGTCACGCCCTGAATTGCCTGCTCGGCTGGTGGTTGAAGTAAATTTGACAAAAGCATAAATCCACTATCAAAATGAAAAAATACCTACTCACTATCTTTCTGTTGCCTATCGTTTCGATTCTATCGGCACAAACCATTTCGATCGTTTCGCCTGAAGGCTTAACTGCACCTTATGAAGTCTCTCCCGGTACGGAAGTGATTTTTCAATTCGACTATTTCTCGGATGCTCCCACTGCCATCTTTACTTACGATGAGGAACCCGTGCTACCCGATTTCGGTTCTGACCCCGCCTGGAGTCAATCAACGGACTACTCGGACAATGGAAACGGAACCTATAATTTTACGGTGACAGTGAATGAGGAAGTTTGGGTCTGGTCAGGTTTTTACCAAAGTTTCTTCGGCTCTTGGGCCTACTCCAATATTTTTCACTTTCAGGTGGCCTCGGATGTGGTGGCAAGCTACGACGACGGAATAGTTTGTGGAGATGGAACGGGAATAGAAACCCTTACGGTAGCTGATGATTATACCATGTATCAATGGTTTTTGGACGGGATGGAAATTGATGGCGCTACCATGAATACCTATGAAGCTACGAGCGCGGGAGCCTACAAGGTGCAAGTGCTGTATGAATCGGAGCTTACATTTTCGAATACCTTGAACGTGGTCGCTGCCGAAATGACTTTGTTGGGATCACACACGCAAGGCAGCACCGAGGTAGAGATGAGCGGTACGAGCGGTTTTGACTCCTATCAATGGATGTTTGGAGAGGATCCGGAAAACCTGACCATCGTAGATGGCGAAGTTGGCGAAACGTACACAGCCACATTGACATCAGAGGAGGTCTACTATGCGGTGTCCGGGGTTTTGGATGGTTGCTCGGTGAACTCACCGGCTCGCCCAATAAGTGCAGAGGCGTTTTCCATTCCATCTATCGTAATGAATGCCGATACGAATGACTTTGACAATGTATGCACAGGGACGCCGATTTCCCTTTCAGTCAATGATGTATACGAAAGCTATCAATGGTTTAACAATGGAAATGACATCTTCAACGAGGCTTCATCTGTCGGCATCACCCAAAACTACCAAGAAGGGTTTTATACCGTTGCGGTAAACCCGATGGGGTGGCCCGAAATAGCTATTGTCTCAGAAGGCATTGACGTCAGCTTTTTTGAGATTGAGGCTCCTTCATTGGTGTTCGAAGAAAATGGCCCTTATTGTCCCGGTGAAGAGGTGAACATTATCTTGGGCGATGAAGGTTTTGACTATTCGTGGTACGTGCATTCGAATTTTCAATACACGGAAGATGACTTGATTGAGAATCCGGGTTCTGTTTACAATCTGACCTTCGAAGATCAACTGAATGTAACAGTAACCGTAGAGAATGAAGGTTGCCTGGCAAGCACTACCGTATATTTAAACACGGCGGCAAACAATACTCCCTACGTTTCTTTTATCGATTGGGATGATCAGTACCTCTGCGCCGACAGCACTACCGATATTCAGGTAGATCCATGGTCGGCAAATGATTTTGAAAACTACCAATGGTATGAGATAATTGACGGTGACCAAGCGCTGATTGAGGGAGAGACCTCACTTATACTATCCGTGGAAGAAACGGGAATTTATATGGTTAAGGCAGATTTGCTGGCCTGCGAAAGTGTGATCTCTGAAAGCAATGAGATTGAGGTCTTTGATTTTTCAGAAAGGGAACTTTTTATCTATGCTGACATGGAGGCAATTTGTCTGGGAGATGAAGCAACGCTAAATATTTCAGGAGGAGAATCATGGCAGGATATTCAATGGTTTAGAGAAGATATTGAGATCGGCAATACGGGATACGAAAAGGACTTCGTCCCGATGGTAGCAGGCATCGGGGAATCGGTGTTGGCAGTCGATGAGTTTAACGGCTACACCGCTAAAGCGAGACATATATCTTGTCCTACCGGCCAAAAAATTACGGGAAACCGAATTGCTATCCGACCTTCGGTCAATCCCGACATTACAGTAGACCCGAATTATGGAATAAACGGCTGGCATTTGTCTCTCTATGACTCCATTCCTAATTATCTCTACTGCAATGGCGAGCCGGTGAGCGTATCAGTTCCCGATGTGTACGACAGTTATGCATGGCACGTACAAGCCTATACGGGCGATGGTGGTTACGATCTTGGTGATCCATTGGACGGAGTGACAAGCTCGAGCACCTCTGTCTTCGCTTTGGGTTCTGATTGGGTTACCGCTGAAGTGGAACTCGATGGATGCGTGGGTGTTTCAGACCCCGTGCTGATTGATACGTGGGTGTTTTCTACACCTGCCGTCACTTCTTACAGTAACGCCGAACTATGTGAAGAGGGTGACTCCACGTTGCTCCACAATGCCTTTCCTGGAAATTATGCCTATTTCGAGTGGTATCTCGACGGGATATTGATTCCCGATTCCGACACCGACTCCATTTGGGCAACCGAAACGGGTGAGTACACGCTGACCATTTACCGCGAGGAGTGTCCTCAATTTGGGATCTCTTCAGGGTTAGGGCCTGTCGTTACTTTTTTACAAGCCGAAATATTGGAGAATGAAACCGTAATATACGCCATCCCTGAATTTGGTATTTACTATTATCAGTGGTATTTCAACGGTGAACCGATAGAGGCGCCCGCAGCTACACCGTGGTTGCTTTACAAAGATGAAATGGAGGACGGCGTCTATACCGTTGAGGTGTCAAACCCTGCAGGCTGCACATCAGAATCGACACCGTATAATTGGAGTACTACAGGTATCGACGACCTTTACGAGGAACTTTTCAGTGTTTACCCGAATCCAACAAATGGAACAGTAAGAATAGCAGGTCTGCCTGTTTCTGAAATTACTGAGCTACGCGTTTCTAGCCTGGAGGGAAGACTTGTAAAAAGTGTGACCGATGTTCAGTCCAATCAGATTGATTTAAGCGAACTGAAGGTTGGTGTGTATATGATAGAGGCTGAAACAAGAGGTGGAACAAAACTGACCCAAAAGATTGTAAAAACGGAATAGTGACTTTCAAGATTGGTTAGCTTCTCGTTTTGAAGCTGTAATAAAAGGGAGATTTTTCTTGCGATAAGCAAGAGAGGTCTCCCTTTTTTTGTGGTCAGGCTTGGTAGCTTGGCGGCAGGATTAGAACCCGGATTACTATCGTGGACGGCGAGTAAGACCCGGGAGGTTCGCTTCGCCTGCCTGCCGGCAGGCAGGCCCACAGTTTTTTCGTCCACGGATTACGCGGATTCCACGGATTGAGGGTGCGAAGTAAATGCCATCCGTGTAATCCGTGGA
>JGI12210J13797_10007909_pt1 | contig 13675 bp, 9 predicted proteins | sample ElkSlonscriptome_3_FD_13797 | JGI IMG/M metagenome (IMG submission 13797)
CACGACCCTCGAGTGCGCATCCTCCACAAGCCGTACCGGATGGACGAACTCCAGGAGGCGGTACGGCACCTCTTTCAGTCCGGCTCCGCTCCGGAGGCCGCCCACACCCGGTAGGGCCCCTCGTCGGCGAGGGCATCCACCCGACGGAAGGACTGGCGCAGGGCATACTCCACCGGATGACGGCGCTGCAGGACGAGCCGAAGCTCCCCCGCCGGCGTCAGGGAGGCCCGAGCCCCCGCGACGAGGCGGCGTACCACCGCCAGCGTCTCCGCCTTCCCCTGGTGGTAGGGCGGATTCGAGACCACGACGTCGAAGGGCCCCTCGTCGGGCCACGTGGCAAGAGACGCGAAGGCGGCGCCTGGGACGTTCTCCCAGGCGGCAGCCCGGGCCAGTGCGTCGGGCTCGAGGAGGATCAGGGACGCCCGCGGGTGCCGGTCTCGCACTGCAGCGGCCAAGGCGCCAGTGCCGGCTCCGAAGTCCAGAACCCGACCTCCGGCCGGGAGGTCGGGAAGGTGCCTGAGCAGGAGTGAGGTCCCTGGGTCCAGGCCCCGACGAGCAAAGGTCCCCGGATATCGGATCCACCGTCGCCCCCCCCGGCCCAGGTCGAGGGTTCCGACATCGCGCCAGTCCTCCAATCGGCCCCGGGGCGACCCGGAGGTCGCAGCCCGATACCCTCGGAGCACTCGGCATCGGCCCCCGGTGGCCAGGGAGGATACGTCGTCGAACACCGCCTCCAACCGAGAGGCCGAGGAGCCGATCCCTTCATCCTTCGCCCCGAAGACGAAGAGGGGCGCATCGGGGGCCAGGACGGCGGCCGTAGCGTGAAGGGCGAAGTCCAACGACTCCCGGGACCGAGGAAGCCGGAGGAGAGCCGATCGGAAGGGCCCCTCCGGCGGCCAAGGCGAACCGGAACGAGCCTCGCAGTCCATCCGGTCCCAACGCGTCCGTGACACGTGCTCGGCCAGGGGGAGTCCCGCCTCGTCGGGGTAGGCCACCAGGAGGACCGGGCCCTCGACGGGCTCCGTCTTCAGGACCTTCCCGAGCAGTTCGGTCGCCGCCCGGTCCCGCCAGCCCTCGTCCCGCCGGGAGGCCATGCGTCAGGGCCGTGGGCGCGACCCGACCCGACCGTTGCGGAAGAAGACGAGCCCGCCCCCCATCCCTCCGGAGATCAGGTCGTCGTCGCCGTCGCCGTCCACGTCCACCAGGGCGGGTACCGAGAAGTTCGGGAGGCCGGCGTCCAGCTCTCCTCCATCCTCGAAGCGAGGGTCCGAAGCCGATCCGACGTTGTGGAAGACCGCCGCCCCCGCATCCTCCCGGCCCACGATCATGTCCAGGTCGCCGTCCCCGTCCAGGTCCCGGAGGAGGGGTACGCTGCGCCGACCCACGTCGATGTCCCAGGCCGCCTCCGTCACCAGCTCGAAGCGGGGGTCGACAGGGCTACCGACGTTCCGGTACTGGTTGATCTCCCCAGACGATTCTCCCACCAGGAGGTCGAGGTCACCATCCCCGTCCAGGTCCCCGAGTCCCGGAGTCGCGTGGCTCCCCCGGGGCAGCTCCACGATGGCGGCGTCGCCCACCGGAACGAAGTCGGCCTCTTGGGGAGTCCCGTCGTTCCGGAAGTAGCGGATGTCGTCGTTCCAGCTCCCCAGGAGCAGGTCCAGATCCCCGTCGCCGTCCAGGTCGGCTAGCGTCGGGGCCAGGTGGTAGCCGTCCATGAGGGCGAGGGTGTCCACGAACTCGTACTCCGGCTGCGACGCCGTTCCCACGTTGTCGAAGCGGTAGAGCCGGGCAGCACGGAGGACAGAAGGGTCCAACTTGCTTCCCACGAGGAGGTCCTGGTCCCCGTCGCCGTCCAGGTCTCCGAAGGTGGGGTAGCTCTCGCTCCCGACGTCCACCCCGTAGAGGTAGCGTGAGGCGGTCCGGGTGAGCTGGCCCGATGGGAGCCGCTCGAAGTGGAGCAGGTTGTCCGATGCCGTGGTATTCGGATTGAAGGCGCCACCGAGGACCCCGACGACGACGTCCAGGTCACCATCGGCGTCGGTGTCGGCCAGGGTGGCCACATTGTACCCGCTGGTGGTGATCAGCTCGTCGGCGGGGACCGGTACCGGAGTGGCCCGGAGATCCGGGACCTCGCAGCTCCCGAGGTTCTCGATCCACAAGAGGCCGGCCTCGAAGAAGTCTCCCCAGAAGAAGTCCTGGTCGCCGTCTCCGTCCACGTCGGCGAAGGCCATGGAGTTGGCGCCGTGAAGGGTCGGAGCGTCATCGCTGTCCTCCCGGTCGGGCACCCCACCGGGCACGGCGATGGCGGCGACGATCTCGATGTCCTCGAAGCGCTCGTTCCTGAGGGCGAAGGAAGGGATGCCCTGGGCGTCCACGGAGACCTCCTCGTAGCGAGTCACCGTCCCGTCGACCCGGCCCAGGAAGAGATCGACGGCCCCGTCGCAGTCGATATCCGTCATGTTCGGGATGTTCTGGCGGTCCGAGAAGATGGGTTGGCCACCGTCGTCCTGCAGCGAGTCGGCGGCCACCTCGAAGCGGGGCTCGGTCGCCGATCCGACGTTGCGGATGTAGCGGATGTAGCTGAACGGCGTTTCGGCCAGGAGGTCGTAGTCGCCGTCGTCGTCCAGGTCGTGGAAGCGGGACCACTCACCGATGGACAGGTCCTGATACCGGTCGGTCCGCCATACGAAGCGGGCCTCCGCAGGAGTCCCGACGTTCTCGAAGAACATGACCTCGTCGGTGCGCTCCTGGACGAAGAGATCTGGATCCCCGTCCGAGATCTGGATCCCCGTCCCCGTCGATGTCCACGAGCTGTGGACGCGGGACATCGAACCCGCCGAGGAACGGGTGTTCGTAGGCCCGACCCGCGGCGTCCCGAACCGAGAAGGGTTGGATCTCCCGGGTCAGGGGGTCGTCGAGGCTGAATCCTCGGACGTCCCCACCCCCACGACCCTGCTGCGCCACAGCCGACGCGCATCCGGCCCCGACCAGTGCCGCCAGGGCGAGGCCGGAGATCCGGCGGAACGGAATCCTCACCGGGCCGCGACCCCGACTCCGGTGGCGTTGGTCCCCATCTCCAGGACCTTCACGATGGATCCGTCGCGGGTGTCGAGAACCGTGAGGGTCCCGGTCATGGCTCCCGCGTGTCCCGAATGGTCCGCCATTCCTCCGCCCACGTCGTCGCCGCCCATGTCCATTCCACCGGGCCCGTTGCTGGAGACGAAGAGGTGGCGGCCGTCCCGGGAAAGCGCGCTGCCGTGCGGGCCGTCGATGGATGAACCGTCGGTCTGCCACAGGATCGACCCGGACTCCACATCCACCGCCACGACGGTATTGCTGACCTTGACCCCGAAGTAGACCACCTCGCCGTTGGCGTCATAGACCGGGTGCCAGGGCTGCCCTCCGACCCCGACCTCGGAGCTGAGCCGAGGTTGATCGGGGTCGGTGAGGTCGAAGACCAACAGCCGACCGGTGAGCTGCCCCGTGGCCACCATCGTGCCGCCGTTCGGAGCCACGGCGAACTGCACCAGGGTGTGGACCGGCCCCTCGACGTCGGTGAGCTCCATTCCGAGCGACTCGAGATCCACGGCGCCGATCTGATTGACCGCCAGGCTTGCCGTATAGACCGTCTCGCCGTCGGCGGAGACGGCGATGGCGTGGGGTCGAGGAAAGAAGACGTCCACCTCCTCGACGTCGAGGTCCTCCCGCGCCACGGCGCCGATCCGCTGCGGCGGGTTCACCGCGCTCATGGAGCGCCCGACGAGGAGAAGGTCCCGGGTCGGATGGACCGCGAGCATCCCCGGAACCTCGAACTCGAACCGATCCACCAGCTTGTTCTGGCGATCGAACTTCAAGACCCGGTTCTCGCCGATCAACGAGACGTACCAGAAGCTCCCGTCAGGCTCTACGGCGATGTGGTGGGGCTTGGCGTTGGAGCTGAAGCCAAGCTCCTCGAGATCGACCCGATCTACCTCCTCGAGGCTCTCCGCGTCGATTACAGCGACCTGAGCGTCCCCCTGGACCGCCACATAGACCAGCTCCCGGTCCGGCTCGACGGGTTCCGCGGATTGGCCCTGAACCCCGGTACAGGCAGAGAGGAGGGCGGCGGCCAGGGCGAAGGCACTCGCACGGAGGCGGCGAATAGCCCGAGGCTGATCCATCGATACCATCATGATTGCTCCGGTGGAGAGCCGGCCTCCGCCCCGAGGCGGCTTGCCGGTGAGTTCTGACTTCGTGGTAGGCCGCACCTCGCCGCCCGTGGCGGGACGGGGAGTCCGCCGGTGGGACAGGCGAGCCCGGCGCCGAAGCCCCCGACCCGCCTGTCCCGCCCCGCCGGCGTCGTGCCGGTGCGGCCGGGCGTCTCTACTCGAAGAGCCTAATTTAGAAGACCGTGCGTCGGATCGTGGGCCGTACCAGGAACAGACCCTCGTTCCCGCTCGTCACGATCACCAGCCCGTTCTCGAAGAAGGGGAAGTTCGACCAGGACCCCCCGAAGCCGGCCCCGTTGTCCCCGTAGGGCACCGTGTCGAAGTACGCGACCTCGACGGGGTTCGCGGGATCCTCGATGTCCAGGATCCGCAGTCCGCTCTGGTAATTCGACTGATACATCAGGTTCCCGACCACGTAGAGGTTGTGGTCCGAAGACTCCTCCTCACCGAGGTGCTCCGCCACCAGCTGCGGGTCATCCAGGTCCGAGACGTCCCAGATCAGCGTTCGGGTCCGATCGACCAGGTCGTTCAACTCGTCCAGCTCGTCGTTCATGAAGAACCACTGCTGATCCTCGCTCAGCCATCCCTGGTGGGAATAGCCCACCGAGGGATAGGAGGCCCGAGAGAGGGCGATCGTATTCTCCTTGTCCGTTACGTCGGCGATGGACAGGGCGGTCTCGTTGGCGCCGAAGCAGATCTCACGACCCTCGTAGTCGGCGTCGGGACCGGAGTAGGTCACGCACTGGGCGTCGTGGGTGTAGCCCGTGCTGGCCCGCCCCGTCTGAGGGTCGGAAAAGCACCCGGCGAAGCTCGGGCTCTTCGGCTGCCGCACGTCGATGATGTGAAGGCCACCGCCACACGTCGTTCCCCCGGAAGACGAACCGACGGAGAAGGCGAAGCCGGTGTCTTCGTTGATCACGATGTTGTGGGCCGAAGCGATCTCGGTGTAGTGGGCGTCGGCGTCGAAGACCACCGGTTCACCGGTAACGTCCCGGAGCCGCGTGAGATCGAAGACCTGCATTCCGTGGGCGCCGGCGCCATCTGAGACGATGAAGGCGTGGTTCTCGTACGTCTTGATGTCACGCCACGCGCTCCCAGTCGCCGTCTCGGGCATGGGGAGGACCCCCACCACCCTTGGGTTCAGAGGGTCGGACATATCCACGAAGGAGGCCCGATCCGTCATCCCGACCAGGGCGTACTGACGCCCGGTGGCCGGATCCTGCCAGCCCCAGTTGTCGTTGGTCCGGATTCCACGACCGCCGCCAGGACCGGCGAGCTCGGCGACGGGGAGGAAGGAGACCAGGTCAACCTCGGAGCAATCCCACCCCGCCGCGTCACCCTCGGAGCAACCGACCTCTTCTCCGGTGACGGGGTCGAAGCCCTCGGGTTCGCTGGCGAGCACATGGGTGGCCGTCCAGCCATCCGGGCCGTTTTCCAGGACCATGGCAGAACCGGCTCCGTAGTCTGCACCGCTCACCCCGACCACGGCGATACCCCCGTCAGCGGCCAACGCAGCACCGGTCTGAGCCTGGCCCGTGATGCCATCCATAGGATCGATCCGGGAGACTCCGGTGATGACACCCTCCTCCTCGTGGAAGGCGTAGACGGCTCCCAGGAAGCCATTGACACCGGGTGCGCCGACGAGAAGGCCGTCACCGACGGCGAGGGAGGCCCCGAAGATCGTCCTCGGGCCACCGTCGAACGCCGAAAGACGCCCAGTGGGCTCCCACTGGTTGTCGTCGCCCTGGAGGTAACCGAAGACGGCACCGGTGGCCTGGTTGGCGAAGGGGGCCTGAACCATGGCCCACCCGTCACCGACCCATACACCCTGGCCGAACTGGGTCCGGCCGCTCAGACCCTGCACCTCGAGGGCCGCAGCGGGCTGCAGCCCGCTGTCTGTGTAGCGATAGGCGTAGGCGGCCCCCACGCGGTTGTCGGCCAGGGGTGCCCCGACGATGAGGTTCTCCCCGTCGAAGGCCACGCTGGCCCCGAACTGGGTTCCCTCGGCCTCGGGGAGCAGCTTGGAACCAACCTGCCCCCACCCTTGACCGGTGTATCGAAAGATGTAGACCGCGCCCGTGTTGTCGCCCTGACCCGGTGCGCCGATCATGGCCAGGTTGCCCTCGATCGCCATGGCCTGTCCGAATCCGTCGCCGGAGACCACATCGGCGGCTTCCACCTTGCCCACCTCGGACCAGCCCATTCCTGAGCGCTGGTAGGCGTAGATGCCGTTGGTCGTAGCGACCAGCAGGTGATTCCCCTCGGCCTCGAAGGAGGCCCCGAACTGGTCGGACACCTCACCATCGGAGGCGGACAGGAGGGCCGACTCGGCCCACTGGTCCCCGAGCTTCTCGTAGACGTAGATGACGCCGGGCCCCAGCACGCGGCTTGGCTCCCCGACGAGAATCTGATCTCCGACCACGTCGAGGTCGGCGCCGAACTGGCCCTGGACCTCGACCGGCACGATCACGGCGACCAGAGCGGCCACGGCGAGTGTATAGCGACTGAGCTTCTTCATCCCATCCCCTGAAACGATTTCACGATATGGCTCAGGAGACGGGCCATCCGTCTCCTCAAAACGCCTTCAGTACGCGTATTACTCCAACATCGACGGGCAGGATCCCGTATCGCCGGTGCTGGAACGCAAGGAGGGCGGGAGGGGTCGTGGGCATCCATGTCCAAGGAACGATCCGAGAAGATCTGTGCCACCTGCGGCCGGCGTTTCGGCTGGCGACGAAAGTGGGCGGATGTGTGGGACGAGGTGCGCTACTGCTCGAAGGCCTGCAGGGGCGGCCCCCGCCGTCTGGATCGGGAGGTCGAGGTGCGGCTCCTGGAGATGGCCCGGGCCAGAGGTACGGGAGCAACCCTGTGTCCCTCGGAGGTCGCCCGGGATCTCTTCCCCGATTCACGGTGGCGAGACGAGATGGAGCGGGTGCGGCGGGCCGGACGACGCCTCGCCGCCTCTGGCATGATCAAGGTGACGCAGGGAGGTCGGATCGTGGACTTCAGCGACGCCCGGGGGCCCATCCGCTATCGGATCACGAGGGCGGCTGTCGCGCCCGGGTGATTCGCCGTTCTAGAGCCTCGAGTGGCCTGCTTCCTCCCCTGCGCCTCTTCCCCCCCTGCGCCTCTTCCCCCCCTGCGCCTCTTCCCCCCTGAGGCCGAACACACCCTGAGGCCGAACACCCGCCTCACGCCGCGGCACGAAGTCATTGATCCCGGGGGGCGCCTGGCGTATGGTACGGACCGTACGAACTCCAGACGGAGCAAGCCGAATGCGCAATGCTACCCCTACCGCGAAGGCCGGCCGGACGCGGATCAGCGTCCTCGCCGACCGTTCGTTCATCCACTCCGGGTAGCGCGCACTTCCAATCGATCCCCGCTCCAGCAGCGCTGATCTCCACGGCTTCCCGGATCCTCCGGGGGGCCGTTTCGCATGTGGCGCCCCGGTGACCGAGAGACACTCGCACCGCCGCATCCGTTTCCGCTCTGGAGCGCCTCATGTCACCGACCACATCGACTCCTCCGACGCCGACGGCTGCGTCGAAGGGCGGCCGCACGGGCCGCTCGCTACGACTCCTGGGCGACGCCCTCCGGGGTCGGGGCGATCCGACCCGGGGACCGCTGGTCCCAGCGATCCTGCTCCTGGCCATCCCCATGGTCCTGGAGATGGTCATGGAGTCGGTGTTCGCAGTGGTCGACGTCTTCTTCGTCGCCCGGCTCGGCGCCGACGCCCTCACGGCGGTGGGGCTCACCGAGTCCCTCATGGCCATCATCTACACGGGCGCCATGGGGCTCTCCATCGGGGTGACGGCCACGGTCGCCCGACGGATCGGGGAGGGGAATCGCGACGCGGCATCCGAGGCAGCGGCCCAGGGAGCCCTTCTGGGGGCGGCGTTGGCCGCCGTGTTGGGCATCCTGGGCGCCTGGCAGGCCCCGGCGCTCCTCCGGCTGATGGGAGCGACGGACTCCGTCGTGACGGTGGGGGTGGGCTACGCCCGGATCCTGCTGGGCTTCAACGTCGTGATCTTCCTGCTGTTCCTGTTGAACGCCGCCTTCCGCGGTGCCGGGGACGCCGCCATCGCCATGCGCGTGCTGTGGCTGGCCAACGGCCTCAACCTGATTCTGGATCCGCTCTTGATCTTCGGGATCGGACCCTTCCCGGAGCTCGGCGTGACCGGGGCGGCAGTGGCCACGACCTTGGGGCGCGGGACCGCGGTCCTGGTGCAGCTCTACACGCTCTTCCGCCTGTCGGATCGGCTACGGGTCACCCGGGAGCACCTGCGGGTCCGCCTGGATCTGATGGGGCGTCTGGTCCGGCTGTCCGGGACCGGCACCGTTCAGGTCTTCGTCTCGATGGCCTCCTGGATCGGGCTGGTCCGGGTGATCGCCTCCTTCGGGAGTGAGGCGGTGGCGGGCTACACCGTGGCGATCCGCCTGGTGCTCTTCGCCCTTTTGCCGGCGTGGGGTCTGGGGAACGCCGCTGCGACGATGGTGGGCCAGAATCTCGGGGCCGGCGACCCGGAACGAGCGGCGCGGGCGGTGTGGAAGGCCGGGCAGATGAACCTGGTCTTCCTCGGTTCCGTGGGCCTGCTGTTCGTGGTGGCCGCGGGACCGCTCGTGGCCCTCTTCGATGTGGATCCGGTGACGGCGGGCCACGCCGAGTACGGGCTGCGCATCATCGCCGCCGGCTTCCCCTTCTACGCCTTCGGGATGGTGCTGACCCAAGCCTTCAACGGGGCCGGGGACGCATGGACGCCGACCTGGATCAATCTGGGCTGCTTCTGGTGCTGGGAGATCCCGCTGGCCTGGGCCCTGGCCTTCCCGGCAGGAATGGGGCCCAACGGCGTCTTCGCGGCCATGGCGGTGGCCTTCTCCACCCTGGCCGTGGTTTCCGCCGCCCTCTTCAAACGGGGGAGGTGGGCTCGAGCCGAGGTCTGATCCGCCCAGGTGCGGGAATGGTCGCGTGGCTCGCGACGGGTTCGGGGCCTCGGCTCACCGATCCCTCCGTGGCTCGAGCGACAGGAAATCCAACCGGGGTCGGCTCACTCCCCCGTCTCCCACACGTCGATCACGTCCAGGCGGAGCGGCTGGCGCCCCGGTCTCGATCCGGCGGGGGCCGGCTCGTCCAGCGCCGGCTCCGGGGGACGTTGCCGGTGGAAATCCGTTACGGACTGCCAGGCCGCGGCCAGCGAGAGGAGACGGTCCTCGGCGAAGGGCATCCCGCCGAAGAGGGCTCCCACGGGAAGTCGGATCGGCTCACGGCCTTCCTCCAGGGCGCCGTCCCGCATCCCGATGGGGAAGGTGATGAGGGGGAGGCCGATGATGTCGAAGGGCACCGGACTCGTCTGAAGGACCACGTCGCATCGATCGAAGATGCCATCGAGGACCCGGGACAGGAGGAGGAGTTTGGCTCGCTGGCCCCGAAGGAACTCCGCTCCCGGCAACAGCAGACCGTTGATCCACGGCGACAGGGAGACGCCGAAGAGACGGACGTCCTCCCGAAGCGCATCCAGGAAGGGCTCGGACCGCTCCGGGAGACGAACGTTGTTGAAGTCGCCGCTGGTGAGGGTGTCCCAATCCGGAGGGAACGGGACCTCGACCACCTCCGCTCCCAGCTCCCGGAAGGTGTCGAGCATTCGGCGGCGCAGCCCTACCGCCGCCTGCGCCTCCGCCCGGGCCTCCACCCGGCGCTCGAAACGCCTCCACTCCTGTTCGCCCGCCCCGGGCTCGGGCTCCTGGGGCAGCCCGCCCTGAGGTCCATCCAGGTAGTCCGGAAAGACACCGATGCGGGTCGGCCAACGGAGCCGGCCCCGTCCTCCAGGTCCCGTGACCGGGCTCGCGGCCCGGACCAGATCCGGCACCGGCGGGTGGCCCAGAGTTCGTGGATCCCCAGGGTCCGGCCCCGCCATCACCTGGAGGAGGAGTCCGGCGTCCGCCGCATCCCGGGCCAGGGGTCCAGGATGGTCCCGGGTGTAGGTCAGGGGGATGACGCCCCGGAGCGAGACCCGCCCCATCGTGGGCTTGATCCCGGTCAGCCCCTGGGCCGCAGAGGGGTTGGTGATGGAGCCTCCGGTCTGGGTCCCCGTGGCGCCGAGGGCGAGGCCGGCGGCGACCGCCGTGGCCGAGCCCGAGGACGATCCCCCGGGAGAGACCCGGGAATCCCGAGGTGCCCAGGCGTTCGTCGTGGTGGCCTCTCCGTCCGGGGTGGTGGCGCGGCTGGTGGCCAGTGGACCCATCTGGGTCTTCCCCACCATGGCGGCGCCGGCGGCCCTGAGCCTGCCCCAGGCCTCGGCATCGAAGGTTGGGACGAAGTCGGCGAAGATGTGGGAGTTCGCAGTGGTCGGCACCCCCGCCGTGAAGAAGTTGTCCTTGATCGCCAAGGGGATGCCGGCAAGAGGGGCACCGGAGGCGGCGGAGACCCCTCGGTCTACCGCTCGGGCCCACTCCAGCGCCGACTCTCCCGTCAACTCGTTGAACGCCTTGAGGAGCCCGTCGTACCGTCTCACCCGGTCGAGGCAGGCCTGGACGAGTTCTGCTGCAGAAAGCTCTCCCGACTGGAGGAGTCGCGCCGCCTCGGTGACGGTGAGGAAGGCAGGATTCGTCTCCTGCGGAGCCGCGGCGTCGGGCAGCCGGATCGCAGGGCGCTCGGCCCCGGCCACGGGCGCCGCCTGCCATACCGAAGCCAGGGAGCCCGCCGACGCCACCGCCGTCCACTCGCTGAGACGTCGGATGAAGTCCCGGCGGTCCAGCTGTCGGTCCAGGGGGAGGTCGTCCTCGGTCCGAACCGGCAACCCCGGCCCCGTGCCCGCCGAGTTCGGAAGCTTCACCCGCCGGCCCCCCGGGACTGACCGTTCCCGTTGGCGCCGGTACCCTCTCCGATCCGATCCGGGGCCAGCGCCGCCGGATACATGATCGGCGCCACCTCCTGGGGATCCATCCGGAAGTCGGCCAGCGCCGGGGGCGTGGAACGGAGGAAGCGACGGGCCGAAGCGAGGATCCGGCGTTGGTCCGCCGGGGCGTCGGGGTCGTCCTCGGGAAGGACCGAAAGGTCGACGCCCAGAAGCGTCAGACGGGTCAGGATCATCCGGTCGAGGTCCTCGTCCCGCACCTCCTGAGCCGTTGTGGTTGGGGAGGAGCCCGCCGTGTCGGTCTCGGAGGAAGCCATGGCGCAGAGGTCGGAGTGGTGTGGGAGCCGTGGAATTGACGGCGTGGCCCCGGGAAGGGCAACCGAACTGCCGGCGCCGGTCCCCGCCCGGGCGCCCGGCGGGTCCTGAGCGGCCCCCTGGGCGGCCTGGCGCCGCTTGCCTCGAAGCGCTGCTGCCCCGACCCTGGTCAGCTTGCGTCCCCGGCCCCCCGCCCCTCGGAGCCTACCCTTGGAATCGTTGATCCAGGAACCCATGTCCGTGGCCGGATTTCTGGCGGCCCTGGTCGCCTTCATCTTCTGGCTCTCGGGGAGGCCGGCCCTCGAGAAGTTCTTCGAGTACACGCCCCCGGTGATCTACGTGTACTTCGTTCCCATGCTGTGCACGACGGCGGGGATCATCCCGAGCAGCTCCCCGGCGTACGCCTGGCTCAGTCGATACCTCCTGCCCTTCGCCCTCTTCCTGCTCATGGTCTCGGTGGACCTCAAGAGCGTGGCGAAGCTGGGCTCCACGGCTCTGATCATGGTGGTGGCGGGAACGGTGGGGATCGTTATCGGGGGTCCGCTGGCCTTCATGCTCTTCCAGGGGGCTCTGGGTCCCGATGCCTGGAAGGGGTTCGCGGCGCTCTCAGGGAGCTGGATCGGGGGGACCGCCAACATGCTCGCCATCGCCGAGAGCGTCGGGACGCCGGATTCGGAGATGGGCCCGGTGATCGTGGTGGACACCGTGGTCGGGTACGGTTGGATGGGGGTTCTCCTGGCGCTCAGCGCCGTTCAGAAGAAGTTCGACGCGTGGACTGGAGCCCGGACGGACGCGCTGGATGCCACCAACGCCATGCTCGAGGAGATGGATGCCCACCGCCGCCCCACGGCGATGAGCGACATGGCGGTCATGGTGGGGCTCGGGTTGGCCGCCTCGGTCGCCTCGCTGAAGCTCGGCGGGCTCCTCCCCGCCCTGGGCGACCCCACCATCATCTCCCCGACCACCTGGGCGGTCCTGATCGTCGTGACGGTAGGACTCATCCTCTCCTTCACGCCCCTGCGGAATCTCGAAGAGGTGGGGGCCTCGGGGGTGGGCTACACGGCGCTCTATCTACTTCTGGCGGGGATCGGCGCCCGGGCGGACCTGAACGCGGTGCTGGATGCCCCGGTGTACCTGCTCGCGGGCGCCGTCTGGCTCTCGGTCCACATCGCCATCCTCTTCGTCACCGCCCGCATCATCCGGGCCCCCCTCTTCTTCGTAGCCACGGGGAGCATGGCGAATGTGGGCGGAGCGGCTTCGGCGCCGGTGGTGGCCGGCGTGTACCACCCGGCCATGGCCCCGGTTGGGCTGTTGATGGCGGTGGTGGGCTACGTTCTCGGGATCTACGGGGCGTTGGGCGCTGCTTGGCTGCTGGGGGCGGTCGGCGGCTAGCCGGCCACCTCGGCCAACGGCACCACCGGCGCCGTGAAGGTCGGCGGGTCGTCCGCACCTTCGATCAGGAGCCGCACCTCCACGGAATCTCCCGCCGTCATGGGCCCGGAGATCTCAACGAGCATCACGTGGAGTCCCCCGGGCTCCAGCGACCTCACCTCCCCGGGCTGAAGGACGACCTCGTCCACGGACTCCATCCGCATGGTGCCCCCCTCCAACGACGTCTGGTGGAGTTCGGCGCGACCCGCTCGTTCCACCTCGACGCCCGATATCCGCAGAGTCCCGTCCGACGTGTCGATGCTCTCGTCGGCCCGTATCTCGAAGTAGAGGGCGGCCCGGTCCCCGGTCGGTGGCTCGCCGATCCGGGGGTGACGAACGCTGACGACGCCGAGGTCGATCCAGGCCATTGCCTCCGAGACCGAGTCCGCCTCCGGTGCGGCATCGGAAGGGGCACACGCTGACAGCCCCAGCGCCAGGAGGATCACCACCGCGGCTCCGGGGAGCCGACCTTCGTCCCGCTCCGAGCGTCCCACCCAGCGAAAGAAGATGACGGTGATGGCAGTCCAGAGGATGACCGCACCGCCCATCTTCATGAGCAATCCCGCCAGGAGCTGATCGTCCCGGGTCGAGAGCCCCACAACCGGCGGGGCCAGCTCGTAGGTGGAATAGAGCGGGAGGGGTGAGAAGGTCAGGTAGGCGAAGACCCCGGTGTTCACCAGCGTCGCCACGATCAGGTAACCAACCTTCCCGGGCTCGTGTAGCCAGCTGCGGACCGGCTCCGGGGCGATCACCGGCCACCAGAAAACCACGCCGGACAGGAGCCAGACGAAGTCCAGCAGGAACGACCCCGACTGGCTGACCATCAGGGTGTCCACGACCGGAGGCCAGTGCGTCCAAGCCATGATCGTC
>JGI12210J13797_10628949_pt1 | contig 13670 bp, 11 predicted proteins | sample ElkSlonscriptome_3_FD_13797 | JGI IMG/M metagenome (IMG submission 13797)
TGCCCCGCCGCCCTCGCCCGCGCCGCCAGCCGGGCCAGCGGCTCGAGCACGGTGCGCCGCAGGTACAGCAGCGCCCCGCCCAGCGCGGCGAAGCTGACGATCAAGGTGAGCATCAGCCACGCCCGCACGTCGGCGAGCATGCCCTCCACCAGCGCGGCGTCGTGGGGATCGGTGAGCAGCGCGGGCACCCGCAGCACCCGCCCCAGCAGCGACCAGCCGGCGATGGGCACCAGCACGAGCACGAACAGCACCACCATGATGCGGCGCGACAGCGGGCGGCGAGGGCCGAGCGGGCGGAGCGGGGGCACGACGCTACTCCTGGGCGCGGGCCCGGTAGCCCACCCCGTAGATCGTGTCGATCGGATCGAAGCCGGAGACGACCTCGGCGAACTTGCGACGGATCCCCTTGATGTGCGAGTCGACCGTGCGCCCGGAGACGTGCACCTCGCCCTGGTAGGCGCGCTCGACCAGCTCGTCGCGGGAGAACACCCGCTGGGGGCTGGTCAGCAGCGCGCGCAGCAGGTCGAACTCGCGAGGGGTCAGCTCGACGTCGTGCCCCTGCACGCTCACCCGGTGCTCGGCGGGGCTGAGCCGCATGCCGGCGTGGTCGAGGGCCGCGGCCGCGGCGGGGCGGGCCTCGGTGCGGCGCAGGATGGTGCGCACGCGCGCCACCACCTCGCGGGGCGAGAACGGCTTCACCACGTAGTCGTCGGCCCCCTGCTCCAGGCCCAGCACGCGGTCGATCTCCTCGTCGCGGCAGGTCAGCATCAGCACGGGCACCTCGCCGCGCTGCCGCAGCCAGCGGCAGAGATCGAGGCCGTCGCCGTCGGGCAGGCCGAGGTCGAGCACGACCAGCGCCGGCTCGCGCGCGCGCAGGGCCTGCCGGGCGGCGGCCAGGGTGGCCACGGTCTCCACCGCGAAGCCGGCCCGGCGCAGGGCGAACTCCAGCACGTCGGCCACGGCGGGCTCGTCGTCGACGATGAGGATCTGCTTCATGGGAGTGAGGCCTCGGGCGGGGCGGGAGGCCGGCGGCGCCAGCCGAGCTGGTCGTGCAGCGCCTCGTAGCCCATCAGCGCCAGCGCAGCGGCGACGCCGTTCACCAGCACGTCGCGGGGGTCGTAGACGCGATCGGGCAGCGCGCCCTGGATGAGCTCGTCGCCCAGGCCGAACAGGGCGGCCAAGAGCACGGCCAGGGCGTACTGGAGCACCGGGCGGGCCCCCGCGAGCGCCCGCCGAGCCAGCAGCGCAATGAGGCCGTACTGGAGGAAGTGCATGCGCTCCTCGGGCACCTCCATGCCCAGCACCAGCGCGCCGATCACCAGGCCCAGCAGGGTCAGCGCGCCAAAGGCCACGCGATCGGTCAGCCGCACGTCGAAGACCACGTGGTAGACCACGACCACCGCGGCGGCGAAGTAGCTGCCGGTGATGACCCAGCCCATGAGGTCGCGCTGGACCAGCGCGATGAGCACGTCGCGGGAGACGGGCAGCGAGGCGTAGACCAGGCCCACGGTGCCCAGCACGATCCCCCAGGCGCGGGCGGACGATGCGGTGCGCGGTGCGGTCACGACCCGATCCCACTATCACGACCACCCGGAGCCGCCCAGCAGCGCGCCGAACACGAACGAGAACACGTTGCCCTCGAGCCCGCGCACCAGGGCGAAGGGCTGGTCGGGCGCACCCACGAACGGCCGCAGGAACCACGACAGCTGGGCCCCCACCACGCCGAACACGGCCATGTAGCCGGCCAGGGTGCCCGGAGCCGCGGGGCCGCAGCGGGCCTCGAGCTGGGCCTTGAAGCGCATCATGCCCACCACGCCGCCGGTGGCTCCCACCGCGAGGGCCAGGACCTGCGCGAGGCGGTAGTGCTGGGCGGTGCTGGCGAGGAACGACAGCGGCAGCGACAGCGCGCCCCACCACAGCGCGGTGGCGGCCAGCGCCCCGGCCTTGACCGACAGGGCCTGGACGAGCGACAGCGGGTGCGCCGCTCGGGTCAGCTGGAGCACGTAGAACGCCGGGAAGCACAGCGCGGTGGTGCCCAGCAGCAGCATGGGCGCCTTGAGGGCCGACGAGAGCATCTGGGACGGCGAGCCGCCGAAGCTGCCCAGGGCCACGCCGTAGAGCGCGGCTCCGGCTACGCTCACCATGAGGGCGCGGGCGATGGTCAGCGGGGCCGCTCGGGAAGGCTCCGAGGGGCCGTCGTCGCGCAGGGCGGAGACGACCACGTCGTGAGCGGTGAGCGGGGCGAGCGAGGCGAGCGGGGCGGACGACGCAGGCGCAGAGGTCATGCCCGCAGGGTGGCGGACGAATGTGCAGGACTGGTGCAGATCCGGGGGAAGAGTGGACACCACGTCCGGGCTCGGCCTCCGGCCCGGGCTCGGGCTCGGTCTCAGTCGTCGTCGGGCCTGCGCACGCGCGCCGCGACGATCACCCAGGCCACCGCCACCACGCCCGAGGCCACGAGCATGGGGGAGCCGGGGGCAACCTGCTCGAAGAGGATCCCCGCGCCCACCGGGCCCAGGATGCGCCCCAGCGCGGCGGCCGAGCCGTTCAGGCCCAGGCTGAAGCCCTGGCGATCGGCGGGCGACAGCCGACTGACCAGCGCGCTGATGCTGGGCGTGACGAGGCCGTTGCCCATGGCCAGCAGCCCGCTGCCCACGAACACCAGGGCCGGGCGCCCCATGATCGAGCCCAGCGCGGCCAGGGCCACCACCAGCAGGCCCATGCCCAGCAGCAGCGTGCGGCGCTCGCCCAGCCCGCCCACCACGCGCCCCACCAGCACGCCCTGGGTCAGCACGATCACCACGCCCACGAAGGCGAACATGCCCCCCGTCTGCTGGGCGCCCCAGCCCAGCTCCGCCTCGAGCAGCAGCGCGTAGGTGGACTCCATGCTCGAGAACGCGACGAAGAAGCCCAGGTTGACGAGCACCAGCCAGCCCAGGGGGGTGCCCCACAATACTTCGAGGATCCGGCGCATGTTGGAGGGGGTCGGCATGACCTTGCGGCCCGGCATGGCCTCGGCATCGCTCTCGCCCGCGCCCGCGCCCGCGCCCGCGCTCTGCCCGGCGTGCTCCGGTGCCCTTGCAGCCGCCGTGGTCCGATGGCTCTCGGGCAGCCACACCACCGCCATCAGCCAGTTGAGCGCAGCCAGCCCCGCCGACGCGAGGAACGGCAGCTCGGGGTGATCGGGAACCGAGAGCAGCCCGCCGATCGCCGGACCGAACACGAAGCCCAGGCCGGTGGCCGAGCCCATCAGGCCCATGTACTTGGCTCGCTGCGCGGGCTCGACCCGGTCGGCCACGTAGGCCTGGGCGGTGGAGATGTTGGCGGTGAACAAGCCCGAGAGCACGCGGGCGGCGAAGACCATCCACAGCGCCTGCGAGAAGCCGAGCACCAGCATCGAGAGGCACGAGCCCCCGATCGAGATCAGCATCACCGGGCGTCGACCCACCCGATCGCTGATCCGCCCCAGCACCGGTGAGGCCATGAACTGCGCGAGCGAGTAGGCGGTGGCCAGCAGCGTGACCACCTGGGGCGAGGCGCCGAAGCTGGTCGCGTAGAACGGCAGGACCGGGATGACGATCCCGAAGCCCACCAGATCGAGGAACAGCGTCAGCCACAGGGTGGCGAAGGCGGTGACGGGGACCGGCGACGAAGCGGCTGGTGGGTGAGGTTCCGACATGGGGTGCCGGGCCCGGCGACCTTGGCACGGGCGCCCCGGCGCGCCAATGGATCTCGGCGCGAGACCGCCCACTCGCCCCGGCGCCTCGCCTCGCCCCCCCGGCGGCCGAAGACGCGGCTCGTCGGGCCGCCCGATGCTCGTCGCGCGCTCGCCCCAGCGACATCGAACCGGGCTTGGGGTGGCTCAGCTCGAGCCGCTCTCCGGGGAGGGGTCGGGTGACCGATGTAGGGTCGAGACCCGCGGAGACCCGGTGGGAGGCCCCGGGGAGCCCCTCGCGGATTTGACAGCCCATCATCGGCACGCTAGCCCAAGGTGCGCGAAACGACCGCCCGCGGTCGCTCCGGCCCCAACCGAAAGGGCTCCCCAGGCTCGATGGCAAGAAGCAACTACTCGTTCGGCAAGCGGCAGAGAGAACTCGAGAAGGCCAAGAGGAAGAAGGAGAAGGCCGCCCGCAAGCGCGACCGCCCCGCCGGCGGCGACATCCCCATCGCCACGGCCGAAGAGCTGCAAGGCGGCGACAACCTCATGTCCATCGACGAGGTGATGCAGTCGATGCAGGGCAACGAGGCCGAGGGCGGCCAGGCGCCCCGCACGATCCCCAGCCGGCTGTTCGTGGGCGGGCTGGCGTGGGGGGTGACCACCGAGCAGCTGCGCGCCAAGTTCGAGGAGATCGGCCCCGTGAAGGACGCGGTGGTGATGCTCGATCGAGACACCGGCGACTCGCGTGGCTTCGGCTTCGTGACCATGGCCGACCGCAAGGACGCCGGCGAGGCGATCCGCAAGCTCAACGGCGTCGACTTGGAGGGCCGAGGCCTTGTGGTCCGCCAGGCCACCGAGCGCAGCCGCTGAGAGCGAGCGATGCGCGCGGGCGATCGGGCCGCGCGATCCCGTTCCGGCCCGCGCGGGGCTGCACCGTCCCGAGGGCGGCCGGGTCGAGCCGCCGGGTCTGGCGCGGCGAGCCTCGCGCCCGACCCGAGAACGCCGTAGGGGGCTTCGCAGGTGCCCTCGTGGGTCTTCTCATGGTACGTCCTCGAAGACGCGCCCACCATGGTCGTGACTGAAGCGACGACGCCATGACGGCCCACATCGTCTCCCTCGACCTCTCCCACGCTCTCGCGATCGAGCTCCACGGGCTGTTCCGTGCGCTCGAGCTGCGGATCCAGGCGCCCGACATGGTTCGGGCCAAGCTGGCCGCGGCCTCGCGGGCGCTCGACGAGCTGCTCGCCTCGGAGTGGACGCTCATCCCCGATGCGCTGGCCGACTGCCTGGAGCGGATCGCCGAGCTGCTGCGCCGCTGGACCCTCGAAGACACCGAGGCCTGGGCCGAGCTGAAGGCCCAGCTGCGCGAGACCTACGCGGCGCTGTCCACCGCGCTGCGCCGCGAGCAGGTGGTGGTGCCCGAGCTGCGCCCCACCAACTACACCCGCTCGCTGGTCCACATGCTCGCGGCCGCGCTGGGCCTGGGCCTGGTCACGCTGCTCGGCTCGGTGCAGCTCATGTGGGCCGCGGGGGCCTTTGGGCTGTTCGCGTGGTCGCTGGAGTCCTCCCGGCGGCTGTCGACGCGGGCCAACGCGATCATGATGAAGGTGTTCGCGCCCATCGCCCACGAGCAGGAGCGCGACCGCGTGAACTCGGCCACCTGGTACGCCACGGCGCTGGTGGGGCTGGCCCTCACCGGCTCCCCGCTGGTGTGCGCGATGTCGCTGGCCGTGCTCGGCTTCGCCGACCCACTCGCGGGTCTGGTGGGCCGCCGCTGGGGGCGGATCCGGCTGGTGAACAACCGCAGCCTCGAGGGCACGCTGACGTTCGTGGTGGTGGGCACGCTGGCCGCCCGCGCGGTCGTCCCCCTGGTCGACACCGGCCTGGCCTCGGGCACGCTGTGGCTGATGGCGCTGGGGTCGGCCGTGGCCGGCGGCATCGCCGAGCTGTTCAGCCGCCGGATCGACGACAACCTCTCGATCCCGATCGCGGCGGCCACCGCCGCCATGCTGCTGGGGCTGGCCCTGGGCCGCTCGCCCTGGGGCTGAGGCCCCGGCGCCCCCGCGCGCGTCAGGGCGTCAGCCGCAGCAGGAAGCGCCCGGTGACCAGCGCACCCCCCAGCTGGCCCGTGCTGGTCTGGCCGCTCACGTACACCGCGCCGTCGGGGGTGATCGCCGTCCCGTCGATCACGGAGTCGTCGTAGGAGACCAGCGGCACGACCCACCGGCCGTCGGCGTGGGGATCGACCGCCGCGACGGCGGACGACGACAGGTAGCGGGGGCGCACCACGCCCAGGGGGCCCAGCTCCAGCGCGCCGTAGAAGCTCAGGCCCAGCAGCAGGTCCTCGTTGGGGAGCCGGTGGGCGGTGCGGAGGTACACGTCCTTGCCGATGAGCTCCACCGCCCGCAGCTGCCGGTCGTCGCCGAAGTCGGCGAGCATCACGGTGGAGACGTCGTAGGACTCGGCCCGCCGCACCTCGGCCACCACCGTCGCGCCATCGGGGCGCCCGAGGCTCACCGACCGACCCGCGCCCAGCAGCGGCGGGCCGTCGACGACCCGCTGGTGGAGCACGTGGCCGTCTTCGAGATCGATCCACGACACCAGCGGGCCCGTGGTCGAGAGATCGATCGGCACGCCGCCCAGCTGGGCCCCCCCGATGGCGCTCAGCACCATGGTGACCACCAGCTCGCCCGACCCGGTGACCCCCAGTGAGACCCCGGTGTGCATCAGGTAGGCGTTGGAGCCGGTGGTGACCCAGGCCAGCTGCCCGTCGGGGTCGAGGGCGGCCACGAAGATGGTGCCGTCGAGCTGGGTGCCGTCGTGCTCCACGTGGATGTCCTCGCCCAGCACGTAGGTCCAGCCCTCGTGAACGGTGACCCCGTAGTAGGCCGTGGGCTCGAAGGTGTGGCTCCACCGGTGGGTCCCGTCGGCGGCGTAGCGCACGGCGAACGCGTCCAGCTCCGTGGCGGGTGGCACCGAGCCGCCTCCGAAGTCGGGCGTGCCCCCGTAGTAGCCCACCACGGTCACGTCGCCCTCGGGGCCCACGTGCAGCGCGAGGGGATCGGCGTCGAAGCCCGCGCTGATGTGGATCCACTGGTCCTCTCCGGCCGCGTCCACGCTCAGCACGAACATGCCGTCGAGCTGAGAGTCGTCGAGGCCGGCGACGACCACCCCCCCCGCGGGGGTGCCGGCGAGGCGCGGGACGTAGCCGGGCACGGAGCGGCTCCACTCCACCGCGGGATGGCACGCGGTCGAGCCGTCGCAGTCGTCGTCTTCGGGGGTCTGGCAGTCCTCGGCCTCGGCCGGACCCTGCTCGCCCTCGCAGGCCGACCAGCCCGAGCCGTCGGCGGCGCACGTCTGCTGCCCCGAGCGGCATCGCCCGATGTCGGCGGTGCCGAACGGGCCCTCGTAGCACGCGCGCACCTCTTCCGGCGGGCACGCGGTGGCCGGCGCGCCGGAGGACGCGTCGGCGGAGGTCACGGGCTCCGCCGGACCGGTCGACGCCTCGGACTCGCCCTCGGCGGCGGGCGGGGCCGCGTCGCCGCAGGCCACGAGCAGCGGCGCGGCCAGCAGGCTCGCCCACGCACCGAAGAGGAGGCCTCGCGCCATCGCCCCCACGATAGCCCACCGAGCGGGGACGGTCCGGCCTGGGCGCTACCAGACGAGCGCAGGCCAGCCTCGCCATGCGGACGATGGGCGGCTCGCCGACGACGCGACGCCGTGGTACGCGAGATCATCCCGCCAGCCCGGCGGATGCGACGCGCGTAACACTCGCTCTTCTCTACCCGATCGATCTCATGATGCGGCGCGAAACCGGTCTCTTGCTCGCGGCGGTGCTCACGATCAGCTGTCGCCCCGCGGCAGCTCCGCCCTCGACGACGTCGTCGTCCTCGCCGCCGGCCGAGGCCTCCGACGAGCCCGAGGCCTCCGGCCCGGCCGAGCCCGAGCCCGACGAGCCCGGGCGGATCTCGGTGGGCGGGGCGGTGATCCGGGTGGAGTACGAGGGCAATGCGCTGCCGGTCTCCACCGAGGTGAGCGAGGCCTGGGTGCGGCGCTCGGCGACGATGGTGGCCGACTACCTGGGCGAATTCCCGGTGCCCGACCTCGAGGTCACCCTGTCGGGCCGGGGCTGGGGCGACGTGGGCTTCGGCATGCACGACGAGGGCCGGTGGATCACGGTGTACTGCGGCCGCAGCACCGAGGAGGCCGACCTGGTCGACGACTGGGTGCTGGTGCACGAGATGCTCCACGCCGCGTTCCCCGACCTCGCCCGCTCTCATCGCTGGATGCAAGAGGGTCTTTCGACCTACCTCGAGCCGATCGTGCGCGCCCGGGCCGGCAACACCACCGAGCGCACCGTGTGGCGCCGGTGGACCCGCTCGATGCACCACGGCCGCCCCCGCGCGGGGGACCGCGGGCTGGACCTCACCCACACCTGGGGGCGCACGTACTGGGGCGGCGCGCTGTTCTGGCTGATGGTCGACGTGGAGCTGCGCATCGCCACCGACGGCCAGAAGTCGATCCGCGACGTGGTGCGCGGGATCCTGGCCGCGGGGGGCAACGGGCGGGCCGACTGGAGCACCAAGAAGGTGGTGGCGGTCGCCGACGAGGCCACGGGCACCACCGTGGTCAGCGAGGTCTACGCGCGCATGGCCGAGGCGCCGGGCGACGTCGATCTCGACGCGCTCTACGAGCGGCTCGGGGTGGGCGAGGAGGGCGGAGAGATCGTGTTCGACGACCAGGCCCCGCTCGCCCACGTGCGGCGGGCGATCACGCGGTGACGCGGCGTCCTTTCTGGGTAGGTCGTGGGTTCAGCGTACGGCGCCAGGAGCGAGCGAACAGTGACGATCCGCGCCGAAGAGGTGTCGTTGGGCGCCAGCGCCACGGGCCGGGGTGGCGCCCGAGCAGAGTGGTATGACCTCCCTGCCGTGGACATCGACCCCGACATCCGCCGCGCCGAGATGCCCCCGTCCGCGCTCTACACCGATCCGGCCTGGTACGCGCGCATGCGAGAGCGGATCTTCGCCCGCACCTGGCACATGTTCCCCGCCCACCTCGAGCCGCTCGAGCCCGGGGCGCTCCAGCCCTGGAACCTGCTGCCCGGCTGCCTCGACGAGCCCCTCCTGCTCACCCGCGACGACGCGGGCCCGCACCTGATCTCGAACGTCTGCACCCACCGGGGCGCCATCCTCGTCGAGCGCCCGGGCCAGGCCCAGGGCCTGCGCTGCGGCTACCACGGCCGGCGCTTCGCCCTCGACGGTCGCTTCGGATCCGCCCCCTCCTTCGCGGAGGCCGAGGGCTTCCCCCGCCCCTGCGACGACCTGGCCCGCGTGCCCTTGGACCGCTGGGAGCGGTTCTGGTTCGCCAGCCTCGATCCCGCCCACCGCTTCGACGACCTCGTCGCCCCCGTGCGCGAGCGCCTCGCCCACCTCCCCTGGGACCGGCTCGTGCTCGCTCCCGATCGCTGCCGCGACTACCACGTGGCCGCCAGCTGGGCGCTTTACTGCGACAACTACCTCGAGGGCCTGCACATCCCCTTCGTGCACCCTGGGCTCGACCCCGTGCTCGACCGCGAGGGCTACCAGACCCAGCTGCTGCCGCTGGGCGTGCTCCAGCTCGGCGTGGCCGCCTCGGACGAGCAGCCCTGCCTGTCGGCGCCCCCCGATCACCCCGACCACGGCCGCCCCATCGCCGCCTACTACTACTGGCTGTATCCCTGCACCATGCTCAACGTCTATCCGTGGGGGCTGTCGATCAACGTGGTGATCCCGCTGGGCCCCGAGCGCACGCGCGTGGTGTTCCTCGGCTACACCTGGGACCCCGCGGCGGCCGAGGCCGGAGCCGGAGCGGACCTCGACCACGTCGAGCACGAAGACGAGCGGATCCTCCAGTCGGTCGCGCGCGGCGCTCGGGCGCGGCTGCTGCCGCGCGGTCGCTATAGCCCCTCGCACGAGCAGGGCGTGCACCACTTCCACCGCCTGCTCGCGCGCTCGCTCAACGACGAGGGCTAGCGCGCCCCGCTGCCGCGATCCATGGCACCCTTGGGAATCGTGAGCCGTGCTCCCCTCGCCCTCGGCGTGCTGCTGGGCCGGGCGCCCGGTCTCCGCGGGCAGGGACCGTCTGGCCGTAATCCCCTGCCGTGGTTCGCGTTGACTGGGCGATGCGACGCACGCTCGGCCCTGCCCTCCTCGCCCTCGCCCTGACGGGCTCGACCGCCGTCGACCTGCCCGTGGCCGAGGCGACGATGGTCGCCTCGCGGACCCACCAGATCTCCGGCGTGGTGACCCACGCCACGGACCGGTCACGCATCGAGGGGGCGCGGGTCACCCTGTCCTGCGCCGGCCAAGCCCGGCCGCGCGAGACCCTGACCAACGCGCGCGGGCAGTACGTCTTTCGCTCGATCCCGGCCGGGACCGGCGAGTGCACCGTGCGCGTCATGGTGGGCCACGCCGACGTCACCCGGGCGGTACGCCTGGCGGGGAGCACGAAGGTGCGGGCCAGCTTCACCCTCGATCCCTCCCCCTCCCCCGCGCCCACGCTCACGACCACGCCCACGACCACGCCCACGACCACGGTGGGACGCACGATCTCGATGGAGGAGTTCCGCAACATCCCCATCGGCAACAGCACTGCCCGCGACTTCACCCAGGTGGTCGAGTCCTCGGCCACCGCCCAGCACCACGCGACCGGCATCTCGCTGCCCGCGATCCGCGACCCCGGCGAGCCGTTCGACCGCGAGGGCTACGCGCGCATCGACGACACCCCCTTCGTGTCCGCGCTCGACCGGCCCCGCTCGACCTTCGCCGCCGACGTCGACACCGCCTCGTACGCCAACGTGCGCCGCTTCATCGAGCAGGGTGATCGGCCGCCGCCCGACGCGGTGCGGGTGGAGGAGCTGGTCAACTACTTCGACTACGACTACGTGATGCCGCAGGAGGGTCGGCCGGTCTCGGTGAACTGGGAGATCGCCCAGTGCCCCTGGGAGCCGGCGCACCTCGTGGCCCGGATCGGCCTGCAGACCACGCCCATCGCGGTCGAGCGGGTGCCCCCCCGCAACCTCGTGTTCCTGCTCGACGTGTCCGGCTCGATGAGCAGCCCCGACAAGCTGCCGCTGCTGCAGCGCGCCATGGGGCTGTTGGTCGACACGCTGCGGCCCGAGGATCGCGTGAGCATCGTGGTGTACGCGGGCTCGGCCGGGGTGGTGCTGCGCCCCACCAGCGGCGAGAACCTGCCCGCGATCCGGGATGCGATCCGTCGGCTCGAGCCGGGAGGCAGCACCAACGGGGCGCAGGGCATCCGCCTGGCCTACCAGCTGGCCCGCGAGTCGTTCGCGCGCCGGGGGATCAACCGGGTGATCCTCGCCACCGACGGCGACTTCAACGTGGGCACCACCAGCGACGGCGAGCTGACGCGGCTCATCGAGCACGAGCGCGAGTCGGGCGTGTTCCTCTCGGTGCTCGGCTTCGGCCAGGGCAACCTCCAAGACGCCACGATGGAGCAGCTGGCCGACCGCGGCAACGGCAACTACGCGTACATCGACGATCTGGCCGAGGCCCGCAAGGTGCTGGTGGAGGAGGCCGGCGCCACCCTGGTCACGGTGGCCAAGGACGTGAAGCTGCAGGTGGAGTTCAACCCGGCCAAGGTCTCCGGCTACCGCCTCATCGGCTACGAGAACCGCCGGCTGGCCGACGAGGACTTCGACGACGACACCAAGGACGCGGGCGACATGGGCGCGGGACACAGCGTGACCGCGCTGTACGAGCTCGTCCCCGCGGGCCGCGAGTCGCCCGTGGCGCAGCGGAGCACCGCGCCGCTCCGCTACCAGCGGGCGCGCACGACCACGACCGGCGCGGGCCACGAGTGGATGACGGTGGCGGTGCGCTACAAGGCCCCCGATTCCCGCCAGAGCCGGCGAATGGAGGTGCCCATGGCCGGTCGGCCCCTCACCCTGGACCAGGCCAGCGACGATCTGCGCTTTGCCGCGGCCGTGGCCGCCTACGGCATGGTGCTGCGCGACACCACGCCCCGCGGGCGCTCCTCGCTTCGCCTGGTGCGGACGCTGGCCGCGGGCGCCCTGGGCCACGATCGCAAGGGCTACCGGGCCGCGTTCCTCGACCTCGTCGATGCCACCGCTCAGCTCGATCGACGCGACTGATCCCACCACGATGCCCACGACGTACGTCATCGACCCATGCCGGGTACGCCCCCGACGGGGACCGGCTGCGGGCGGAGGTCGAGCGGATGGTGCGAGCACCACTCGGATCGCCCGACACTCGGGCCACCCGAAACCCGACTGGGACCCACGCCGCTCGGGGCGCCGGAGACCATGTCGGGCCAGATCGAGCGTCGAGGGTCCAGACCCGAGCAGAGGACCCGATCGCGGTCGTCCTCCCCTTGCGAGCGAACGCTCATGATGGTGCCATGGATCGGTGCAGATGATCTCGAGACGAGGCTGGGCGGGAATCGTGGCCGCGAGCGTGGCAATGCTGCCGAGCTGCTCCTCACCGGGAAGCGGGTCCGACGATCCCTCGGGCTCGGGCATCCCGCTGCCGGGCTCGGCCACGGCCACCGGCTCGGGCTCGGGCTCGGGCGAGGCCTCCACCGGGCAGCCCATCGAGACGAGCACCAGCGTGGCCACGACCATGGCCGACGGCGACTCCGGCGACGCGCTCAAGCTCGACGTGGGCGTGCCGCCGGGGGGCGACGTGCCGGAGATGCCCGAGGACTGCGAGGACATGGTCGCGACCATTCGCGACTTCCAGCAGAACCACCCCGACTTCGAGACCTACGGCGGCAACATGGCCTACACGGGGCTGCTGATGCCGATGCTCGACGGCAGCGGCAAGCCCCAGCTCGATCCCACGTACGCGGGGGCGCCCATGATCACCAGCGCCGCCACGTTCGCCCAGTGGTACGACGACGTGCCGGGCACCAACGAGGCGTTCGAGATCCCGCTGACGCTCACCGACGAGGGCACGGGCGAGCTGGTCTTCGACAGCAACGCGTTCTTCCCCGTCGACGGCATGGGCTTCGGCAACGAGGGGAACGGCCACAACTTCCACTTCACCACCGAGGTGCGCACCAGCTTCACCTACCAGGGGGGCGAGGTCTTCAGCTTCCGCGGCGACGACGACATCTGGGTGTTCGTCGACGGCCAGCTCGCGCTGGACCTGGGAGGGCTGCACTCCGCGCTGGAGGCCTCCATCGACATGGACTCGCTGGGGCTCACGCTCGGGCAGACCTACCCGATGGACATCTTCCACGCCGAGCGGCACACCAACGAGTCGAACTTCCGCATCGTGACCACCATCGCCTGCTTCCAGCCGCCTCCGGGCTGAGCGCCCGAGGCCGGGCGGCCAGAGCGAGCCGCGCGAGGGGAACCCCGCCTAGAAGCGGCCGCTGAGCGCCAGGCCGCGGCGCGTGGGCGCGATCGACAGCTGGTTGCGCTCCCGCAGCTCGCCCAGGCGGTTGCTGCCCACGCCCACCATCATCACCGAGCCGCTGAACACCAGCGCGCCGAAGGTGGCCAGCAGCACCCCGTTGGTCTTGGCCCGGCGGGCCTCGCCGGCATCCTCGAAGTTGGTCATGCTGCGCAGCTCCTCCGCGTCGGAGGCCGCCTTGGCGCCCACGCCCACCATCACGCCGCCCACCAGCAGGCCCGCGCCGCCCAGCCCGAACAGGGACAGCGCGACCCGGCGCTCGCGGAGCGTGGGCGCGGGCACGGGCGGGGAGGCCTCGACCCGACCGATCTCGCCGCTGGCCGCGGGCAGCTCGGCGAACTGCTGCTCCACCTCGTGGAGGCGCGCGGCGAGCTGCTGCTCGACGGCGTCGTCGGGCACGGTGGGGCGGGCGGCCGCCCGGGCCTCGCCCAGGTCGGCGAAGTAGGCGGTCAGCAGCACCCGCTCGGCCTCCAGTCGGCTCGCGCTGGCGCCGGCGCTCTGGTAGGCCGCGCTGGCCCGCGCCACCACCTGCCGACCCTTCTCGCCCACCCGTACGTCGGCGGGCATCAGCA
>JGI12210J13797_10664993_pt1 | contig 13668 bp, 13 predicted proteins | sample ElkSlonscriptome_3_FD_13797 | JGI IMG/M metagenome (IMG submission 13797)
CCGAGGACGGCCTCTCCAAGAACGGGCCATCGCTCGAGCGTTCCTGCACCAAGACCTCCGACTACGGGGCGATGCTCGTGCTCAAGACCGAAATCGTTCGCAACGGCCGCCGGCGGGTAACACCGGCCATGGCCGAATGGTCGCGGCTGGGCTGGTACGAGACGGCGGCTTTCGCTGCAATGCGAGCTCACTGTTGCCCGGATGCGGCCGCGCTCGGCTCGCCGTCGCGCTTCGAGGTCTGTCGTATGGAAGAGAGTTTGGCCTACATCGCCAACGCCATCGACGATGAGAAGGCCATGGCGGAAGCCCTCGGCGACTACCAGCGCGCGGCCACCTGTATCGCGCGCAAGGGGGGCGGCGGCGCCTACGGTCGGCGGTCCTTGCCAGGTCGGGCCGAGCAGGTTTACGTGCAGAAGATCTTGGGCCGCATGAAAGCGGTGCGGAAGAAGTGACCCACTGAGGTCGTAAGAGGGGGGGCGATGAACCCAGAAGGACCGCTTAGTCAGGACGAGATGCTTCGTCCCAAGAAGAGCCGCGTGAAGTGGGTGCTGCTAGCCGGCGCCATCGCGATCGGCGGCGGGGCCTTCTTCGCCATCCGCGCGTCAGGACGTGCTCAGCGCAGGGCGATTCAAGCCCCCATCGACGAAGCGACCACTTGTCTTGCAGGGCAGCCCATGGTCGATGGAACCACCTTCGCACGCGCCATCCGCAACGCGCAGCTCGTCGAGGTGGCACGTCGTGATCGCGACCGGGGCGCCAATCCTTGGCCGGGCCGCTGCATGGAACCGCTCGGAAGGCTGGGTCAGGCGCTCCAGGCTTCGAGCGACCAGGCGCTGGTCTCGGTCAACGAGAAGCTCGACGCTCTGGTCGAAGAGCTACGGAAGCCGAACAGCATCAACCGTGACTTCGGCAAGCCCGCGGCTGCCTTCCTCACGGCCGCCATCGAGGCCGGCTATGCGCCCAGGGACGAGGTCGAGACCGTCGAAGGGCCGCACGCCTTCGCCGAGCCCCTCGATGCCTCAGCCCTCGAGGAGAAGCCGCCCATGTTGGGGCAGGCTTTCTCGCTCGACAATGTCTACGCCTCGCCTTTCCTCGGCGAGGAGCTCCACCTGCTACTCGATGAGAAGGGACATCCGCAGAGTCCTTCGATATGCACCTTTCGTCCGGAAGCGACCGCCCTCGAATGCCGTCAGATCCCCAAGCCTGCCGCCGACCTGAGTCCAGGCCTACGCCTTTGGGGGACCACCGAGAAGGGCATCACACCTTTCGTCTACGCGGGTGAGCGCGGCGATGCGGGGATTTTCCGGAGCGACAACGGCAAGCGGGTTGCGCGCTTCCTCGCTTACGGGGCGTCGGCCAATGCCGATGGTTCGGTGCAGTCGACCGGCTGGAACGAGAAGAAGGAGGAGGTCAGTCGTATTCGTCAGCGTCCCGGTGAGGGGCGACCACGCATCGACAAGCTCCTCGACTACAAGCAAGTGGGCAACCCCTATTACAACTCAGGCCTCTTTTGGAACTGGCTCCTCTACAAGGGGTTCCACGAGGAGGCCGAGGGTTTGCAGCTCATGGCCCGCTTTCTCGATCCCGAGAAGGAGCCCGGCGACCTCATCACCGTCGGACCCCTCCCGGAGCCTTCGGTCATTCGTGGCAGGAACGATCCCCCGCACATCGAGGCCTGTCGGACCGACGAGGCGATGGTCGTGCGGGTCCGGGGTCGTCGACACACCTTTCTCTCGTTTTACATCGATGGCACCTGGCACAAGCCGGTGGCCTCCCCAGGGCTGATGGGTCGACTTACCTGCGACGGGGCTCAAGCCTTCATCACCTCCGAGGAGGGGGCGATCTTCCAGAGCCAGTGCAGCGTGTCTGGTTGCAAGGACGGTGAGGTTACCCGCAAGAAGGCCTTTTCTGAGCTCGAGCGAATCGAGCCCGGCTCCCTGGAGGAGGTGAAGGTGGCCGAGTTGGGAGGCAAGGTGCTCCTCCTGTGGAAAGCGGCCGAGCGAGGCGGCCTTCGCATGCGCCTCGCGCCCATCGGCCAAATCGCTCAGGCCGAGGACCGAGTCCTCTACGACGACCTCATCGACGACGGCGCCGTGGGTACGCTCTCCACGTTGCTGGACATGAAACTCATCCCGGGCCACGGCTACGTGCTCCTACTGCTCGCGACCGCCAAGGGGAACTATCCCTTCGTGGTCGATGGCGACGGTGAGATGCGCCCGGTCAACGTAACGAGGAAGTGAGGAGAGACATCATGGCCATTCGGCATCTGACACTCGCCACCGCGTTGCTCTTGGGAACCGCCGCATGCGGCTCTCAAGACGCGTCGAAGGATTCGTCATCCGAAGACGACGATGGCGAGAAGAAGAAGAAAAAGAAGAAGAAGAAGAAGGACGAGCCCGAGAAGAAGGCCGGCCCTCCCGAGAAGAAGGAGAAGTTCGAGGTCTCTTGGAAACGAGACACCAGCTTCACCGCCGACGCTGGAAAGGGCGAGGGCAGGGTCTCCATCTACGATGGCGAGCTCAAGGTTTCCCTCACCAAGTGGCCCGACGGCACCTTCTACAAGGCCGGCGACAAGAGTGGCGAGACCAAAGGCTACAGCACCGACGTCGTCCTGGCAGACGCCATGCCGCTCTACGCCAAATGGCCTGTCGACGAGCTCATGAAACACACGGTGGATCCCGAGACCACCGTGGAGATCATCCGGCCCGACGGGAGCTGGGCCGAGGTGAAGCTCAAGCCTATCAAGCTCAACATCTACACCTTCAAGCGAACGCTGGAGAAGGTGGAGAACGGGCCGGTGAAGTTTCCCGGAGAGGGAGACGAAGACCCGATCCCGGGCCTGAGCATCTTATACCCCGATGGTTCCTCCAAGCGCGTTTTCGGCAAGGCGAAGGTCATGTCGGACATCGACGCCGTCGCCTTGTGGCACAAGCTCGACGAGGTGAAGGGCACCAAGAAGTGCACTGGCTACAAGAACAGCAAGAAGGAGCCAATGCCCGACATCGAGCTTCAGCTGAAGGAGTACGAGGTCACCGTCTACGACCGCCGAAAGGGGACGGAGTTGGCCAAGAAAGTGTTCCCGCCCGAGAACCGCTGCCCTTCCTACGTGACCACCACGGGGAACAATCAGGCGGACAGCTCTCGACCCTTCCGGGCCATCGAGTCCTGGTTGCGTACCCAGGCGAAGTAGCCTCGACCCTGCGGCGCTCAGCCGTCGAGCGCCTTCAAGAGCAGCTGCCGGGTCGACTTGGCGTCGGCCCGGCCACCAGCGGACCGCATCACCTGTCCGAGTAGGAAGCCGAGGAGCTTCTTCTCTCCACTCCGGTAGCGCTCCACTTCCGCGGGGTGTTCGGCGAGCACCTCGTCGACGGTTTTCAGCAGGGATGCCTCACCCATGCGTCCGAGGCCATGTGCTTCGACGATGGCGCGAGGGGAGCCGCCTTCGGCGACCATCTTCTCCAGCACGGTCTTGGCCGCGCGGGTCGAGATGGATGCGTCGTCGACGAGCGAGACCAGCTCTGCCAGCGCGGCTCCGTCGAACGGCAAGCGCGGCCGCTCCTTCGTAGCTGCCGCGACCTCGTTGACCGTCCAGCGGGAGAGGGGGCCCGTGAGGCTCGGCGCTGCCGTCGCTGCCGCTTCGAACAGCGCGAGCAGCTGGGGCTCCCGCACGAGACGGAGCGCATCGTCCGCGTCGACGTATGCATGGCGCTTGGCCAAGGCATCAGCAGCTGCCTTCTCTTCGGGATCGGTCTCCTGGACCACTGGTGCCTTCTTCGACGCGGCCTTCTCATCCGGTTTCGGGGAAGGCTCGACCTTGGTCTGCTTCGCCCAGGAGTCTTTGAGGGTGACGGTGAGGTTGAAGACCGGCGCCTCGTCGGTGCCGTCGGGATCGCGTGTGAAGTAGCCTTGTCGCTCGAACTGAAGGTGGGTGGCGCTGAGCTCGGGTGCAGCTGCCTCGAGCTTGGCGTGGACCACCTTCAGCGACTCGGGGTTCACCTCGTCGAGGTCGCCCGGCTGCTCACTGAGGAAGAGCCGGTCGTAGAGACGAACTTCGGTGTCGACGGCGTCGTTCGCGGAGACCCAATGAATGGTGCCGCGTACCTTGCGCTCGGACTTGCCGCCCTTGGTCGTAGGATCGTAGCTACACCGGAGCTCGACTACCTCGCCCGATTCGTCCTCGATGACCCGCTCGCACTTGATGATGTAGGCGTAGCGCAGGCGAACCTCCGCCCCTGGCGACAGGCGGTAGTACTTCTTGGGGGGCTCCTTCATGAAGTCGTCTCGCTCGATGTAGAGCTCGCGGCTGAAGGACACGGGACGGGAGCCTGGCTTGTCCACGTCGGGAGGGTAGAGGGGCGCGTCGAAGCTCTCGGTTTCGCCTTCGGGGTAGTTCTCGATCACGACCTTGATCGGCTTCAGCACGCACATGACGCGCGGCGCCTGGTCGTTGAGGTCCTCCCGGATGCAGAACTCTAGCTTGCCGAGATCGACGAGGCTGTTGTTCTTGGCGACGCCGATCATGTCGGCGAAAGCGCGGATCGAGGCCGGCGTGAAGCCTTTGCGTCGCATGCCGGACAGGGTCGGCATGCGTGGGTCGTCCCATCCCGTCACGACCCCCTGCTCGACGAGCGCTAGAAGCTTGCGCTTGCTCATCAGCGTATGGCTCAAGCTGAGCCGCGCGAACTCGTACTGATGAGGACGAGCGCCGCTTTCATAGGGGGGCAGGTCGAGGTGTTCGAGGATCCAGTCGTAGATCTCGCGATTGTTCTCGAACTCCAGGGTGCAGACGGAGTGGGTGATCTGCTCTCGAGCGTCGGAGAGGCAGTGCGTGAAGTCGTAGAGTGGGTAGAGGACCCAGTCGGTCCCCCGTCGGTAGTGCGCGACCTTTCGGATCCGGTAGAGGACCGGGTCGCGCATTTTCATGTTGGCTGCGGCCATGTCGATCTTGGCACGGAGCACGTGCGCACCTTCGTCGAACTCGCCCTCGCGCATGCGCCGAAAGAGGTCGCGGTTTTCCTCGACCGAGCGTTCGCGATGAGGGCTGTGTCGCCCCGGGGACGTGATCGTTCCTCGGTACTCGCGCATGGTCGCTTCGTCGAGGCTGTCGACGTAGGCCAAGCCCTTGTCGATGAGGGCCACCGCGCAATCGTAGAGCCACTCGTAGTAGTCGGAGGCGAAATAGAGGTGCTCGCCCCAGTCGAAGCCCAGCCACGCGATGTCGCGCTTCATCGCCTCGACGTATTCCATCGACTCCTTCTCGGGGTTGGTGTCGTCGAAGCGAAGGTGACACCGCCCGCCGAATCGCTGGGCGAGCGAGAAGTTGAGGCAGATCGACTTGGCGTGGCCGATGTGCGGATAGCCGTTGGGCTCGGGAGGGAAGCGCGTGACGACGCGGTCGTGTCGACCCTCGGCGAGGTCGCGCTCGATGATGTCGGCGATGAAATTGTCGCGGTAGCTCATGGAAGGCTCCCAACCGCGGAGTCGGGGGCTAATTCTTGCCTCGGGATTGGACCGTCGTCCACTCGGCATCCGCTCGGACCGTCCAACGCTCCTCGGGCCCGGTCTCGAGGGGCGCCGCACTCGGGCAAACCTCGTAGAGCGGGCATCGGCTACAGCGGGGTTTTGAAGACTTGCACACGTAGCGGCCGTGGAGCACCAAGGCGTGGCTCATGCGGATCCAGCTGCGGCGATGGAAGCACTGCGTGAGGTCTCGTTCCACCTTCACGGGATCCTCCTCTGACGTGAGGCCGAGGCGTCGCGCCACCCGTCCCGCGTGGGTGTCGATCACCATGCCACTGGCGATGCCGTAGGCGACCCCTAGGACCAGGTTGCCAGTCTTGCGTGCGACCCCAGGGAGGCTGGTGATCTGGTCCAGGGTGCGTGGTACCTCGCCGCCGAAGTCGTCGACGATGGCCGCGCTCGCCGCGATGATGCGCTTGGCCTTCATGCGAAAGGTCCCGGTCGACTTGATGATGATCTCCACCTCGCTCGGATCGGCCTGGGCGAGGTCAGCGGGAGTGGGGTAGCGGGCAAAGAGCTCGGGGGTGACCAGGTTGACGCGTGCGTCCGTGCACTGAGCGCTGAGAATGGTGGCGATCACCAGCTGCCAGGGCCCATCGTGGTCGAGCTCGCATCGAGGCTCCACGATGGCGCGCTTGAGTCGTTTTCTCACTTCCTCGGCCCGTTCGACGGTCTGCATCGGGCTGCAGTTAGAAGCTCCTGAGGCTCGGATGCAAGGCGGGCCGAGCCATCCGTGCTTCGACGGGCGGGGCTGCGGTCGACGTCGCCTCAGACGAACACATGCACTAGGCTCTCGGCATATGGATCGGGCCTGCGCCTACCTCCCTCGTTTCCTCCTGCTCCTCGTGCTGGTGGCGCTTTCGACCTTGAGCGGTTGTGTTACCCAGCCGAAGGTCCGTCCCGTTGCCGCGCGCATCGCCGGTGTCGACCCGGGGGGGGTGCGGTTCCAACTCTACGTCGCGGTGGAGAACGACAACAGCTTCGACATCCAGGTACGGGGCATCCGTGCCACCGTGGTCATCGAGAATCGGTACAATCTACCGCCGGTGGTTGCGACGCCGAACCAGTGGCTGCGGGCGGGCACCACGACGACGGTGGAGGTGCCCATGCGCATTCCCTTTACCATGGTGCAGCCACTCCTCAATACGACGCTCGGGAAGCGGGAGCTCACCTACAAGGTTTACGGCTCGGCCGACGTTACCGCGACGAGTAGTCTCCGCATCGACTTCGACGACTACAAGATGAAGGGTGCCAAGGAAACGGTGAATCGTGGCGAGCTCGCGGGGTTAGCGCTCAACGGCCTGCTGAGGCCTCCGTGAAGGGGGCGACGTTCCTCGCGTGCCTCGCGCTGCTGACTGGATGTGGTGCCGCGACCGGCGAGCCGGCGGCGATGAGCGATAGGCCCCGCAGCCCGCTCGAGGCGGCAAAACGTGAGGTGCCCATCACCATGTACATGACGACGTGGTGCCCGGTCTGTCGTCGCGCAAGCGCCTATCTCGCGTCGCGCGGTTACGATGTTCGAGAGCTCGACGTCGAACGAGACATCCGTGCTGCGGCTGCCATGATCTACGTCAACCCGCGGGGCGCGGTCCCCATGTTCGAGGTCGACGGGCGCTATGCCATCGGGTTTTCGGCGCCAGGGATCGAGAAGCTCGTGACGGCGGTGGCGCGGGAAAAGCTCGCCGAGGCGTCTAGACCTCCTCGACCATCCAACTCTCCCGATCCAGGCGTTTCATCACCGCGTTGATCACTTGGGCGTCGTCGTCGAGGCCGAGGATCGAGTCGAGGTCGCTCTCGGCGTCGTCCTCGATGATGAAGTAGCGCACCGCCGCCTGCACCAGCCGCCGCTCGTCCTCCGGGGTCTGCTCTTTGAGGATGCTGAGAAGTTGGAGGCTGGCGTCGACCAATGCGTTGGCCAAGTCACGGTCCACGTCGGTGTCGCGCCATTGTGAGCGCTGCGAAATGGTCTGCTGATAGTCGCGAACCTCTTTGAAGAGCTCGTGCACGGGGAGCAGCGGCTCGTTGATCAGTTGGGTCCACAGGGGCAGAGCAGCCTCTGGGATGCCTTTCAGCGACTCCAGCGAACTGAGATCCGACATGACGTAAGAATAATCGGGTCGATGCTCAGTCGGGCCAAATTCAGCTGCAGGGTGGATTCAGAGGGCCATGGCAGGCCCCGGGGCGAGCGCCTTCAGTCGGGCGATGCGCTCTTCCGTCGCGGGATGGCTACGCAACCAGTCGGGCACCTCGGGGGCGGGGACCAGTCGGCACAACCAGCCCCGATGGTAGTGCTCGAGCTTGCGGAGCGCGGAGGCGAGAGCCAGAGGATGGCCGGTGAGCTCGGCCGACATGGCGTCTGCGGCCAGCTCGCGGGTTCGGCTCACCGCGGTGACCAAGAGACTAACGAGCAATGGCACCGTGATGGCGAGGAGGGACAGCCATGAGGCCCGAGCGATGTCGCCGCCGCCGAAGAGCGCGGTGAGTACCGCGAGCCAAGTGGCGAGCTGCAGCACTTTCACGGTGGTACGGGCGATGAGATGGGTCAGCTTCATCACCTGGGTGTCGCCGTGTTTGAGGTGCGCCATTTCGTGGGCGAGCACGCCCTCGAGCTCGACTGGTTCGAGCAGCTCGAGGGCGCCTCGCGTGACGCCGAGTGCCCCACCGCGTCGGTCGCCAACGGCCATGGCGTTGACCGCAGGGTGGTCGATGAAATAGAGCGACGGTGCGGGGAGTTCCGCGCGCTGAGCCAGGCGGGTCACCATCTCGTAGAGCGTCGGCGCTCGGTGGGGCGGCAGAGAGACGGCGCCGTGGAGCCGCATCACGAAAGCCGAGCTCACCTGGAGGCTGGCGGCACTGAAGGCGAGCACGAGGCCGCCGATCAGGAGGCCCAGACCGCCGACCGCGATAATTCCCACGATGGCGGAGAGGGCGGCGAGGGCGAAGACCAGCAGTCCTGACTTCACTGCATCGAACCGCCCTCGGTGGCGGCGTCGGCGAATGTGACGGCGCACCATCGGCGTTCCATCTCGCAGCGAAGGGGGGGCGGCGCGCCAGCCACGGGGATGGGAATGAGCGCGCGAAGGGACGCGTCTCCGCAGGATGTAGACCTGATGGAACATGTCGAACGCGGTACCGTCGAGCCACCTGAAAGGCGCTGGCTCGGCGAGGCCGTCTTCAACAACCTGGGTCCGATCCCGTCCCCGTCAAGACCGTTTTCTACTACCTTTGCCTACATTCGTGGCAGAGTCGGGGGCATGTGTGATGTCACCTCGATTTTCCCCCGCACCGACGTGCGCCGCGTCGTGGACCTGTCGTGCGCCATCGTGACCTCGCGCTACGATGTGCCCCTCGTCTATCGCGCCACCGACATGTCGACCTCTGGACTTTGGGCCACGACGAGCAAGCCGCTGAGGTTGGGTGAGGTCGTGGTGGCTTGCTTCCAGCCTCGTGACTGGTCTCGAGAGCTACAGGTCTTCGCCGAGGTCGTGCGCGTCGACGAGGGCCCCGAGATGGGGATGGGACTGTCCTTCCTCGACTTGACCACGGATGAGCGCTTCCGTCTCTCGATGTGGCTGCGCGGTCGGCGCGAGGCCGGACGTCGCGGCGCGGTAGAGGTGGGCGTCGAGGGACCGACCGCTTGGGCTTTACGCGCCGCCCTCGCAGTCTAAGGTCCGCGCATGATGCATGTGCGACGTCACTATGCGGTGGCGGTCTCCCTCCTCGCCCTGAGCTGCGGAGGCGGTACGCCGGTGGGTGATCACGCGGGCGGGGCTGAGGCCCAGGTGGCGGTGGAAGGCGGGGCGCTCTACGAGAAGTACTGCGCGCTCTGTCACGGTGATGAACTCCAGGGCTACGCAGCGGACGATGCCAATGCCCTTGCGAACCAAGACTTCTTGCGCAGCGCGAGTGATGGCTTCGTCGCCACGGCCATTCGTCGAGGACGGCCAGGAACGCCGATGGCCGCCTATGGGGACGACTACGGTGGTCCGCTTAGTAAGCGCGAGATCGGATTGCTCACGGCCTTCATCCGCAGCCACCAGGCGGAGCCCCCGGTGGAATTGCCGAAGACGGTCGAGGGCGACCCAGCGGTGGGGAAGGCCATCTATGCCAAGCGCTGCGTCGGCTGTCACGGGGATCGGGGCCAAGGGAACACCGCCCTGAGCCTGAACAATCCGATGTTCTTGTCGACCGCGAGCGATGGCTACATCCGGTTCGCCATCGCCCAAGGTCGCCGCGGCACGAAAATGCCGGCGTTCGGGGATCGACTCTCGGAGGGCGAGCTCAACGGGCTCACCCGCTACGTGCGGAGTCTCATCAACAACGTCAGCACGGCCAAGCCCGACGGAGAGGTGCCGCCAGCTTTCGACCAGGTGGTGATCAATCCCGAGGGACCGGCGCCCGAGTTCCCCCCTCTTCGCGAGGGACGCTACGTAGCCGCCGACGAGGTGAAGAAGGCCATCGAGCAGGGGGCACGCGTCGTTTTGCTCGACGCTCGGCCCACCTCGGATTGGCTCCGCTCTCATATCCCCGGGGCGTTGCCCGTGCCCTACTACGACCCGGAGCGCATGGAAGCATCGCTCCCCCGAGACGGCACCTGGATCATCGCCTATTGCGCTTGCCCCCATGCCGCGAGCGGTCGCGTGATGGACAGTCTACGTGACAAGGGTTTCGAACCTACGGCCGTCATCGACGAGGGCGTCATCGAGTGGGCCCAGCGAGGCTACCCGATGACCTATGGACGCGAATAGTTCGGGTCTCGTACTCGCGTCTCGGACCTCAATTGGGAAGGCCAGGGGAAGTGGTTTCAGGCGACGGGGGCGAGGAGAGCGGCCAGTGGCGCCCGCGACCTTTGGCTGGTTCTTCTGCAAAGCGAAGTTCATTCTCTTTGAGGACTGGGCAAGGGTTTGCCCGGACCTCAAAGAGAACGCTTCTTTCCTTTGGCGCTACGGGCCCCGGCCGGCCCCCCGGCGGGGGCTGCTCTGGGCGCGCGTCCCTCGAACCAAACGGTGCCGGGGCGAGTTCATCCCACGTCGGCTTCTTCTTCGGGTGTGGTCTCGGTCCTCTTGGGGCGTGCGGCGGCCAAGCCCGGGCCGTCCTGGCCGGGCTGACGTCGGCGCGCCTCGGCGGCTTCGCGGTCGGCGCGTGACCAGCGGGGCGTGGTCTCCCAAAAGGGGTCATGGGCTGGACCCGGGTCGGCCTCTGCGCCGTCGGCGAAGAGGCCGACGAGCTCGGTGGGGCCGTCGAGGATCTCCTCGTCGTGCCAGCCGAAGCTCATCTGGAGCGGGGCCTTCTCGCGCTCCGTCGATAGGGCGTCGGCAGTGGCATAGGCGCGCGTCGCAACCTCTTCGGGGGAAAGGGAGGAGTCGGCCAGAGCGGCAGCGATCCGCGTTGCCATCTCGTCGCGCAGGGTGAGCTTCATGGCGCCAGGATACCGTCGCTGCCTCGTGCGTCCCAGTATTGGCCTTCGAAGAGGAGCCCATCCGTCAGATCGACGTCCACGATGACCACCCGGCGTACGCTGAGCGCCTTCATGAAGCCGATGAAGAGGACCCGATCGCTTATCTGGGTCGCCGCGTAGTCCCCGCCGATTTGCTCGTCGGTCTTGCCCGTCAAATCGGAGATACGCTCGGCGAGGTGGGAGGCGTCGCAGCGCGCGCCGGGCTCATCGGCGGGACGCGTGCCGTAGTACTTGAGGGCGCCGATCCCCACCACCACCGTCTCGGGATCGGCCAGCTTGGTCCGAATGGGCGCCGGGACGTCGCGACGGGCCAATTCGTGAGCGTAATCCAGCCCGGCTTCAACGTCCGAGGTCGTGAGGGGATTGGGAGAGAGCACCTCGGGAGGCTTCTTTTGCACGACCCTCACCAAGTGGTCCCGCATCTGCCCCGAGGCGAACTTGCCTCGGTAGACCATCACATGACCGTCGTCAGCGAGGGTGGTCATCTGCATGGAACGTCCACCCACGTCCCAGACGACGGCCTTCTCGGGCGTCACGTGAGCTTGCCGCACCGCCCCCATGAAGCCCAGATAGGCTTCCTCCGACTGATCGATGACGCGCACCGAGATCCCGAGCCGGTCGCGGATGTCGCTTGCGAAGTGCGAGCCGTTGTCGGCGCGGCGAAATGCCGAGGTGGCCACGCCAGCGAAGCCTTGAGGGTCGTAGTTTTCTGCCTGGGCCTTGAAGCGCGTGAGCACCTGGAGGCCGCGGTCCATGGTGGCCGTAGTGATGTGCGGCGAGGCGCCGTCGCGCGTCTGGACGTCATCACGGTAGAAGACGGGGGCCTCCTCTGCGTAGAGTAACTTCAGCTCTCGGCTCTGACAGCGATCGATCTCGGCGACCTTTACCTTGGTGGTCGCAGAACCGATGTCGAAAGCGGCGCGACGGGTGATGCAGGCGGGGCTCCCCCCGGCTGGCGTCGGGGCGGACAAGTGGTCGACGGCGGGCTGGCTTCCGCAGGCGAACAGACTGCACAAGGCTCCGCCGCTGAGCGCGGCGCACCCGAGCCGAGTGACACAGACGGCCACAACGGCCCAGCCTGTCGACGCGCTTGGCATGATCATCGTTGTCCCCAGATGGACACGGCTTTCAGGGTAACACGTCGAAACGACGCCGCAGGCGCCACGGCAACGAATTGATACCTCACCGCCTAGGCGGAGGCCTACCGGCTACCTCGATGGGAGGCTCGCGCCGTAGCTGCCAGGCGGCGGAGCCGCCTTCGCAGCTACTTCTTGATCTGGTCGCGCTTGCGGTGCGGGACGCGTGTGCTGTCGTCCCCGTCCTTGGCGCCCGGGCCGAGCAGCGTGCCGCACATGGTGTCACAAGTGTAGCTCGGGCTCTTGATCTTCATGTCGCCCAGCCGGTTGCCGTCGCACTTGCACTCGCCGTTCTTCTTGAGCTCGAGGGCCTTCTTCATCTGGTCGGTGTCGAAGCGCGCGTAGCTTTCGACGCGGGAGAACTTCCAGCCCTCCTTGACCTGCTTTGGTGTACGGGGATCGCTGGGCTGACCATCGGGCTCGGCGCAGCAGCGGAACCCGAGGAAATAATAGAAGAAGCCCTCGTCGTGCGTGTAGATCTTCGGTCGGCACTGGTTGCGCACGCCGCTGTACCAGGGACCGCCCGTGTTCACGCTGTTGAACTTGGCCCTGGAAGACTCGCCCGAGACGACCTCATCATTGTTCGCCGGCAGATCGGCCACGCCGAAGTCGCTCACGCATTCGGGCTGCGAGCCACTGGGCACCCCGCGCCACAGCCGGGCGAGCTCTTTGGCGTCGCGCCGGCCGACCTTCTTCATGTTGGGGCTGTCCCACTTGTGGTCGCCATTGCACTTCTTGGGGTCGCGGATGTAGCCGTGGGGGAAGGGCTTCATCTCGGGGCCCTCACAGGCGAAGGTCCACTCACTCTCTGTGCACATGCGCTTGCCCTGAGCCGCGCACTTGACCTGAGCCTGATAGAAGTTGTTCATCACCTCTGGCCGCTCGCCCTTCACGTTCGGGTAGGCGTACTTGTCGATGCAGTAGCGCTTCTTGATGCGCTTACCGATGCACTTGGCTTCGGGCTTGAACTGCTCGCAGACGCGCTTCTTGTTCTGGGGCGCGTACCACTCGACGAGGCAGGTATGCTGGACCTTGGTGCAGTACTCGCCTTCGACGAGCACCATGCCGCCGGGGCAGCTGTCGTTGCCTTCCTCGTCGGGCTCGGGCTGGGTTACCGTGCCCATGTGATTGGCGGGTACCGGGGCCGGCGGCATCGGCTCCACGCTAGCGGTCGCGATGGGGGCAAGGTCTTCTGGGGGCGGAGCGGGGGCCACGGTCGGGACCGGGTCCGCGGTCGCCGGCGGCGGATTGGGACCACAGGCGGCCACGATGGCGCTCCCGAGGATGGCGGCGGGCGGCAGAGCCAGGATGCGATGCATGCCTCGCCCTAACGCAAGCGGGCGCGCCAGGAAAGGGGGGCGTGGCGCAGCGTGTCCCCGGTGGTAGGGCCATCCGATGATCGGCGCGTTGCTTCACGTCGTGGCGGTCGTGCTCGTCTACCAAACGAGCGGGCGACACCACGAGCTCGATCGATGTGGGCGCTGGCTTCGCTACGGAATCGCGGCGGGCCTCATCGTGCTCGGCGTAGTGCCGAGTGGATGGTTTGCCTTGTCG
>JGI12210J13797_10723205_pt1 | contig 13666 bp, 7 predicted proteins | sample ElkSlonscriptome_3_FD_13797 | JGI IMG/M metagenome (IMG submission 13797)
CTGGCCAATCCCGATGGCAACGTGGCGGTAACGGGTTGCAAGGCGGTTAGGGAAATTTGAGAAGCTTGTGCTGCAGTCACTGGTTCCGATCGACCGAGCGCCAGCAGCAAGCTGCCCAGATCGGCGGCATGGGTTGTCGCGAGTCGTTGCTGCAACCGTTTTCGAGCCCGGGCCAGCCGCCCCACGCAAGGTCGCCTCGCTGATTCCCAGCTCCGCCGCAGCCACTTTTTGTCGGGTATCACGGCCATACACCGCCACCACGGCATTGCGCTGGTCAGTCGGCAGCCGGGCAAATTCTTCATCTAGTCGGCGCAAGTCTTCCGCATGTCGTTCCCGATCTTCGGGGATTTCAGTGTCATCGATCATCTGCATATGGAGAAACGTCCTTTCCAGCGTAAGCCGTCGCTGACGGGCGACCCGGGCCTTGCGAGCCATCCTCGGTGTCGCCCAGAGTGCGCCTGCAGATGGCCAATTCCATCGGGCTGAGCCCGGTGTCAGTTCCTCGAAAGCCTGTTCGTCAGAATGCTGCTGGTAACGCGTCAGTAACTGGCTGTTAGTGATGGTCGCATCCATGTCCATTTGCCGATACTGCCCGCGAAACCGTAGGATCTCACAGAAAACCGTTTCTCCGCGACTCCGCGTGAGCCCTGCATCGGCTGATTAGCGGACTCCGAATAAATTTGGGGGCGTCCTCACCCAGCCTTCGCCAGTTGGCCCATCCGGCAGCCCACGTTCAGAGCAGAGCCGGGCCCGAGGCCCAAGTAAGACGATGCTGCCGTCAATCTCACCCTGCTTTCCGTGATCACTTGCCCCCCTTTCAATCAGACCCTGTGGCCGGCCCGCGGGTCTGATTTGGATTTTCTTGCTTTCTCCTTGACTGAATTGTTAGCTTTAAAATCCCCCGTTCTCATGGACCGTTTTTTTCAATGGCTTTGCAAGGTCCGTTTCCTGACTTGGTCCATCGCCTTACACGTCCTGCTCGCGATCGGCTTTGCCAGCCTCATCGTCACGCGTGCATCCGAGGCGCCCCCTCAACTTCGTCCTTACGTCGGTGACATCGCTTTCCTTGACGAACGCCCCGAGACCAGCGGCCCGCCCGCATTCAAAGATAACGATCGCCCCATCCTCGAGGAGATCGCCGAACCCAAAACCGAACTGGTCACCTCCGTCCCAGCCAGCGCGCTGACCGCCCTCGTCTCGAGCCAGGCTGCCGAATCCCGCTTGAGTGTCGCCCAAATTGGAGAAATCTCTTCAGGCAACCAAACCGAAGCGGCCACCGGCCGGATCCTCGCCCGCTCCCACCAGCTCCAAGGTCAGACCGGTCTCGGCGGTAGTGGCGGCAGCGGGTTCGCCCGGTTCCAGTTCCTCGGCGAGGAGGTCATCGCCAAAGACATCATCTTCGTCGTCGACATCTCCCTCAGTATGGCCGCGGACGAAGCAACCAAAGCCCGATGCGAGACCGTGTTCCGCGAAGTGGAACGCGCCATCATGAATCTTCCCCCCACGGTCAGCTTCAATATCATCGCGTTTGGCTCTCGCGTCATCGATTTCCGCAGTCAGATGGTGAAAGCGAGTGAACGGGAAAAAATGTCGGCCCGCCCCTGGCTCCGGCGGCATAATCCCGCGAACGCCTGGAGCCGCGGCCGCCCGCCCAACTGGTATGTGGAACGTCGCGGTCTCCATTTGGCCACGCTCGTTTATGAAGGCGTGACGGAGGCGCTTGAATCCCGGCCTTCCACCATCATTCTCGTCTGCGACGGCCAACCTTCCCAAAGCCAATACGATTCGCAAGAAACCATTGAAGCCCTGGAAACCTTGTTCACCCAGCCCTACTGCAATGTCATCATGAACACCTTTTCCGTCGCCGCCGATGAGGCTACCCAGGATTTCATGAAAGAAATGGCGCGAGTCGGCCGGGGAAATCATCGGCTATTCGAATGATCCGCCTCTCGAGAGTTGCGTCCGGGCTTCGGAGTGCTAGAGTGCGCGCCTCATGGAAAATGTGATTATCGTCGGTACGGGCTGCGCTGGTTTAACGGCAGCCATCTATTCCGCTCGCGCCAACATGGAGCCGCTCGTCCTCGAAGGCGGCGAGCCTGGGGGGCAATTGACCACCACGACTCTTGTCGAAAACTTTCCCGGCTTTCCCGAAGGCGTCGATGGGCCAGTGCTGATCATGAATATGAAACAGCAGGCCGAACGTTTCGGAGCAAAATTTCAATATGCCAATCTGACCAATTTCGAAGTGAAAGAGGGCTATCTCTCCGTGCAAGTGGATGATGATTGGGTCGACACCCGTTCCCTCATCATCGCCAGCGGCGCTTCAGCCCGTTACCTCGGTCTTGATCGGGAACATGAATTAATCGGTCACGGCCTCACCTCGTGCGCCACCTGTGACGGCGCCTTTTACCGCAACGTCCCAGTCTGCGTGGTCGGCGGTGGGGATTCCGCCGTGGAAGAAGCCATCTTCCTCACCCGCTTTGCGTCCAAAGTCTACCTCATCCATCGGCGCGACGAATTACGCGCCTCCAAAATCATGGCCGACCGCGCGTTGGCCAACGAGAAGATCGAACCGATCTGGGACACGGTGCTCAAGGAATACCTCACCGATGAGGAAGGCGAAATGCGTGCGGTGAAAATGGAGAACATTAAAAGCGGCGAAACCAGCGAGCTCGAGGTCAAATGCGTCTTTGTCGCCATTGGGCATACCCCGAACACAGCTCCCTTCGCCGGCCAACTCGATATGGACGAGAACGGCTACCTGAAGCCGTTGGAACGGACCACGACCAATATCCCCGGCGTCTTCGCCGCGGGCGACGTCTCCGATCACGTTTATCGTCAAGCTGTCACCGCCGCCGGGATGGGATGCGCCGCCGCGCTCGATGCCGAGCGTTACCTCGCCGATCTCGGCGTGCATGCCTGATGACCAGCCGCCCGCCGAGGGTGGCCCGGCATTGACGGGCTCGTATTCGCCGTTTGTTTGCCGTGAAATTCTGCGATCTCACCCAGTTTTATAGTCCGGTCAGCGGCGGGGTTAAACGTTACCTCGCTGAAAAGATCGCCTATCTTCGGCGGCATCGGCCCAACGACAGCCATCTCCTCGTGGTTCCCGGTCCGGAAGATCGACTCGTTCGCAGCGAAAACGCGGTCCTCTACGAGATCGCTTCTCCTCTCATCTCCCGCACCTCGCGTTACCGGTTTCTCTATCGATACGACAAAGTCCGCCGCATCCTCCACCAAGAACGTCCCGACCTGATCGAATCGAGCGATCCCTATCAAATGGCGTGGAAAAGCCTCTCCACCGGCGATGAACTCGGCGTCCCCGTGCTCGGCTTCTACCATTCGCATTTCCCCGAAGCTTACATCCGCAGCGCGATGAAGTTTACCGGCGAACAAATCACCGCACTTTGCATCGAATTCGCGCGAGGTTATATCTACGAACTCTACAATCGATTCGCACGTACGATCGTTCCTTCCGATGGGCTCGCTGATGTCCTTCGTTCTTGGGGGCTGCGTAACGTCGTGGTGAACGAACTCGGCGTCGATACTCAAATCTTCACTCCAGCCACTGAACCGGTCCATCAGCTCCGAGACCGTCTCGGCCTGCCGGACGACCGCGTCATCCTGCTTTACATCGGGCGCTTGGCTCAGGAAAAAAATACCCAAACCCTCTTTAAAGCCTTCGAACTGCTCTGCGAACGCGAACCCGGCCGGTTCCATCTCCAGATCATCGGCGATGGCCTGCAACGCCCGCTACTGCAGCAGCTCAAACAAACCACCCGCGAAGTGCATTGGACTCCTTACCATGAAGATCCCCAGCATCTCGCCGACTACTATCGTGCCGCTGATATGTTCGTTCATCCCGGTGTCCAGGAGACTTTCGGCCTGGTCACGTTGGAAAGCCAAGCCACCGGCACTCCGGTCGTCGGCATCCGCGGCAGTTACATGGACCGCATCGTCTTCAACGATCTCGAACTCTGGGCGAATGATAACACACCGCCCGCTCTCGCCGCCGCCATCATCCGCATGACGCGTAAAGACCTGCCCGCTCTCGGCCGTGAAGCGCACGAACGTGTCCACCAACGATACAGCTGGGACCAAATCTTCCATCGTCTCTTTCAAATCTACGAAGAAGCCATCGCGGAATACCAACCTGGCGCGGCTGGACACTGGTGACAGGCTGGCTCGCCCGGGGTTGACAAGCGAACGCAAACCCATGTTCGCTTTCCCCCATGTCTTCCTCCACTTTCGATCCCCGCTCGTTCGGCGCCCAAGCCGATGGTCAATCCGATGATACCGCCGCCTTGCAAGCCGCCATCGATCAGGCAGCGGAACGTGGCGGCCGTGTCCTGCTCAGCGACGGGACCTTCTGCTCCGGCACCCTTTACCTCAAAAGCCGCGTCACTCTCGAAATCGTATCCGGCGCGGTGCTCGAAGCATTGCCGAATCTGGATCGCTTCCCTTTTATCGAACCCGCCACCCCGAGCCGGATGGATACGGTGGCGTGGCGAGCGTTTCTTTACGCTTGCGATGCAGACGGGATCGTCTTGCGCGGCGACGGCGAGATCCATGGCCGCGGCGATCATCCCATCTTCAAGGAAGACCTGAAGGGCAATGATCCGCGCCGCCCGTATGGCATCCACTTTGTGAATTGTCGCAATATCCGGGTGGAAGGTTTGCGCCTACGGAATTCCGCTTTCTGGATGCAACGTTACCTCAATTGCCAAGGGGTCACGTTGCGTGGGCTGGATGTGTGGAATCATGCGGAAACCCGGAACAACGATGGCTGCGATATCGATGGCTGCCGCGATGTCGTGGTCTCCGATTGCCGCATCGATTCCACCGACGACGCGCTCTGTTTGAAATCTGAAGGAGCGCATCTCTGCGAGAACGTCACGATCACCAATTGTATCCTTGCTTCCTTTGCTTCTCCGCTGAAGTTCGGCACGGGCTCGGTCGGGGGGTTCCGGAATATCACCGTCAGCAATCTCGTCATCCGGCCCTCGGACTGTCCGGAATGTCATCATGTTTTCAAAGCCATGGGCGGCCTGTCCGGCATCGATATCGGTTGTGTCGACGGCGGTTTCTTTGAATATGTCACGATCAGCAACATCGCTATGCGTGGTGTAGAATCAGTGCTCTTCATGAAGTTAGGCGAGCGACTGAGCACGAATCTGCATCAAGGTCCATTTCCGGCACCACCCGACGCCTCTCCTGGCACCATGCGGCATGTCAAATTCAGCCAGATCACCGCGGATGATGTCGGTCCTTATCCTTGCATTCTCGTGGGGTACGAGGGGAATGCGATTCAGGATATTCGTTTAACCGATGTGACGATTCAGATGGGACACGCCTCGCGCGAACAACCTGCGTGGGAAGTCGATCTGGGTTCGAAATTGTATCCAGTGAACCGGATCTTCAATTCGCTCATGCCAGCTTACGGTATCTACGCAGCCCATATCGAAGGCCTGCGCTTGCGCGACGTAACGTTGCGCCCCGCCACTGGAGAATCGCGGCCCGCAATCGGCTTGCAGCATGTCAAGCGCGTCGCGATGACCGGCATCGATACCCCAAACGATCGGGACAACGATATCGTGGTGCGGGAAGGTACGGATGTGATGATTGATGGATCGCCCGCGAACTGAGACCTCGATCAGAGAAGATGGCGGCCAACCGGAATCGGACTCAGAAACACGTTCCGTCTACGTGGTGGCTCAGTCGTAGAGGAACTTGGAACAAGTTTCTGAGTGCGCTACCGGAAAATGGGAGCTCAGGGGATTCGAGCAGGACTGCCGATTAGCTCGCACCCATTTTCAATCAGACCCTGATACCATCGAATGAAGCCAAATCAGGTGAATTTTGCGGGATATTACGCTATATTCACTTTGCGCCATGCTTCATCTCTTTCCAGTGTCCAAGTCCCTATGCTTCGCCGCCTGCGCCTTGCTCGTTGGCGTCCTGCCCTCGTTCCCACTCCAGGCTTCTCAATCCTTCGAAACCGACCTGCAACCGGCTCTCCAAAAATATTGTTACGAATGCCATAACGCCGAGGAAAATGCCGGGAGCCTCAACCTCGAAAAATATGATACCGAAGCGGATTTCCTCAGCCACCCGCACCTCCTCGAAGATCTCCAATGGGTGATTGGTGAAGAAGAAATGCCGCCGACCGAGTCGAAGCAACCACCTGCTGAAACTCGTGAACGAATGGTGGAATGGCTGCACCAGACCATTCTCGCGATTCAAAACGCCCAACCCAATGACCCCGGTGTGGTGGTGATGCCCCGAATCAATTCCGAAGAATACGATTACGTGATTCGTGACCTCACCGGAATCGATCTTGGTCTCGGCCAATACCTCACCACCGACGGCGCTGCCGGCGAAGGCTTCCTCAACGTCGGGGCTGCGCAGAGCATGACGATTGGCCAGTTCGAAGGCTTCCTGTCGACCTCCAAAAAATTAATGCGCCACGCCCGGATCACGCCTTGGGCCGGACTGCTTTGGGATCAGAGCAGCCTCTCGCCTTTGGAAAAAGATGAGGATCTTCGGGAGTCTCTCAAAGCATGGTGGTATGGGGCGATGAAAGATAAAAGCAATTCGTTCGTCGCCCAGCACGCCGATGATGTAAGGAAAGCCGTCAAGATGCTATTCGGCGCCTACTACGAAGCTGCTTGGCAATACAAACATCGCGCCGCCCTCGGAATGCCGAACGCCACCCTGGAAGAGATCGCCGCCTCCTACGAAGTGCCGCTCTTTCCCAATAGTCTTCGCCGATTCTGGCTCCTCTTCACCGGCGAACAGTTGGGCGATGTGAAAGTCGAACCAATCGATAACCCCTTTTCGCAGATCTTAAGCGAGCGCTGGAACGCAATTCCAGGTCCGGAATCGCGTGATAAATACGAGAAACGGAAAATGTTCGCTGCTCTTGAAAAATCGATCAATCAACTAAGCGCCGACAACCGATTTGGGGTCATGCGCAGCAATGAGCTGTTGGTGCGGCCGGATGATAATAACAAACGCAACAAAATCCTTGCGACCATCGGCGACGAGGGCCGGTTCGACATGACTCTCGACCTGACAAAATCCGGAACAGGCGAAGTTTATTTGACCGTCTCAGAAATGTATGACGGCGCGCAAGGCGACTGGGTCCGCTGGCAGGATGGGGAGATCGAATTCGAAGACGGGCGAAAAATGCCATGGAAAGAAGCGATTGCCGGTTTCCGCAATAAGCATGGTCAATCGATCGACTGGGCTGCCCATCCAACGGGCGCGGCCCTATCGCAGGACGCGATTGTGGTGCCCGGCGGTGATTACGCCCGATTCACCATCCCAGAGGGGGCGACCCGCATGACGGTTACCGCTGCGATTGATCCTGAATTCGAAGATACCACGACCGTCGCGGTGGCCCCGTTTGATCATCCTCTCAAGGATTTCACGCGATTGCCCGATGGCTATCCGCTGGCGGGCCGAGTGCGGCATGGCGATAAGAAACGCTTCAAAGCCGCTCGCCAGCTCTGGAAAGACATGGGTGATTTCAACGGCTATTTCAGCGATCGAGGACTCTCCGCGTGGCTGACCGGCGAGAGCGCCTTCTATTTCCTTCCTCCTGAAGTTCAAGAAGCGTTCGATGTCAAGGATCAGGAACCATGGGGCCGCAAAGCGATCTTCTCGCTGACCGCCAAAGAGACCTATGAGCGGATGACACCGGAGATGCAGCAGGAACTCGACCGCGTTGTCGACTTGGCCCGTGACATTCCAACGCTTTTGCAAGCCGATGAAGAAACCCTCGCGCACCAAGCCCAGGCCATCTTACGGCACATGGCTCTACGCGCTTGGCGACGGGTCCCGACCGAAGTGGAGCTGCATCGCCTGGTCGGTCTTTACCAAGAAGAACGCGCCCAGGGTCTCTCTTGGGAATCTTCCATCAAGACCCCGCTCATCGCGATCACCACGGCGGCGCCCTTTCTCTATCGGGCCACAGCCAGCCAAGGTTCCGAAGAGCCTTACCCACTACAGGATTCCGAAATCGCCACACGGCTCGCTTCGACGCTCTGGGCCAGTCTGCCAGATCTACCGTTGCTGGAGTTGGCCGCCCAAAAGCAACTCACCAATCCTGACGTGCTGCAGCAACAAGTGGACCGGATGTTACAAGACCCCAAAGCACAGGGATTCATCGAACAATTCACCGGGCTCTGGCTCGACTTCAATAACTTCCACCTTTTCAGCGGACCGGATGCCGAGAAATTCGAGGTATTCGACCAGCCGCTCAAAGAAGCGATGTATGATGAAGCCCGCCTCTTCTTCATGGATCTTTTACAGAACAACCGTCCGATCACCGAAGCCATCACCGCCGATGAAACTTTCCTGAACGAGCGTTTGGCCAAACATTACGGCATCCCAGGCGTCAAAGGTCCGGCCATGCGGAAAGTGAAGCTGGAAACCGACCAACGCGGCGGCATCGTCGGTATGGGCGCGTTCCTCACCCGCAATTCCAAACCGCTGCGCACAAGCCCGGTCCATCGCGGGATCTGGGTCTATGAACGGGTCCTTGGCCATCCCATTCCCGAACCCCCTCCCAACGTGCCCTTGCTCTCTGATGAAGAAACGAACGAAGCCGGTGAAACCATTGCCGAACAGCTGTCACAACATCGCGATAACCCCTCTTGCTTCGGCTGTCATGACCGGTTCGATCCGCTTGGTGTCGCGCTCGAGAATTTTGATCCGATCGGTGCCTGGCGGAATGAAGTCGTCAAAGGAGCTCCCGTTGATGCGGTCGGTGAATTCGGTTCCGGTGAAAAAGTAAATGGCATCAGTGGATTGCGCGCTTACTTAGTCGAACACCAGGAAGAGTTCCGGACGAATTTTGCCCGTAAATTAATCGCTTATATGTTAGGCCGCGAATTTCTCCTCACCGATCAACCATTGCTCGATGCCGTCCTGACCAATATGGAATCATACGATCATTCCATACGCAGCGCGGTGCAGACTATCGTGCATAGCCCGCAATTTCTCATGAAACGCGACGAAGCAGAACCCAACCCTTCCGCGAGTCAGACCGATTTCCAACATCCAACCGATGGCCTCGCTGGCCAAGCTCAACCATGAAACACGATCCATCTCTCTACCAACCGTTGCTCTCCCGCCGCTCCATGCTCCGGGGCTTGGGTGTCACTCTCGCCCTGCCCTGGTTCGAAAGTCTCTCTCCCCTGAGCCGTCTCCACGCTGGCACGCCGGGAATTGACGGCCCACCCCGGCGCTGGGCGCTGCTCATGATGTCGAATGGCGTGAATGTCGATGATTATTGGGTGAAACAAAACGGGGGCAACCTCGAGCTGGGCAAAACGCTGCAGGCACTCGAGCCGCATAAAAAAGATCTGCTCTTCATCGATAACCTCCATATCTTCGATGACACCGTCGGCGTGCACACACCATACTTCACCAACTTCCTCAGCGGCGAAAAAGTGCGTAAAGGAGGCGTGCCCGACCTGGCCGAATCACTCGACCAATACATGGCTCGTCTTATTGGGAAACAGACGCCGGTTCCCTCCATTAATCTCGGAGTTGAAGGCGCCGGATTCGGCGGCGGCGGCGGATCTCCTAAAGTTTACAACGTCACCATGTCTTGGAGCTCCCGCACCACCCCGGTGCCGCCTGAGATTTTTCCTCGCCAAGCATTCGACCGGCTCTTCGATATCAGCGGGTTACAACGGGACAAGAGCGTGCTTGATTTCCTTCGCGACCAAGCAGGTGATCTGAGGCGTCAACTGAACGCGCGCGACAAGGATAAACTCGACGAATACCTCACCTCGATTCGTTCCATCGAACAACGCATCGAAACGGCCACCAGCGAAGACCGATTCGAAGGTTGGCGCCCGTCCCTCGAAGAACCAAACCTCGATCGGCCTTCCGAAAATAAACCGCAAAACGTCGCCGAACACATGCGGTTGATGCTCGACATTATCGTGCTTGCCTTCCAGATGGATAAAACCCGGGTTGCCAGCATGATCTTCGAGAAAGATGTGGGCGGCATGACTTTCGAGTTCCTGAAAGGGGTTTCCAAAACCGGCATCCATGGTCTTTCCCATCATAAACGGAATCAAAAAGTGTTGGAGGAATACCAGAAGGTAAACGCCTTCCATATCGGCTTGTTGGAGGAAATGATCACGAAGATGAAAGGGATCGATGAAGGCAATGGAACGTCCCTTCTCGATAACACCATGCTCCTCTTCGGTTCCACCATGCGCGATGGAGATTTGCATGACGCTAATGATCTACCGCTGATTCTTGCGGGTGGCGCATCTTGCGGCATTCAAGGAGGCCGTCACCTCACCTTCGATAAGCTCGAAGATCGTCGTCTCTGCAATCTACACCTCGATATCGCCCAACGAATGGGTGTTACGGAAAATGGCAAGTTGATCCAACAATTCGGCAACAGCCATTATCCGTTGCCAGGAATCAGCGGTTGATTTTGCGAGAGCCGTCCTTCTTAAGGACGGCTCTCCGATGGCGCGCGCGAGTCCCGCCCGCCCGCCTTGGGCTACCTCGTCGAGAGATGCCCCTTTCCCAGATGGTTGTAAGCTTCGCTTGCGTCTTGGATTGCGGTCGTCCTCGATCGTTTTGATACTCGGCGCTCCGACCCCATCCGCTCTCGATCCGCAGCACATTGAACCGACGCTTGCACCGAGTCATTCAACGTGAAGACTGCTCCGCATGGATTTTCCGCTCAAACCGCTCCACTCCGTCAGCGATCCTGACGCTTTGTTGGAGCACTTTCTCGAATACACCCTCAAGAACGGCATCGAGCTTTACCCAGCTCAGGAGGAAGCGATTCTTGAACTCTTCGCCGGCAAACAAGTCATCCTCAATACGCCGACTGGCTCCGGAAAATCTCTGGTCGCCGCCGCGTTGCACTTCCTCTCTGCTTCACAGGGCCGTCAATCCGTTTACACCTGCCCCATTAAAGCTTTGGTGAATGAGAAGTTCCTCTCGCTCTGTCGTGATTTCGGGCCGGACAATGTCGGTATGATGACCGGCGATGCCTCGGTTAATCGCGCTGCACCGATCCTCTGCTGCACCGCCGAAATTCTTGCCAACATCGCGCTGCGCGATGGGCCCAACGCAAAAATCCATGACGTGATCATGGATGAGTTCCACTATTACTCCGATCCCGACCGAGGGGTTGCCTGGCAGGCCCCGTTGCTCACGTTACCGCAAGCACGCTTTTTATTAATGTCGGCGACTCTGGGAGAGACCCGTTTCTTTGAACGCGAATTGGAACGCGTCACCGGAGCGAAAGCAGTCACCGTTTCTGGGACCGAACGTCCCGTGCCGTTGGAGTTCTCTTATGTGGAAGATTCGTTGACCGAAACGTTAGAGAAGCTGAACGCCTCGAATCGTTTTCCGGTTTACATCGTCCATTTCTCGCAACGAGCTGCCTCGGAAACCGCTCAGAGTTTAATGAGCCTCACCGTCTGTTCCAAAGAGGAGAAGGCGAAGATCACCGAAGCACTTGAGGATGTCGCCTTCAACAGCCCCTTCGGCAAAGAGATCAAAAAGTTTATGCGTAGCGGCATCGGGTTACATCATGCCGGTCTGCTCCCGAAATACCGGGTGCTCGTGGAGAAGTTGGCACAACAAGGATTGCTCAAATTAATCTGCGGCACGGATACCCTTGGGGTCGGCGTCAATGTGCCCATTCGAACCGTGCTCTTCACCCAGCTCTGTAAATATAGCGGCGTGAAAACAGCCACGCTAACGGCCCGCGATTTTCATCAGATCAGCGGACGTGCCGGTCGGAAAGGCTTTGATGACTTGGGGTACGTCATCGCGATGGCGCCGGAACACGTGATCGAGAATAAACGTCTGGAAGCCAAAGCAGCGGCTGATCCCAAAAAGAAAAAGAAACTGGTCAAACGCAAACCACCCGAACGCGGGTTCGTGCACTGGGACGAGCAGACTTACAGCAAACTGCAAAACGCGCCTGCCGAACCGCTGGTTTCGAGTTTCAAGGTTTCGCACGGCATGTTACTCAACGTGCTGGGGCGCGATGGGGACGGTTGTGCCGCTATGCGCGCTTTGATCAATGAAAGCCACAATACAGACACCTCCAAAGCGGCAATGCGAAAGGAAGCTTTTCAGCTCTTCCGTTCGTTAGTGGATCGCAACATTATTGAAATTAATCCGAAAGGCACTTCACCGAAGCTTCGGGTAAACGTGGAGTTGCAAGATGACTTCTCGCTCAACCAAGTGCTCTCGTTGTATTGTATCGATACGCTTGGACTTTTGGATACTAAGGCGCCTGACTACGTCCTGAAGCTTCTGACGATCGTTGAGTCGATCCTGGAAAACCCCGACGTGATCCTCCGCAAACAACTGGACAAAGTAAAAGGAGAAGCCGTCGCAGAAATGAAAGCTGCCGGGGTCGAATACGAGGAACGGATGGAGAAACTGGAGACGTTGGAGTATCCCAAACCGGAACGTGAGTTTATCTACGAGACCTTCAATCGGTTTGCTTATCAGCATCCTTGGGTCGGCACGGAAAATATCAAGCCAAAGTCGATTGCTCGAGAGATGTTCGAACGTTACAGCAGCTTCGCCGACTATGTGAAGCGCTACGGACTGATGCGTGCGGAAGGCGTTTTATTGCGCCACCTGACGAACGTTTACCGTGTCCTGGCCAATACGGTGCCGCCCGATTTCAAAACGGAACCTGTGGAAGAAGCGATCACGTTTTTCGAGCAGATCCTCCGGATGACGGACTCGAGTTTGCTCGACGAATGGGAGATGCTCCGGGATCCCAACTACCGTCCGAAGCTCGACGAACCTGCTCCCGAACGACCGGCTGGCCCGCATGATATCACCCGCGATCGCACCGCCTTTACGCGACTGGTACGCAACGAAATCTTTCGCTGCGTGCGCTTGCTCGCGAACAAGCAATACAAGGAACTCGACGAAGCGTATGACCTCAACCGTCTGTTTCCCGAGGTCCCAAGCAAGTATGCCGCGCTGGATGAACGGATGACCGCTTACTACGAAACGCACGAGCGGATTCGCCTCGATCCAGAAGCACGTTCCAAAGATCGGACGCACATCATTGAATCAGACGACCGCTTGACCTGGACGATCGAGCAAACGTTGGTCGATTCGGCTGAGCTGAATAATGTGCTAATCATTTTCGAACTTTCTCTTCAAAGAGCAAAAGAAAAGGGTGAGGTCTGCCTTGTGCCAGTCGCGATGACAGATCTGGAACCGTAGCGATGCATCGGGCGCGCCGGTTGGCTAATGACTTGCCCGCAGCTTTTCATCTGCTGCAGCCTTCTGGTGCTTTGGATGGTTGCAAGGGCAAGTGGTCGTGGGGCGATCGGGGCCGGTTTGCAAATGGGTGCGAGCGAATCGGCCCTCCTGCTCGAATCCCTTGGCTCCCAGTTTCCAGTAGCGCACTCAGAAACTTGTTCCAAGTTCCTCTACGACTGAGCGAACCACGTAGAGGAACACGGAACGTGTTTCTGGGTCCGATACCGGTCGTCCTGCTCAAATCCCTGAGCTCTCAGTTTCCGGTAGCGTACTCAGAAACTTGTTCCAAGTTCCTCTACGACTGAGCCCACCACGTAGAGGAGCACGGAACGTGTTTCTGGGTCCAATACCGGTCGTCCTGCTCGAATCCCTTGGC
>JGI12210J13797_10902507_pt1 | contig 13662 bp, 13 predicted proteins | sample ElkSlonscriptome_3_FD_13797 | JGI IMG/M metagenome (IMG submission 13797)
GGATGTTTGAAAAGTATTAGACAACACGCTGGAACAAGACTGATCCCCCTAAATCCCCCTTGAGAAGGGGGACTTTGATTCCGGTTCCCCCTTTTTCAAGGGGGGCTAGGGGGGATCTGAAGCAGCATTGACGACTTCTCAAACATCCTCTTACACATCTCAAGAGGAAGGTCGTTACTCTTCTCTCAGTTTAACGGGATGGTAAGTGTTTCTGCTGAACCTTCTCTGGGGGGGGAGACCCATTCCCGTAGATCAACGATGGTATGCCAAGTAAGAAATTCAGAGAATAAACATAACTTCTGACGCAAGGTGTTTTTCAGATGATGGCATTACAATCTTCCCTTCGCTCTCGCAGTATGGAAATGCTATTGGCTTATAAGCAGAACCCTTCTCTCTCTCTGCGGAATAAGCTTGTACGGCTCAATGCTGGTTTGGTTCGCAAGATTGCACATCGAGTGAGTCATCAATGTGCCGAACCCTACGAAGACTTGGAGCAGATTGGGTATCTCGGGCTGATTCGAGCCATCGAGCGCTTTGATCCAACCCAAGGTTGCGCTTTTAGCTCCTTCGCCGTACCTTACATCCGGGGTGAGATGCTTCATTTTCTGCGCGATCGCGGTAGTGCTGTCAGAGTTCCCCGACGGTGGCAAGACCTTCAAAAAGAAGGTCAAAAAGCCCAGATTAGTCTTGTAAAGGCTCTAGGACGTCAGCCCAGCGATCAGGAAATTGCTGAAGCTCTAAACGTTTCTTTAAACGAATGGCGCGAGGTGAAAATGGCTGTCCGGAATCGTTCTCCTCTAAGTTTGGATGCAACGGTGTGTCAGCAAATCGACTCCCCTACCACTCTGGGCGATACGCTGCCTGACCTGCACTATCAAATGCTGCAGCGCCTTGAGGAAGACCGACAACTTCTACAGCGGGCACTGAATCAGCTTGAAGATAAAACAAGAGATGCGATTGAATACGTATTTTTCAGCGACTTGTCACGCAAAGAGGTAGCTGAGCGCATGGGAGTGAGTCCTATGACTGTCACTCGTCGAATTCAGCGAGGTCTGGAGCAAATGATGGTGTTTCTCAGTCCTCAAACCCTCCGAACAGAACCCTAATTCTGACAACCCTTGCAAATTTGTGTTAGAGCAGAATCAGGCGGTGGTTGTCAAAACCCTGTCTGATTTTTCTATCTGTTGTGAAAGACTACGAACAACAGGGCCGCTGTTAATTTTTCCTCGCGAGCGCTTTAGAACTTTACATCGAGCGATCAAAGTTTTCTAACTCACTTGAATTAACCTACAGGATGCAGAACTACACGTGAGAGGAAAAAAATCGGCTTGAAATTTATTTGAGAATTTGGAGGAAGACCCCATGAAGAGATGTCGCATCGTCAAAGCTTCAGCTTGGGCTTTAACAGGATTGCTGACAGCGAGTATATGGACAGCTCTGCCCAACGTACTTCCTCAAAATTCTATAGTTTTGGCTCAAGAAGCGCGTATTTCAGAAGAGATGGCGTGGTTGCGGCAAACATCACGCAAATGGATCGAGATTGACATCTCGCGACAGCGTCTGATTGCGTGGGAGGGAAACGACTCTGTCTACGCCGTTATCGTCTCCACTGGGCGATCGCAAACTCCTACCCTGCCTGGTGTTTTCGCAGTTCAATCTATGCACCAAACAACCCGAATGCGAGGCGAAGACTATGACGTTCCAGATGTGCCCTACGCAATGTACTATCACCGAGGCTACGCCATCCACGGCACCTACTGGCATAGTAACTTTGGGACACCAATGAGTCACGGGTGCACAAACGTCGCCGTTGACCATGCCCAGTGGCTCTTCAATTGGGCATCGATCGGAACACCCATTGTTGTGCATCAGTGAGAGCTTTTGCTTTCGGTACTATTAATTGTCGTTACGCAATGAACTCAACTATTACTCGTCCGTCGCCGCTAGGTCAGATGCCGCTTGTCGCAGCAAGGAGCAGAAGCTAGCTATCCTTCGAAATTCCGTCTTCAGGAAAAACCCACTTCGGAGGCTCTGTTATCTTCTTTCGAGCTGCTGCTTCTGCGATCGCCAACATATCGTCTAGAGAAGTGCCCTCGATAAAGTCGGAAGCTTGAGCCTTATACTCTAAGTTAGGACATTGCTCTCCAAGAACACAGCCATCGACACAGGCTGTAGAACAATCTATCTCGTTGCTTTGCATAAAATATCTCCGGGTAAGTGGCCTCAATCTTCTGCGAAATGCATTAGCGATAGCGTAACGCATCAACGTCTAGTGAGTAGGACGTTGCAGCCGTATCTGACAACGACTTGCTCAATCGATTACGGGTGAATCTCTTCATGCTGTAGATCGTTTACATGACTCAGCTCTTTGTCGCGTGCGCGAACCGCCAAGGAAACTTGCATAGGAATTCCAGAAAGCCTCTTCTGCTTACATCGAACTACGCAGCTTTATAGAATAGCTTCAAGTAGCAACAACTCTATGCAAGGGATTGCAATCAGAATCTTTGCCCAACTCCTTTTCGCAATCAAAGTTAACATAGATTCTCATATTTCTATCTTTTGATATAGGGTACTTAGAGAGAAAAAAGGTTAGAGATAGATGCAGTATTCTTAGATTTTTTCCATTGTGAAAGAATGGAAGCATAGCAACTTACGCTGGCTATTCGTAGATACTTCACGCTTTTGGGTGATGGCATCTCAAATATTTCTCTATGGCTGTAGCTTCGATATTGAGGAATCAGAATTTACTGTTTTCTTAATAAATACAGCCCCTACAAAGCTTTTCTAGATCTGCTCGAATGCGATCGCATCTAGAAAAACTTTCACTTCTACGATAGCCACTCAGCGAAGTTAGATTTATGCTCATGCTTAGTCAAACAACTCTGACTACAGTCATTTAACCCAAGGAGGTTCTGTGCAAGAAGCAAGTGATCCATTAAAAGGTGCAGAATTAATTTCATGCGCAAAGTCGATTGCGATTCACGGGTCTGAAGCTGCGGCAAAAGCCTGTGGATATGGCGATGATATTGCTGCCTTTGAGGAAAGTCTAGATCAAGCTTGTGAAGAAGCAGGTATCCATATCCAGGGACTAGAGGATCTTGTCAATCGAGATCAGGTAAAAGCGATGCGTCAACGTGAAGCTCCTTAAAATGACAGCCAGTGCCTTAGCTTCAAGGTTATGATTCGCAACACGATTAATATGATTGGAGCCAAATATTCAGCTTCCGAGCACTGCATGGAGAGTCTTGGAGCTGAGATAAACCTTGCAAGTTGACCGCCGCCGAGACTGTCACGTTTTGTAAGGGCGATCGCCCATTATTACCACCAACATACCTATTCGTTATAAATGAGTAGGTATGTTGATTCGCTTTGTTTATTTTCACAGATCGAAATACGTTCAAATCATTTTAATTCTTGTTAATTAAAGCTCAACCAACGCAGTAATCGGTGGGGCAACGGTATAAAATGCTCTTCATCTATTAAATAAAAAAGAAAGTGTTGATTCAACCTCATTCCTTCTTTGTTTCTATATCAATTTCGACAAAATGAATTTTGAAACTTCTGGATTCAGTCAGCTCCTGATGAATCTTTGGCGGCCCATGGGTCGTTTCTTGAATTGGGTAAAGGCTCGCTCCACTCGATGGGTGGCGATCGCCATCTGCACATTCTTCCTCACCCTCGTCACAGGCATCGCTGTCTACTCGCAGCAGCCTGTCACAATCAGTTTCTTGGTACGAGCTGTGGAGGGAGATCAGCTTAAATCGTTGATTGACGAGTTTGAAGCTGAGAACCCCGATATTCGCATTGATGCGGTGCGAGGGCCAAACGCCGCAGACTCAGTGGAAGACCTCTACACAGCGTCTTTCTTGCTGGGAGATTCTCCCTACGATTTAGTTTACGCGGATATCGTTTGGATTCCGAAGTTTGCGGCAGCAGGTTGGCTCACCGATTTATCAGATCGCGTGAGTGAAGAAGAACGAGCTGATTTCTTAAACGCTGATGTCAAAGCGGGTGAGATTCAAGGTGGCTTTTATCGGATGCCTTTTCGCTCAGATGTAGGCATGCTTTACTACCGTACTGACCTATTGGAAGAGGCCGGGCTTGAACCACCCGAAACCTTTGAAGATTTGATTCAAAGCTCAAAAACCCTCCAAGAGCAGGGCATCGTAGACTGGGGTTACGTTTGGCAAGGACTGCAATATGAGGGGTTAGCGGCTGGATTTACAGAAGTGTTAGCAGGTCACGGCGGATTCTGGATAGATCCCGAAACTCGGGAAGTGGGACTCGGCGAACCTGAAGCAATTGAAGCTGTTGAATTTCTCATCAGCACTATTCAAGAAGATATCTCCCCTCCCGGTGTAACCAACTACTTAGAAGAAGACACTCTGCGAGTTTTCCGCAACGGCAATGCTGCCTTCTTAAGGAATTGGCCCTATGTATGGCCAGAAGTTAATAAAGATGCATCTCGAATTCAGGGAGATGTGGCACTGAAGCCGATGGTGCATGCACCTGAAGAATCTAGCGCAGCCTGTCAGGGAGGCTGGGGATTTGGAGTCTCCAATCAAACAGCTCATCCCGATGAAGCATGGCGCGTCGTGGAATTCTTCACTAGCAAAGAGTCTCAGCGCAAGTTTGTATTGGATTATGGCTACGTCCCTAGTCGGCGATCGCTCTTCACCGATCCCGAGGTTTTGGCGAAATACGATCACTACGATGAGCTGCTTGAGGTCGCGGAAACCGCCGTTCTACGTCCGCCCATCGGTCAATATGCTCAGGCATCCGATATCTTGCAGCGCTATTTGAGTGCAGCGATTTCTGGACAAATGAGTGCAGAGGAAGCGATGACACAAGCCGCAGGAGAAACCCAGCGGATACTGGGACGGTTTGAAGACCTAAATGCCGCCCAAGATAGACGGTTGGAAGCTACCTAGACTCAAGGGTTTGACTTGATGCTCGGTAACGGTCAAGTTCGTAAGATTGGCTTAAAGCCTCTTCTCATCGATTGTTTAGGGGAATTGCCTAAAGCGGCTCAAAGATTGCTTAGAAGTTACTAATGTCAGGAACGTCATGGCTAAGGACTCAATTCGAGCACGAGAAATACAGACTGGTTTGTGGCTGGTGCTGCCTGCTGTTTTAGTGTTGTTGCTCGTGTATGCCTATCCCATTGGTCGAGCTTTTGTATTGAGCTTCTTCACTGAAAACCTCAGTACAAATCTAGAAGCTGTCCCCACAGGGTTTAATAACTACGTCAGGATGTTCCTAGACAGTCGCTTTTGGAACAGCATCTGGAACACGACTATTTTTACTGCGGTGTCGCTAGCTCTTGAACTGGTGTTGGGAATGTCATTTGCTCTGGTGCTTGATCAAAGCTTCCGAGGACGTGGCCCCGTGCGAACGATTGCTATTTTGCCGTGGGCATTGCCAACCGCGCTGATTGCCTTGGCATGGCGCTGGATTTTCAACGGCGAGTTTGGAGTCTGGAACGACATGCTGATCAATTGGTTTCACATTATTGATGAGCCAGTGAATTGGCTGGGTCACCCGGTATGGGCGATGGTGTCGGCGATCGCCGCTGATGTTTGGAAAACAACGTCATTCGTGGCAATTCTCTTGCTGGCAGGGCTACAGTCGATTCCCCAAGAGCTATACGAAGCCCATGAAGTAGACGGAGCAACGCCCTGGCAAAGCTTTACTCAGATCACCATCCCTTTGGTAATGCCTCAAATCATCATCGCCATGCTGTTTCGATTTGCCCAGGCGTTCGGAATTTTCGATCTCTTGATTGTGATGACAGGAGGTGGGCCTGGAGGTGCAACAGAGATGGTCTCGCTGTATATCTACGACACCATCATGCGCTATCTCGACTTTGGCTATGGCGCGGCCTTAGTTGTCGTAACTTTCCTGATTTTGATTTCAGTGGTGGCGATCGCAGGCGTCTTTCTAAGTCGAGCGCGATCGGCCTCTGGCGTTGAGCAGTCTTGATCGATCGCTCTCATGTACTTAGGCTGATTTGCCCTTATCCATTTCATCTTCATCCCAAAGAAATTTCCTAGGCTACATCAAGGACAACGTCATGACTTCCGTTCAACCTCCAGCAACAAACCAATCGGCCAGCTCCTCGAAACCATCCGTTTCTGTAAAGAGCATCATACTGACCATTGGCGCGGTGGCGATCGTCATCTTCAGTCTTGCTCCTGTGCTGTGGGAACTGCTGACATCGATTAAAACCAACGCAGCTATCACTGCCGATCCGTTGGTTTACTTTCCGTCTTGGAATCAATACACGCTTCAACACTATATTGATCTGTTTCAAGACGGGTTCTACATCTACATTTTCAATAGCGCGTTGGTTGCCGTCGTCTCTACGGTGCTGTGTCTCTGCATTGGCTCTCCTGCCGCCTATGCTTTAGCGCGGCTTAAGCTTCCAGGGGAAAGAATTATTTTAGCCGTGGTGCTTGTGGTCACGCTGTTTCCTTACATTCTGCTATTTTTGGGTCTGCTGGAAATCGTTCGGGCACTCGGATTAGCAAATAATTATTTGGCCCTGATCATTCCATATACAGCGATCAACTTGCCGCTGACCATCCTAGCCATGCGTAGTTTCTTCCAGCAGCTGCCTCGTGACTTAGAAGACTCAGCTAAAATTGATGGCTATAGTACCCTCGGAATGCTGGTCAAAATTATCATCCCGCTCACTCTGCCAGCTTTAGTCACCACGGGCATTTTGGCGTTTATCTTTGCCTGGAATGAATACATTTTCGCTCTCACCTTTATTACCCGAGAGAGCATGAAAACAATTCCTGTCGCTGCGGCTCAGCTCGCCGGAACGACCCTCTTCGATATTCCCTATGGCCCCTTGGCGGCTGCTACCATCGTCGGCACTCTTCCCCTAATCTTCTTAGTGCTGTTCTTCCAGCGCAAGATTGTCCAGGGACTCACAGCTGGCTCTGTCAAAGGATAAGCTCTCGTTCAATCATCTCTTCGAGTCTTGAGATCACCGACATTTCGCTCACTCAACTTCTAGTAGATCCTACCTGTCATGTCTAATCTTGAAATTAAACATCTCAATAAAACCTATAGTTCTAAAATCGTGCCCGTACGCGATATGAGCCTTGCTGTAGAGGAAGGAGAATTTCTAACGCTAGTGGGGCCATCAGGCTGCGGAAAGTCTACGACTCTGCGGATGATTGCAGGACTAGAGCAACCCACCAAGGGTCAAGTCATCATTAACGACAAAGACGTCACCCATGTGCGGGCTGGCGATCGCGACATTGCGATGGTATTTCAAAGCTATGCGCTCTATCCCCATATGTCGGTTTACGAAAACATGGCCTCGGGGCTCAAGCTTCAGGGCATGAACGAGCGAGAAGTACGCGATCGCATCGAAGAAGCCAATCGTGTTTTGGGACTCGACGATTTTTTGAACCGCAAACCCGCCCAGCTCTCTGGTGGACAGCGCCAGCGAGTCGCTTTGGGAAGAGCCCTAGTGCGCCGCCCTGCGGTGTTTCTGCTAGACGAGCCATTGAGTAATCTTGATGCTCTGCTGCGAGAACAAGTCCGTGCAGATTTGAAGCAGATTTTCGAAAAACAGAGCGCCCCTGTGGTCTACGTCACCCACGACCAAACAGAGGCCATGACTCTTTCCACAAAAGTTGCCGTGCTCAACAAAGGAGACATCCAGCAACTCGATTCTCCAAGCACAATCTACAATCGCCCAGCCAATCAGTTTGTCGCAGGATTCATTGGGAGTCCTCAAATGAATCTGCTCAATCTCAACTGCGAGAACAACCAAGCTGTTTTGGGCAATAGCCGAATTCCCTTGCCTGATCGGTTCGTTCCTCCCCCAGAAGTGGTGTTGGGCATTCGTCCGGAGCACCTTCAAATCGCGACATCAGAAGATACCCAAACCGTGAGCGGGCAGGTTTTTCTGGTAGAAAACTTGGGAATGAGCAATCTTCTAAGTGTTCGAGTGAACGGCTCAGACCATTTGACGTTGCGAGCCTTGCTGCCTTCAGATCAAAGTTGGGATGAGCAAATCACGCTGACTCTTCCTACCGAGCGAATTCACTGGTTTAATATGCAGACTGGAGAACGCTTGCCAGACAGCACCACCGAACGTGAGATGACAACCACTCGATAAGGCAATTTCTGGGAACAAAATTACCGATCGATGGTGCGTTGCACTTCGCTCACGACACCCTACTGAAAGTATGTTCTTGCTCAGAGATTACCTCAAAAACAAAAGCATCGTGTTGATGCCAATCCGCTTTAGAGACTAATCTCAACAGCTACAAAGAAGGGGCAATGTTCACATGCGAACACTGCCCCTTCGTCCTACAACAGTTTCTCCAGAAACAATGGATCTATGCGTTGTAGCGTTCTTCTAACCAAATCCGTACTTCCTCTTCTGTCGCATTATAGAGAGTTCGTCCCGTGCGAGGATCGCGAACGCTGAGCAGTCCTTTTGTCGGGTCTGCTTCCCAGACTTGTGGCTCAGACGGCATGAACATATTTGAGGATAGCGACTGAGTGATGAACTGCCAGCAGTTTCTCAGGGTGCGACCCAAGCTTGAAGGCTGCTGCGACAGACTCAGATCTGCGTTCATAGCCGATCGCCAACCGAGTTCATACCAGCTTGTAGAGTCAGCGAGGTGATCTGAAGATTGCGAAGATTTGGCGTTAGATGAACCTGCTTGCCAACCAAATGTGTACCAGTCGTGAATTGTTTTCATCGCTTTCTCCTGTATCTCTACATCCCAATTGTAATTTTCTGTATTGAAATATACAAAACATAGTTTTCATCGTCACTATGAGAAACTTTCATGGAAAAGAGAGTTAGAAACGGCACGCGCAGGGACACCATCGAGCACTGACGCAAGTCGTCGGGTTCTCCAGCATCTGAATAGGGACTTTCTGAGCAGTCGTTCTTCCCAAAATGTCACGCGTTTGAGAGGAAGATTGCGTAAGATAACTCTGTGGTGTTAGAGCAGAGTGCATGAGTCGATTAACTGAACCCAATTCTTCCCGTTTGTCAACCACATCGAAGGGGCAAACGCTCTGGCAGCGCTGTACGTCTTGGTGTTACGCGCTTTGGAAATTCTCTCGGCCACACACCATTATTGGAACAACTCTGAGCGCTCTCAGTCTCTACACAATTGCGATCGCCTTCTCTTCTCTCCAGCCCCTTGAAGCGATTCGCATGACCCGTGCCGATCTCCTGATCGCGTGGTTCGTCTGTATTTGTGGGAACATCTATATTGTGGGCTTGAACCAGCTTCATGACGTAGAGATCGATCGCATCAACAAGCCGCATTTGCCGATTGCGTCAGGACAGTTTTCACCCCGAATGGGATGGCTTATCGTTCTCGCTACGGGAGCGATCGCCCTCATTGTGCCTCCGTTTCAAAGCCTCGCACTGACTGTAACTGTGTGGTTGAGCTTAGCCATTGGAACGGCTTATTCTCTGCCTCCAATTCGCCTCAAGCGATATCCATTGTGGGCGTCGCTTTGCATCTTCACCGTTCGAGGAGTGGTGGTCAATCTTGGGCTGTTCTTACACTTTTACGGTCGGATGAGTAAACCGTTGAGTGTCCCGACCGCCGTTTGGATTCTGACTCTCTTCGTCTTAGTTTTTACCTTCGCGATCGCCATCTTCAAAGATATTCCTGACCTGGAGGGCGATCGCCGCTACAACATCACGACATTTACCGTTCAGCTGGGAAAACAGGCCGTTTTCAACCTAGCTCGGTGGGTGCTGACAGCTTGCTATGTCGGCATGATTCTGACGAGCCTGGTTTTGCCGACGCTCAACTCTAGCATTGTTGTTCTCAGCCACGGTTTCATTCTTATCTTGTTGTGGCTCAGGAGTACCCAGGTGGATCTAGACGATACGGCGGCGATCGCCCGCTTTTACCAATTCATCTGGAAGCTGTTCTTTTTGGAATATCTGATTTTTCCGATCGCTTGCTTTGCCTTTGCATCGCCTTAAAGGATCTTCAAAGGATCTTCCAAACGGCTAATCACTCAAAGCTAATCACCTAATTCAGCAACGCGTCTTCGCTGACGAAGGAGGCTTGAGGATTGCGAATCACGGGCCAATCTGGATTTTCGCCACCAATAATAATTCGCTCGATGCTGACAAATTCTTTGCTGAGCTGTTTGAGCGCATTGATCAGCATATCGATGGCGATCGCATCAGAGGTGCCCAAGTCAAACCAGCAGCGTGCCCACAGCCCTTCGTACTCAAACTCGCCCATATTGTGCATGAGAGACATGAGCGTATCGTCGGCGGTGTCGTCTTGGTAGTTGAGGTAGCTAATTTCTAATCCGGTGTCTTGCACTTGCAGATTTTCAGCGTTAAATGCACCGAGCTTGCCCAAATAAAACCAGGAGTCAAAGGCTTCTTCGATATATTGCTGCTCGGCGGAAGATGGCACCGTGGCAAACTCTAGCCAAATCCACAAATCAAAAAAGTTACACTCTCGAAATTCAACGTTCATCGATTGTTCCTAGGGTTCAACGTTTCCAAAATGAGGTGGAGCGATCGGGGGCGATCGCCAAGCTCATCCAGCTTAGCGTGTCTAGTCGCGGGATAGAGGATGAAACTAACGATCCCGTTTGCCTGTAAGGAGACAGAAGACTTTTAGGGATAACGATCGCCCACCCGTTTCAGTATCTTTTTATAGGATGAAGAAACAACATCCTCTAGGCGGAAAATCGAACCGATCGATGTCAGATATAAAAGGTCAAATTGTTGCTATGGGCGGTGGAGGATTCTCAGTAGAACCCGACAATTCTCTGCTAGACGACTTCATTTTGTCTTTGGCTCCACAGATTTCAGCGCGAGTTTGCTTCATTCCAACGGCAAGTGCCGATTCTGCACAACACCTTGTGAAGTTCTACCGCGCTTTTAACGGTCGGGCGATCGCCACTGACCTGTCAATCATGGCGCAGCGCTTCACTTTCGCGGCAAGAATTTGGTGGAGGCAGTGGCTTCACGAAAGGCGGCGTCTGCCTACTGGGTCGGGTTGGTCAATGGTCGAGTTGAGGAAACCAAGCTGGCAACTTGTTTTCTAGGTTGTTCGGAAAACATGGTTAAAAAAGATGCCTAAAAAAACGTTTACGTTTGGCGATCGCCACCACTCTCTCTAACCTCGCGGTCACCTCAGACCAATGAGCCGCCACAGCTCGAACCGCTTCCTGCTGTGCAGCCGTAGCAAAATGGAGCAGTTTTCACGGTCTGAATCAGATCCAAATCGTTCGCTTCTAATATCGCCGCAATGGTCAGCGGTGTGCCGTCGGAAGTCGTCGCAGGCAATTGTTCCATCTGATTAAAGTCGCAGTCATATATATTGCCGAGATAGTCTACTGACAACTGATTGCGGCACATCAAGTTTGCTACCGTTGATGCATTGAACCCCTCTTCCAAAAACTTGAGGTAGGGCTGGTGCAACTCTTGTCGCTCTAGATACTGCTTTGTCCGACCGATGGGAAGGTTGGTAATGGTGAATAAGTGATTGAAGGCAATATCGAAATGGTCTGCCAAAAATTTTTGATAAGCCTGCTGAAGGGAAGCTTGAGCCGGAGGTAGGGAAAAGTCTGTGCTGGTGGGCAACACAGGATTGTAGACCAAATCCAATACCAAATTGGGGTCATGCCCGTAACCTAGCTGATTCAACCGCTGTATCGCCCGAATTGACTCATCGTAAACTCCTGCGCCCCTCTGCTTATCGACATTTTGTTCTAGGTAACAGGGCAAGGAAGCCACGACCCGCAGTTGGTTGCGAGCAAAATAGTCTGGCAAGTCCTCATAGCCTGGAACAAAAAAGATAGTCAGATTAGACCGAACAATCACCTCTTTGCCAAGCTTCCGCGCCGTCTCCACAAGGGGTCGAAAGCCATAGTTCATCTCTGGCGCGCCTCCGGTCAGATCCACCGTTTCAATCTGAGGAAACCGCCGAATCACTTCCAGAAGCTGGTCGCAAATTTCTGGAGATAGCTCCTCCGTGCGCTTAGGCCCTGCTTCAACGTGGCAATGAGTACAGGCTAGGTTGCATTTTCGGCCTAAATTGACTTGCAGTACCGTAATCTGTTGCTTGGTCAATGGGGCAGTCAGTTTTTTCTGAAATGGTGTAATGCTGCTCTGACCACTAGCCTGAACCATGCGATCGCTCCTCAACCCTCAACGATGTTTCTTTAGCCCTGACATTTTGACGTGTTTTGAATAAAAATGGGTGAGAAATTAAAGCAGTTTTGATCCATCATCAAGGCGATCGCCATCCTAAGGAGCAACTCATGACCCATTTTGGACTCCTTTGTCCCGCCGTCAGCGGTCATCTAAATCCTATGACAACTCTGGGATACGAGTTGAAGAAAAGAGGGCACCGAGTGACTTTGGTGAGTATCTTGGATGCACAGCCCAAAGTTTTGGCCGCAGGATTGGAGTTCCGTGCGGTTGGGGAAGCAGATTTTCCGGCTGGCTCCAATGCAGAGGCCATAGCGAAATTGGGCCAGCTGAGCGGGCTTGCTGCATTCCGCTACACCGTTGACTTGTTTAAGAAGATTACTTTAACGTTGCTACAAGAAGCTCCAGCAGCTTTTCAGGATGCTGGAGTAGAGGCTCTGCTCATCGATCAGACTTCATTTGGCGGGCCAACGATTGCCGAGTCAATGGATCTCCCTTTCATTAGCATTTGCTGCGCAATAATGCTCAACCAAGATCCCGATGTGCCTCCTTTCAACATGAATTGGAGCTATCATCCGGCTTGGTGGGCACGTTTGCGTAATCAATTGGGTTATCGGTTAGTTAATCAGCTCGCAAAACCAATCGTAGAGCTAGTTGCTGATTACCGTCAGCAGCGTGGTTTACCGCAATTCAGTCACCCAAATGATGTCTTTTCTCAGCTCGCTCAAATTTGTCAACAACCCGCTGAGTTTGAGTACCCAAGGCAATCATTGCCTGCCTGCTTTCACTTCACCGGCCCTTTCTCAAATTCTGCCAGTCGAGAGCCTACCTTTTTCCCGTTTGAGCAGTTAACAGGGCAGCCACTGATTTATGCATCTTTGGGAACGATACAAAATCAACTGCTAGGAACATTTCAGACGATTGCAGAGGCTTGTCAAGACTTGGATACTCAGTTGGTGATTGCTCTCGGCGGTGGGAGTACCCCAGAGTCATTGCCTGTTTTACCGGGATCACCTTTGGTCGTGGGATTTGCCCCTCAGTTAGAACTATTGCAACGAACGACCTTGACTATTACTCATGCAGGGCTGAACACCACACTGGAATCTTTGAGCAATGGCGTACCCATGGTGGCAATTCCTATTGCAAACGACCAGCCAGGAGTAGCAGCACGGATTGCATGGACTAGAACGGGGGAAGTCGTTTCGTTGAAAGATTTGAGCGTTTCTAAGCTTCGGAGTGCAATCGAGCAGGTGTTGAAAGAGGATTCTTATAAAAAGAATGCTCTCAGACTACAACACGCCATTGAGCAGGCTGGAGGCGTCAAGAAAGCCGCTGACATTGTTGAACAAGCGATCGCAACGGGAAAGCCAGTCATAAGGTGACCTGGATGATTCTCATCACATCACGTGGAAACAATGGATCTCAATTGGGTCTCAATAGTGGTCGAACTACTAATCCAGTGCGATCGCCACCCAGAC
>JGI12210J13797_10474660_pt1 | contig 13660 bp, 9 predicted proteins | sample ElkSlonscriptome_3_FD_13797 | JGI IMG/M metagenome (IMG submission 13797)
GCCACAACCGGAAGTTGACGCACCCCCAGAGACTGATGATGCATACCCCCCAAATGTTCATTTAGTATTGCTCCCTCACACACTGGAACCTGACCAAGAACCGGTGCGAGTGCGCTTTCTTAATGCTGTCCCAGGCCAACTACTCACCGTACACTCCGAGGAGAGCGGTGAGTTGCAAATTTTGCCTGGAGAACACAAAGCATTCATTGGCCAGTCATCGGAAACCGAATATCAGGCCAAAATCTCCGGTGATACAGTCCCCGTCCATCTTCGTCAGGAGGGGCCGTTGCGAAATTGTACCGTGGTCTTCTATTTGGCGGAAGGCCGCGCTTCATTTGCCCGAATCTTTGAGAACACGAAGGCTTTTCGGGAGGCTTCAATGGCGGAAATGGAGAAAGACGAGTGAGCATGCGAATTGGTGTATTGTTTGCCGCCATTGCCTTGTCAGTGTCCGCATGTTCTGAGCAGGAACCCCAAACGGAATCCTCCACCCTCACCATCCTCCAAACTGGCCGCCTGCGTGGTAACATATACCCATTGGAGGTGCAACGCGGCACGGCTCCTTTGCAATATCACCCGATACTAGCTGGTTACGTGAAGCAGACGCGTGAGGAGGTCGAGGCTGCGGGGGGCCAGGTGTTGTTGGTTGATCTCGGCGATAGCCTCACGGGATCTTTCGGAAGCTATGTCACGGCTTCACAGAACGTCGTGGCTTTCTTCAATGCCCTCGATTACGACGCGATCGTGCTGGGGAACCTTGATGCCGATGTGTCGCCCACCGTGCTCGAGCAATTGGATATGCCGGTGGCCAATCCTTTCATCAAGGCAGATCAACAGCCAGCCACGAAAGCCACTGCTGTGCGCGTTCAATTGCATACAGAGAATCTGCCCGTCGAATTAATCGCGAACTTCTACGCCGATCGGGATCCCGCGGAATTTCCCGAACGATTCCCCGTCTCGTTTGGCGGGCACCAGCATGTGCAGCCAGCGCGCGATTATAAAGCGCTCCTGGGCCAGGCTTTTATCAAGCCCGAGGGAACGTTTCGTCTTTTTAGTTGGATGAAATTTGAGTCCCCTAAAGATGCACCCGCGGCTTACCTGGCAAATCTTCGCGAGCTTGGCGTTGATGTCGTCCTGGCCCATCGCGTTTACAGTAGTAAGCAACGGGAAGTTTGGTCGAAGGAAGACCCTTACATCGCGTGGTCCCCTCCCGTGGCTCAAAATATTCTGAGAGACAATCGGGGCTTTGTTCTTTCGCGACTCGATCTGCGCCGAGACCCGGATGGCTGGAAGGTATTGAATCATGAACTGGTTCCTATGGTCGCGAATCTGGCCGAACCAGATTCTACCATTGAAGAAGTCTTGGCTCCGCTAGCTCCGGCGATCAATGAAGCCGATGAAGTCGTCATCGAATTGGAACAATCGCTCGATCGGCAGGCAATTCTTGAACGTTACATGCAGGCCTTGGCACAATTTCCTGAAGTCGACGCGGTTCTTTATTCCTCAGAATCGATACGGGGCGAATGGAGTCGCGGTCCGCTCCGCACAAGCCGTGTGTTTGATAGCCTGCCGTGGAGTTCCAAGGTGGTCACCATCCAAATGGACCGAACGCAATGGGATGAGGTGATCGATAGTCAGGCATTCGCTACCTTGACGAAACCGGCAATACCCGAGGCGGGACCGATTCGGATCGCGACTTCGGAATTTTTCGCCCGGATCCTCTCCAAACAGGTCGCGTTGAACTTGGAAACCATGACAACGCTTACGCCCAAAGCCGAGTTCATGGTGCTCAACGACCATTTGAAAACTACGCCAGCCGAGGCGTCGATATCGGAGGAAGGAAACGATGGCGTGGGACGTTGATAGCTGGCGCGAAGAGCGTGATCGTCAACGCGCCGCGGAAGCCGAACAGCAACGGAAAGCGTTCCGGTTACGGGAGACGATTATCGTGACGATTGCGTTGATCCTGCTGATTGTTGTTCTCGTCCCGGTGTTTCGTAAGCGGAGCGAGCAGGATCTCAGCCGGATGAGCGCCCAGAATCTGATGCAATGGGGTATCGCCTTGAATTTGTATATGATCGAGAATGACAACACGTTGCCTGAGGTCGGGCCCAATCAAGTCGACCCCGAGTTGGAGGCTGCCTGGTATAATGGGTTGCCGCCCTACCTTTCCCAGACTCCCCTGGGAAAACTGAGCCGTTTAGAGGTTGACGGTCAGAATCCATCGTTATGGGTCGATCCCTCGGTGCCGCCAGACCAAGTCCCGCGCTATGTGGATTACCCTTTCACCTACGCGATGAATCGTTACCTGCAACCTTCACTGGAGTTTCCAGCCGCCCGTATTTTCGATCTTCAGAATCCGGGCGCCGTGGTATTTCTCACGGAAGTGCTTGGCACCGATCCCGGGGCTTTGCCGGCCGACGTGCGTTTCCGGCATGGAGATAAAGAGCCGAGGGCCCACGTTCTTTTCACGGATGGCCATGTTGAATTGGTGCACTCGGACGATCTCGTGGGGAACCCGGCCGCGCTCGCTCCAGAAACCGAGTTGGCCGCTGTTTCCTGGGCGCCATTCGTTGGCGCCCCAGTTCCAGAGACGGAGTGACGCCCCGCATGCCCGGGAGCATGGTTGCCACCGCTGCCAAATGCGGCCAATGTTGTTTCCTCATGGCTCGACCTCTATTCCTTTATCTATTCGTCGTCTGTGGTTGCCTTCCTTCGATACTGACGGGGCAATCCCAGCAAGCTTATACCGATGCGTTCGCCGGTCGGGAAGGTTGTTTTTATCTCCTGAATATCAAAACCGATGAACCCCTGGTCTTTCGCGAGTCCCTCGCTCGGGAAGCATTTCCAGCTGGGGAGACGATTTTCTTACCATTAGCCATGGCGGCGATGAAACTCGACGTCACGTCGACGCCCGACCTACAACAGCCGGAAGCATGGCTCGCCGGTCTCGATCCCGATAAGACGAAGGCAATCTTGGAAAAATGGGGGTTCGCCGCGATCGAGAAAAAGGCTGGCGAATCTTGGCCGGAGCGAGTTTTCATTTCGGCTGAACAACAAGCCAAATTCTGGGCGCGTTTTGTGAAAGACGACTTCGAGCTAAACCATGCTGGCAGTCTTCAACTGTTCGAACAGTTGCTCGACAAGAACGAGGCTGGTTACCTTTTGCTAGGGCTCCAAGCCACCCTTCCCGAAAAGCGCGGCGCTTGGTATGTCGGGATGGTTCAGATGCAGGACAACCGGCTGGCCTTCGCGACCTGGCTGGCCGCGGGACCGGACACTTCCGGGGAGAAGGCTCGCGATATTACCCTGCAGATTCTTCAAACCCTCACGCGCCGACAACCCTAATGGGGAGATTTTCCCAAGAACGAATTGGTTGCGGGTCGGCTCAATTCCCGTAACGGTTATTAGTATGAAGCGCCTGATTCCCTCCCTGCTCCTCTTCGTCTTGAGTTCCACCGCCGCTCCGCTTGGGGCTGATACCTGGCCATTTGAACCGGCTCGGGATTCCTTTAGCGATGACGCTTTGCTCGATCTACGCAATTTAAACGAGGAGGAAGCGGGCGAATCCGGGTTCCTTCAAGTTGACGACCAGGGGGATTTCATTCTCGGCAATGGAGACCCGGTGCGGCTCTGGTGCGTCAATACCAACGTCGGCCGCGAGCAACCATGGCGCCCCAAACCGCGCGGCCGCCAGACCGAACCTGATCTCGACTATCATGCCCGATTCCTCGCCAAACGCGGAGTGAACATGGTGCGCTGCCATTCGCATATTAACCCCGCGATCCCGAAAGAAGGCGATGGGCCTCCGATCGACCACGTCAACGCTTCCGAGGTCGATTGGATCCAACGAACGGTTGCCGCCATGAAGCAACAGGGCATTTATACCACTATCTCTCCTTATTGGGCTAATTCCATGCAGAGCGACGATGCCGCGTGGGGAACAGACTGGAACGGACGTCACCATGCGCTGCTCTTTTTTGATTCGACGATGCAAGAAGCTTACAAGGCCTGGCTGAAACAACTTTTCGCCGAACCAAACCCGCATACCGGCATGCCTCTCGCCCAAGATCCCGCGGTCGGCATCATCCAGATCCAAAACGAAGACAGCCTGCTCTTTTGGACTGTGAACAATCTCAAGGGCGGCCCGCGGGCACGGCTTGGTAAGGAATTCGCCAATTGGGCTTCGGATAAATACGGATCCCTTGAGGAAGCCCTCACGGCCTGGGATGGCGAGACGCTGCCAGCAGATCAATTGGAACAAGGGGTGCTCGACTTTCGGAATATTCACGACCTGACCTCCGGCAGCAACGCCCCCGACACGCAACGGTTGGCGGATCAATTGCAATTTTGGGCAGAGACCATGCATGCCTTCAATCAGGAGATCGCACGTTATCTGCGGGAAGATCTCGGCTGCCAGCAATTGATCAATGCAGGGAACTGGAAAACCGCCGACACGGTGGCGTTGAATGACGCGGAGCGCTGGACTTACACGGCGAATGAAGTGTCAGCCGTCAACCGTTACTTCAGTGGGTTGCATCTCGGCAAACACCGGGGTTGGGCGATTCTGGATGGTGACCAATATAGTAATGCCTCCGTCCTCCAAGATGACGCTCTCAAATTTCCGCTTAATATCAAGTTAACCAAAGGCCACCCGATGTTAGTCACCGAAAGCAGTTGGGTGATGCCGAACGATTATGCTTCGGAAGGGCCGTTCCTGATCGCCGCTTATGGGGCACTCACCGGATTCGATGGTTTTTATTGGTTTGCCACGGGTGATGACGGCTGGACGCCGCCCGGATCGGCCAATGGCTATTTGCCGAGCCAGAAGAAATGGACTTTTGCCAATCCCGACATGCTGGGGCAGTTTCCGGCTGCAGCGCTTGCTTACCGGCTTGATTTCGTGAAGCGCGGCGAACCGGTTGTCGTCGAAAAGCGTGCCCTGAAGAATCTCTGGAATCGAACCAGACCGATCATCGCGGAGACCAGTGGCTTCGATCCCAATCGCGATTCTGGCGATATTAGCACGGATTCATCCGTCAAGACGGCGGTCGATCCCCGCGCTTTTCTTGTCGGCCCGGTCGAGGTGGAATACGGCGCTGATCCTTCCGAGAGCGAAGTGATGGATCTGACCCACTATATTTCTGGAGACGGCACCAAGATCGAGAGCGTTACTGGGGAACTCACGCTCGATACCAAGAACCATTTCTGCACGTTGGATGCGCCGAAGGCGCAAGGCGTGACAGCCTTCTTCAAAGGGTTGCCTCCCTTCGAGCTGAGCGATGTCACAATCGAATGCCAGAACGAGTATGGCGCGATTCTGGTCGCTGCCATAGATGGGAAACCGTTGAAACAATCAGCCAAAATCTTGGTCCAGGTCGGCACCCAGTCCCGTCCCACCGGTTGGGAAATAAAGGAGACGACGATCGAATCGAGCGATGCGGGAGAAGTTGAAGGCTTCGAAGTGGTCAGCTATGGCAAAGCTCCCTGGCAGGTCGATACCGCCCAAGCGAACATTACCGTCAAGAATCCGGCTCTGACCCAAGCAATGGCACTCGATGCCAACGGCATGCCGGTCAAAGAAGTGCCGGTTACAAAAACGGACGAAGGGTTGGAGTTTCGTTTCCCACCTGGTCACCTCTATGTGGTCCTCCAATAACTATCGTTTCTGAAACAAATCAGATTCGACGACACAGAGAAGCAGCGCTTTCATCCCGTAATCTGCCCGAGCGGCTTTTGTCAGGATCCCATCGACTTCCCGGCGGTCGGCGGAGTCTAACGTCCTTCCGAGACCGTAAGTGAGCAGTTTCTCCGTCAACCCTCTTGCAAAGTCAGCCTCGCGCCGAACCAATTCTTCTTTCAATCCACGAACCCCAGTCAACATGGCGCCGTCGAATAGTTCGGCCGTGACGGATTCAGCTTCCACCGTCCGATGGGCGCCGATGCCATTGAATTCTTCCAAAGCCAACCCCCACGGATCAATTTTCTCGTGACAAGAAGCGCAGGCCGGATTCGAAGCGTGCTGCGCCATTTGTTCCCGTAAATTCGTCGCGGTAACTTCTTCTTTGTCTTCGGACTCGGGCAGAGGCGGGACATTCGCGGGTGGATTCGGTGGCGGACGGTTGAAGAGTTTTTCCAACACGAACACGCCGCGAAGCACTGGCGAAGTCCGGGTCTGTTGGGAGTGGACCGCCAGAATGCCGGCTTGCGTGACCACGCCGCCGCGGAGATCGTCGGCGCCGAGGGAGACTCGCCGCATCTCCGCGCCTTCCACATCGGGAAGATCGTAATGACGCGCGAGCCGTTGGTTGGCAAAAGTAAAGTCGGCATCGAGAAACGTGCGGACCGGCAGATTTTTATCTACAATTTCCTGAAAAAAAGCTTCCCCTTCCTCTCGCATCGCCTCGCGTAATTCGTCGTCGAAGTCTTGATAAATCTCGGGGTCAGGGACGATTTCACCGATGCGGCGCAGGGCCAACCATTGACCTGCGAATTCCTTCGTGAGAGCGGCGGCTTTCGGATCTTCCAGCATGCGGGCCACTTGTTGGCGGAATACCTGTGGCTTGCGCAATTGTCCGGAGGCGGCGAGGTCGAAAAGCGTTTCATCCGGCATGGAGGCCCAGAGAAAGTAAGAAAGGCGAGAGGCCAGTTCGTAATCGTTAAGCTGACCGCCAGGGCGCTCCTTTTCGATCAGATAGAGAAAACTGGGCGAAACCAGCACCGCCTGAGCAGCGAGAATTTTTGCTTCTCGCGGCGTGGCGCCGGCCTCGAGCTCCCGTTGATGAATGTCCACATAACGCTCGATCTCCCCGGTCGTTGCGGGACGTCGAAACGCTTTGGAAATAAAGGGCTCCAGCCAGGCTTCCGGAGCTGCATCCGGATTGTCGCCAAAGATCGCCCGATCCGAGGCGGGAGGCCAGCTTTCGAAAAGAGGGCCTTCCAGTTCCGCATCGCAAAGAATCAGGCTGGGGACGGCATTTAAATGTTTCCGGCTCACTTGCGAATTGGCGGCAATCCGAACCTCTGTTCTGGAAAAGTCCGAGGTGAACTCCACGGTGTATTCCTGAGGTTCATCCGTTAGGGGCACCGAAATTTCCTGTTCCAACACGCCGTTCACATAGATGCCCGCGACACAAGCATCATAGGGCGCGAGTTCTTTGCCATCCCGGTCGTGGCCTCGTTCTGCGTAAGCACGGAACGTGAGACGGTAACGGCCATAGTTCAGAGGGTTCTGGAACTTCATTCTTGCGCGCCGCGCGCCATCGCCCGAGTGGGTCAGAACGACTTCGTAGCCATTGCCGCCTTGGCCTTCGCGCACACGATTCTTATTGGGAGAACCCGTTTCATGATCGAGATTAAATAGGGCGTTCCCCGCTTCGGTGACATGCTTTTTCCGGTCGGCGATGATGGGCGATAGATCGATCGAACTTTTTTTCACCTTCGCTTTACCGCTGGATTGATCGCGGTCGAGGGGGAAATAACGGCGGGTAAACGTCTCAGGTGCCTCGTCTTGGGCGGCAGCGAGCCGGACGACTCGCCCCGCGGCATCCATGTATTGACTCCAAAGTAACGGCGAAATGCTCTGGACACGGGCGACGGTATCGAAGCCCTCCTCACCCAGATCCTGGGGAAAAGCATCGGCAGGATCGATATCGACTTTCAACAGATCGCGCATCGTATTGTTATATTGCGCTCGGTTGAGACGGCGGGTGTAATGTTTTGGCGCGCCGGAAGCTTGTTGCATGCCGTGTTCCAACCAGGCGAGCATGCCTTGATATTCGGACTCGCTCGGACGAGGTAAGTCTGCCGGTTTCGACGGAGGCATTTCCCGAAAATCGACCACGTCCATGACATCCATCCATTTGCCTAAATGCGGGGTAATCGACTCGGCCTGTAACATCGGTTGGAGGTCGAACTCCCCTTTCACTTCCTGCCCTGGCGCGCCGTGACAGCTAATGCAGTATTTTTGAAGGAAGGCTTTGGCATCCATCACCTCCCCCTGCAGCGGTCGCCCGGAAAGAACAGTCAACCCAGCTAGAATCAACCAGAACGAAAAGCGAAGGCGCATAAACAATCCTCAGCTAACGGCAAGACCATTCAACGGGCCCGTGCTATCAACGAATTGAAAATCGGATAACCCATTTAGCCCCGCCATGGTCACGAACAGATTGGAAAGCGGGGTGCCGTGGTCGTAATTCACATGCTCGCCTGCTTGTAAACGGCCCCCGGCTTTTCCGGCCAGAAGTAGGGGCGCATTCGCTTGACCATGCGCGTTATACCCAATTTCGTCGCCGCGCACTTGCGGCTTAGGACCATTGGTCAAACCGGCGCCATACATTACGAGGGAATTGTCGAGCAACGAACCGTCCGTTTCCTGAATGGAAGCCATTTTCTCCAGGAAATATGCGAACTGTTCCATATGCATCCGATCGATGGCTCTAGCGCCCGCCACCTTTTTCGGGTCGCCGTTATTGTGAGCGTAATTACCGTGCGGATCTTCTGGGAACCCGAGAAAAGCGAACTGGCCGTGATATCCACCTAACCGCAAAGAGGCGACTCGTGTCATGTCGGTCTGAAGCGCTAGCGTCAGAACGTCTAACATCTGACGCATTTCCTCAACCCGGCCTTCACCCGTTTTACCATAGGCCCCGCGATCAACTTTTTCAGGACGCTCGGCATCTTCAGGTAAATTAATGGGAATATCGTCCCACTGTTTCGCGCGTTCGGCGCGTTGCTCAACTTCGCGGACGGTGGTGAAGTATTCGTCCAGACGTTGGCGGTCGTCGTGACCGACCATGCCGTTCAATTGGTGAAGATCCTCTTTGACCGCATCGAGAATGCTTGCTTTCCGGCGACGCCGCTGTTCGCGCTGAGCTTGGTCCTCTTCAGAACCATCCGTAAATAGGCGGTCAAAGAGCCGCTGAGGATCGCCTTCGGTCGGAACAGCGTTCCCATTAAAATCGTAGCTTAAAAATCCCATGTAACCGAGACCAGTCGCTTCCCGATTATTGTAGCTGCTTCGACCGACCGTCAATGCGAGCGATGGTATGCGGGTCTGATGGCCGATCTTTCTGGCGAGCACCTGATCAAACGAGACACCATTTTTGAGCGCGACCCCTTGCGTCCCACTGATGTCCGTCGCAGTCAGTAAAGTTCCCAGATCCTGCCCGTGCGCATTTACTACCGGATTGCGAATGCTATCGTTTGGGTTGTGCAACCCGCTGAGCAAGGTGATCTGATCCCGGACATTTGCCAGCGGTTCGAGTGTATTAGTCAACTTCCACTGCCGCCCCGTGTCGGCGAGTGCACCGCCCGGCAGCACACCTTTTTTGCCCCACACTTTAGCGCGTTCCACATCCATAGCACTTTTCCAGGGGAAAAAGCCATCTTCCCCGGCCCAAACTCCGCCACCCAGGCCAACGAAAACGGATCTGAGCGGCGCCCGGGAGAATCGTCCGGTACGTGCGAGCGCTGAGAGAGGGGTCATAGCGTCAAGAAAAGGCAACGCAAGGGTGGCACTCATGCCACGCAGAACCGTCCGACGACTGAGGGGAGCTTTCATTTAATGAAAATAGGATTTTTTCATCTAGTGCACAACCCTCCTTCCGTATGATACCGGTTTCCGCTCTGATTGAATCTGAGTGTGCGAGGCTTGGAAGCTGTGTTGCGATCGGCGACGGCCGGTTGCCGCGCTTCCCACTGGCCGACCCAACCTTCAGGGCGCGCCCGCTCGGAAATTGGACCGACCGTTGGCGGCGCCAAAATCAGTTGCGCGCATCCCGGTTGCCGGTATTTTGCGCCCCTTCCACTCATGGCTGTTCCGGGTTGTCGGTCGCTGCGAGAAGTTCGGCGGTTCAACACGGCAGCCGCAATTTCACCATATGCGCGTTCTCGCTATTGACCCCTCGCTCCGATCGACCGGCTATGCCGTTGTCGATGATGCCACTCGTCCGCCGAGGGCGATTGCTTATGGGGAGATCAAAAATCCCAGTGCCCGCCCGATGAGTGAGTGTTTGCACACCATCCATCAAACGATCGTCGATTTGATTCAACGCCACCACCCCGACGTGGCCGCCATCGAAGGCATTATCTATGTCCAAAGCATGAAGACCGCGATCACCCTCGGCAGCACGCGGGGGGCCGCTATCTTAGCTCTCGGCCAGGTTAAAATACCCGTGTACGAATATGCACCGCGACGGGTGAAACAGGCGGTCGTTGGTCGAGGAGGCGCGGATAAGCAACAGGTCGCGTTCATGGTGCGCTCACTGCTCGGGTTAACCGAAACTCCAAAAGCCGATGCCGCAGATGCTCTGGCGATCGCGCTGACGCACCTGCAAAGCACCCAGAGCGCGGTCGCGGATTTACGGGATGTCGCCCGGTTATGAAGACGATGGCCGCTTTTCATGAACGCACGGAACATTTAGGGCGCGTCCCCTACGCCGAGGCGCTCGAGATCCAAGAGCGTCTGGTAGCCGAACGTCGTCACCAAGCTGCCGACGATCTCCTTTTGCTCGTCGAACACGACCCCGTTTACACCATTGGCCGCACCCGGGACCAATCGAGCCTGAGGAACCATCCTGATCTGCCGGCACCGATCCATGTGATCAATCGCGGCGGGCAGGCGACCTGGCATGGGCCGGGTCAGTTGGTGGGTTATCCCATTATCGATCTGCGCAGGCGCACCCGAGATTTACACGTTTATCTGCGGGCGATCGAGAAGGCGTTGATCCTGGCGTTGGCCCAGTTGGGGGTTCCTGCCCGGAGCCGCGATCAGTTGACCGGCGTCTGGGTGGAAGATCGCAAGATCGCCTCGATCGGAGTGGGGGTAAGAGGTTGGATCACCATGCATGGTTTTGCCTTGAACCTGACGAATGACCTTGCTGGCTTCGATCCGATCGTACCTTGTGGCATTGCGGACGTGCAGATGACCTCCGTCTCGCGGGAATGTGGAATAGAACCAGGTTGGGAAAAAGCGTGTGGGGTGATCAGCACTTGTTTCTGGCACACCCTGGAATGCGCGTTACCTGTGAAGAAAGAACCCCAACAGGACTTCGAGACCGAACCGGTTTCGTTGCCATAACATCGATGGTTGCCGCGAAATACCAACAAGTCCGCCTCTGGAGCGGAATCACCAGCATCACCTTAAACCTCGCTCTGGTCTGGGCGGCCGCTTTCCTGGCTCCCGCGATGGATGATCTGTTTCTCGAATGGCCGATTTTCATTTTGCTGCCTGGGGTGTTGATCGGAGCTCAGCTCCTGCTGTTCCCTCTCGACTTTTTGACCGGCCACGTGGTGGAAACCGCGGCGGGCCGTTCGGAACAGACGTCGAAGGCCTGGATCAGGGATTGGCTGCATGGGGTCATCCGATACACGGCCGCGCTCACGGCAGCCGGTCTGATCTTTGCGATGCAACCGCTTCGAACCCCGATCATTCAAACGGTATTGCTCCTGCTTCTCGGCACTATCATGGTGGCCACTGCGCTCTGTCTGCTCGGGATTCTACCCATGCACCAAGTCCTGCGGCGCAGCCCCGATTCGAGGTTTTCCGCCGCTGTACAGCAGGAATTGCAATCCCTGGGGATGCCTTCCGTGATGTTGGTTTGGATCGATGATGCCGAGCCGCGAGGGGTCAATGGGAGTTCGGTGGATTTCGTCAAATCCCACACGGTGTTGCTTTCGGCAAGTTTACCGAAGTTATTGACGCCTCGCCAGACAGCCTTGCTGGTGGCTCGCGAGATTCACTATGTGCACCGCGGCTATCGCTGGCAGAGTCTTTTGATCTGCGTGGCCTGGTTGTTGATCGGAGTCGGTATTGGCTGGAATTTACCGGCTGCCGAGGGCCTTCAATCCGCCTTGATTCCGATGGCTTTCGTTTCAACCTGGTGTTTGGCTGGTCTTTTCATATGGCCCTCCTTGAGTCGCAAATGGATGTTGGCCGCCGACCGCTGGCTCGCGTCCAAATCCTCGCCGCATGAGGTGCGGACGGTGCTCCAACGGGTGCAGGAGCTAAATGCGACCGACGAAACTCTGGGGACCTGGACCCGGCGCATTTTTCATCCCATCCCCCCCGTCAACGATCGAACTCACTCCCTGCAATGAACCAAATTCCCCGTCTCATGTTTTTGCTCAGCGTCTGGTGCGGCAATTGGATCGCGCGCTCGCTCCATTGTCACATCGGCAAACCGCGCGCCTGGTTCTTTCCACCGAACTGGTCTTAGCCGTCACGATGATCACATCGCCGAAACGCGCGCGGCGCAAAAAAGATCAAGCACGTGCGCGTGAGGGTTTGACGTGTTCCGGCCTGATCCCGCTACGATGCCACTGGCACCAGCTTCACGACCTTGCCCGGTTTATCGAAAATCACGAAAACCTCTCCCTCCGGCGAGACGTAAACATCCCGCAAACGCCCTTTGCCCGCGAATAGAATTTCTTCCGTCCAAACCTTGCGATTTTTAAGCGCGAGCCGAATGAATTTTTGGTGGGCAAGCGAGGTCACGAGCAGGTCGCCCTCCCAATGGGGGAACTTGTCGCCACGATAGAAATCGATGCCGCACACCGCGATCGAAGGCGTCCATTGGAGGACGGGTTGATCCATCCCTTCCGCTTCCCGCTTATCGGTGATGGGCGTGTTATTGTAGTTGATCCCGTAAGTGATCACGGGCCACCCGTAGTTGTGGCCTTTTTCCACGAGATTCAGTTCGTCGCCACCTTTGGGTCCATGCTCGGTCGCCCAGAGCCGACCTGTTGACGGCTCGAAATCGAGGCCTTGCTGATTGCGATGGCCATACGACCAGATGGAGGGTTCCGCACCTGCTTCATCCACAAAGGGGTTATCTTTCGGCACCCGCCCGTCATCATGCAGGCGATGGGTCTTGCCTTTCACATTCGTAAGATCCTGCGCGTTCTTCATCCCGCCACGTTCGCCAATGGTGAAGAAGAGGTAATTCTCTTTATCGAACGCCAGGCGGTTGCCGAAATGCACGGCGCCCTTGGAGTATTCATCCGCGTCCGGTTTGAAAATCGTTTCCTGATCGACCAACGCGTTCCCGTCCAGGCGTGCGCGCATGATTTCGGTCAGGGCACCATCATTTTCCGCTCCGGAATAGCTGATATAAATCCAGCCATTCTCGTCATAATTCGGGTGCAACTCGATATCAAGAAGCCCCCCCTGCCCGACCACAGCGATCTCCGGCAGACCTTTGATAGGTTCCTCCAATAACACCCCCTCCGCGGTAACCATCCGAAGGCGGCCAGGTTTTTCGGTGATCAACAATCGCCCATCGGGTAATTTCGTCATCGCCCACGGATTGACCAACCCATCGGCGACGGTCTCGATGTCAAAGGTTTCCAGCTCGGTCTCCACCCGTTCCTCAGCCTTCGCTCCGGCGAAAGGAACAAGGAGACCGATGAGCAGGAATTGGCATTGACGCAGGGAAGCACTCAGTTTCATTTGATTACCGTGAAACAGCACCGGCCCATTGACAACCTGAGAAATGCCTCCCTCATCATTTTGGTCGGGATCGTTCTGTGGGGCTGGCAAGCCGAAGCATTCGCCGAGGAGACCCCCATGGAAGCGGGCGCGGAAATTTATAATATGGTCTGTATTATGTGCCACACCGATGGCAGCGGTTCCGACATGGCGCCGCCGTTGAAAGGAGCC
>JGI12210J13797_10356367_pt1 | contig 13658 bp, 5 predicted proteins | sample ElkSlonscriptome_3_FD_13797 | JGI IMG/M metagenome (IMG submission 13797)
CGAACACATCGAGAAACCACATGGTAAAACCCGGGCTCCTCGTCTGAAACAAGATGGCTGCGTGGATAGGTCATGGGGCTTATCCTCGCAGGCTCGCACCGAGGCGTCGATCAGAAAATAACCCAAGCGAGGCTAGGAAATTTCCCTATTTCATGCCTGTCCTTGTTTTGCTCTCCCTGTCCTAGTTTTGACTAGTTTTGCTCCATCCCAATCGCTCTCCACAAAGCTTCAGGATCAGACCGTTCTGGAGCCAGGGAGCTGGAAAAATTGGCGAAGATGGGTTAGCTTTCGTGAACAAAGGGGCCCGTGGGCCAAAGCTTTTTGCCTCGGGAGAGCAAATTCATGTCGTTTTCGTATCTGGCCCGCTTAATCGCTGCGTCGTCCGTTTTTCTTTACTCACTGTCGAGCCTGGCGCAGACTGATTTCGACATTCTGATCGATACTGACATTAACGCCACCACCGGCTGTTCGATAACGCCGACAGGCGGCGCCACGCTCAGCGGATTCGAGGAACGCCTCCGTGCCAGCGTTGATCCGTTAAGCCTGGATGTCGTGGCGCTGGAGCAGTCTTCTTGCGCTGGGAGCAGCTTCGGCGCGGCCGCACCGGTCGCCGGATTCGTTACCCCTTATCCGATTGCGCTCAATACAGGTTTGGGCGGCGCCGACGCGGTGGAACTTGCCATTGCGCGCTCAGTGATCGGCGGGGCCGAACTGCGGCTGGCCTTTGTGTCCGACGATGGCGCCGGGTCCGACCAGCTGTCCACGGTCGACGGCAGCGCCAGCGGGACACCGATCGTTTTCGGCTTTGGCCCGGTACTGCCCGTTCCGGCGTTGTCGTTATTGGGTCTTGCCGCGCTAGTGTTGGTTCTGATGGCGCTGGCCTGGATGGCTCACCACAAACTCGGCCGGGCAGGCACGGTGATGGCGGTCATGTTTGTGGCCACTGCGGTGTGGGCGATGGATTTCGCACTCGACGGCGACCTGAGCGATTGGAGTGGGCAGACGCCCGACGCGACCGACCCCACCGGTGACCCGACCGACAGCAACATCGCTCTTGACCTGGTGGCTGGTTTCATCTCTCTGGAAGGGGGCAACCTGTTTTTCCGCCTGGACGTCCTCGACATCGAGAATCAGGCGCCAACGGCTATCGACGACAGCTTTACCACCGACGAAGACACAGCGCTCAACGTTGTCGCACCCGGGGTGCTGATCAACGACAATGACCCTGAGAGTGACGCGCTCACCGCGACGCTGAACACCGGCCCCGGCAACGGCACTTTGACGCTTTACGCCGACGGCAGTTTTGCCTACACGCCGGATCCCGATTACAACGGCGATGACAGCTTTACGTATACCGCTGACGATGCAACCGGGAGTTCCGCGCCGGCCACGGTGACGATCACGGTGAGCCCCATTAACGATGCGCCGACATTTACTTCAACGGCTGTCGTCAGCGCCCTCGAGGACGAGCTTTACAGCTACAGCATCAGTGCCGAAGACGTTGACGGTGATTCCCTGACCATCAGCGCGCCGACGCTCCCAACCTGGCTAGCGAGCGGGTTCACGGACAACGGGGACGGCACGGCCAGCCTGACTGGCACACCGACGAACAGTGATGTAGGCGACCACAACGTGGTTTTGGAAGTCACCGACGGCCCCGAGACGGCGACGCAGTCGTTCACCATTACGGTCGATGACGTCAACGACGCACCGACGGCGACTGACGACAGCCTCAGCGTCGATGAGGGCGGTACGGTCACCGAGACAGACACTGCCGAGGCCAGCCTGCTCGCCAACGACAGCGACCCGGACGGCAACGACCTCGTGCTCACCACCACGCCGGTGGTTGCACCCGCAACTGGCAGCTTGACGCTCAATGCGGATGGCACCTTCAGTTTCACCCACGACGGCTCGGAAACCAGCTCGGATTCGTTCACCTATGAAGTGTGCGACAACGTCTCGCCGACGCCGCTATGTGCCAATGCCGTTGTCACCATCACCATCGCGCCGGTCAACGACGCCCCCAGCGTTGCCGACGACAGCGCCAGCACCGATGAAGACACGGCGGTTGAAATCGACGTGCTGGCCAACGACAGCGACAGCGACGGCGCGCTTGACCCGGCTACGGTCATGGTCGCATCAGGCCCTGTCAACGGCGGCATCAGCGTCAACATGACAACCGGTGCGATCACCTATACGCCGGACGCCGACTTTAACGGCAGCGATGCTTTCACCTATCAAGCGTGTGACGACGGCACGCCGACGCCGGTCGAATGCGCGAGCGCTACGGTGACGATCGCCGTCAATGCGGTCAACGATGCGCCGACCTTCAACAATGCCGGCGATGTGAGTTCCAATGAAGATGCAGGCGCTCAGACCATTCCTGGCTGGGCCAGCAGTATCGACGATGGCGATGGCGGCACGCAGGTGCTGACCTTCATCATCACCAACAATACCAACCCCGCGTTATTTGGCGCCGGGCCGGCGGTCGACGCCACCAGCGGTGACCTGACCTATACCGCGGCTTCCGACGCTAACGGCAACGCCGTCATTACGCTGGTGCTGTCTGACGATGGCGGCACGTCCAATGGCGGCGCCGATACAAGCGCTCCCGAGACGTTTAGCATTATCGTTAATCCGGTCGACGACCCCCCGGTCGCAATCGATGACACGGCCACGGTCACCGAGGACGCTGCGGCCACGACAATCGACGTGTTATTCAATGACATCGATCCTATCGACGGCGGACCGATCAGCATCACTTCGGTCACCCAGCCGACCAATGGAACGGTGGTGATCACCGGCGGCGGCAGCGGGCTCACCTACGAGCCTGACCCGGACTACTGCAACGACGGCGGCCCGCAAGACGAATTCGCTTACACGCTGAGCCCTGGCGCTTCGAGCGCGGATGTGGCGGTTACGGTGACCTGCCAAAACGATGCGCCGACCCTGGCGTTTCCGACACCGGGCGTCAACTTCGACCCCAGCGTCGGCCCGGTCAACGTCAGCCCGGCGGCGACCTTTGACGATCTCGATTCGCCTGACCTCGACGGCGGCCTTCTGCGCGTCGACATCACTGCAAATTGCACCGCAACGGACACCCTCGGTATTGAAAATCAGGGCGCCGCGGCGGGCCAGATTGGCGTTTCCGGCGTCGATGTGACGTTCGAGGGAACTGTTATCGGCACCCTCGCCCAAGACGCGGTCTGTCCGCCAGATGCCATCCCAGCGCTGCGCGTGGACTTCAATGCTGCCGCAACGCCCGCCGCCGCCGAGGCACTGCTGCGTGCCATCCAGTTCTCAACGACGGCCGGAGACACCAATCCCAGGGTTGTGGATGCGATCGCCGAGGATGGAGACGGCGGCACCTCGAACACAGCCAGCCAGACGGTCAATATCGACGCGGCACCGACTGCCACGTCGCCGGCCGACGGCGACACGAACTTCGATCAAGCGGCCAATATCACGGTCAATTTTTCCGAGAACGTGGATCTGGCGGTCGGCGCGTTTGCGCTCGAATGCGACATGACGTCGGTTGCCTTCACGCCTTCGCCCGCGATACCGGCCAACGACGTGACGACGGTCGATCTGAATCCGGACGTCGACCTCGATCCAGATGCGATCTGCACCGTGACCGTCGCGGCGGCATCGGTCACCGACAGCGACTCGATCGACCCGCCCGACAACATGGCCGCCGATGCGGTTTTCGGCTTTGTCGTCGAGGCAGCGCCGCAAGTCACCGCGACCACTCCCGCTGACACCGACATCAATGTCGCCGCCGACGCCAATGTTGTCATCGACTTCTCCGAGCCGGTGACCGCGGCCGCGGCATCGTTTGACCTGGATTGCCCCAGCGCCTTGAATGTCGCGCTGACAGCGACGCCCAACGGAAATCAGGACCAGTACACCCTGGACCCGGCCACCGATCTACCGGCCGGAGAGACCTGCACGGTTACAGTCCTGGCAACAGGCGTCAGCGACGTCGACAGCATCGATCCCCCGGACAACCTTGCTGGCGACTTTGTATTCAGTTTTACCATCGACGAGCTGCCCACGGTCACACAGTCCGAAATTGAGGTAAACGACGCTGCTGACACGTTTATTGCGCTGCCGGAAACAGGGACAGCCCCGACGGCAACCGATAATCCGGATCTTGCGTTCGTGTTCAGCGAAGCCGTTACGTTTAACGCCGGTGCGTTCAGTGTGAATTGTACGACCGGCGGTGATGTGACCGGTCAGTACACAGCGGGAACAACGCCGGCGACAAATGTCACGCTCACCTATAGCGGCTCTGGCCTGGCACCTGGCGAAACCTGCACCGCAACCCTAATCAGCGATAGCATCGTGGATGCCACTGGTAACTTGCTCGATGGTAACGGCGATGGGGCCGAAGATGGTTCCCCGGCCGATGACGAAAGCTATGATTTCGCCATCGATACGGCACCTTCTCTGACGCGGGTTGAGGTTGAGGTCGGCGATGTGTTCACAACGGTTGCGGGAACCTTCCCTGGCAATGGCGTGACAGATGCCGACCTTGATACCACCATTCGCACCACGTTCGACGAAACAGTCAACGACAACGGCGGCACAACTGTGGCGTGTGACACGTCCGGTTCGGTCTCAACGGGGGGCGGCGGTCTGACGGTCGCAGGCAACGGCAGTACTCAGCTTGTGCTGACGCGCAATACGGGTGCATTCCAGGCGGGTGAATCCTGCGCAATCACGTTTAACGAATCGGGCATCACCGACGTGGATAACGCCGATACACCCGATGCTCTGACTACACCGAGTCCGGCAACATATGAATTCGAGTTGGTCAATGCGATTGCAACTGACGATTCTTTCAATGTCACCACGCATCTAACCGCCCGCTTCGATACCACCGCACCTGGCACAACCAACCTGCTGACAAACGACACCTTTGGAACCGGCAATGTAACCGCCGTCAACGGGGCGGCTGCAAACGTCGGCACGCAGATTCTGCTGAGCAGCGGCGCCTATCTAACGGTGCAGGCCAACGGCGATTTCGATTACACATCGGCTCCGGGTGCCAGTGCCGCGACGGATTCCTTTACCTATGAGCTTGACGGTGCCGATACCGCGACGGCCTCAATTGCTGTCAACGGCCCGGTCGTGTGGTTTGTGGACGCAGACGCCATCGGCCCGATCTACAACGGCACAGCGGCCTTCCCGTTCGATGATCTGACTGCCACCGGCACTGACTTCGACAGCAACGCGCCCGATGCGACGGGCGACACCATCTTCGTCTACGATTCCGCAAACAATGGCTCGGGACTTACCTGCGGTTTGACGCTGCTCGCCGGTCAGACGGTCATTGGAGAAGGCGAAACCGCTTCTCTTCAGACACTGACCGGGCTGACTCCGGTGGTCGAAACGCTCAATTTGCCGGCTACCACCGGCAATCATCCGCAGCTGTCCAGTACGGGCGACTGCTTCGCGCTCAACGGTAATAACACCGTGCGCGGCCTGGATATCAACGACACGACCGGCGGCGCGGCCTTCGTGGACAGCGGCGGAACCATCGGCGCATCGCTCATTACCGATATCAGTGTGCGCGGTGCGGGTTCCATCGTGGAATTCCTCAACGGCGGTACGCTGACCTCGAATTTCACCGAAGCCAGTAGCACCGGCTCGGCATCGGCCAAGATTCATTTGGTGAACATGGCCGGCACGCTGGACATCGTAAACGGCGCGCTCAACCACCCTGTCGCCGCAACGGACATGATGATTGTCTCCGGCGGCACGGTGGGCGGCTCGATTAACACCAGCTTCAATCAGACGGGCGGCAACGCGCTGCTGAATATCAACGGCGGTCATACCGGAACGTTCTTCTGGAACCAGACCATGAGTACCATCGCCGGAAGCGGTATCCAGTTCAACAATGCCGACGGTTCATACAACCTCACGAACACCGTCGATATTGAGGGAACATCTGCCGGGGTCAATATCGAGAACGGCAGCGATGGCACGCTGGAAATGCCGTCCAATGTGTCGTCCATCCGGGGCATTAACGGGATTCCGTTCCGCATCAATAACAGCGTGATGCCTGTTGACTATGACGGTGGTATTACCCATCTCCAAGGCTCAGGATCACTAATGAGTGCGCGTGTGGTTGAGATTATCGGCGGCACAGGTACGATTTCCTTTGAGGGGTTAATCAACCATGCCGATAACGTTACACCAGGAAGCGCTGAGACAATTTACTTAGAAAATACGGGGACTGCGAATACGATTGGTTTCGGCTATGTAGATAGTACTATGCGCGATACATCTAGTATCAAAAGCTTAACCAGTGGAAATATCTCACTGGATCGAGGTCGCTTTAGCTGCGACGGTGACTTAACTGTCGGTGGTGATACACACTGTATCGAAATCAGTGATACCACCTCTAGCGGTGTTACATTTGAGGCTGTGCGCTCCGATACAGATGATGGCGGCGATAACGGTGGTGCGATCTCACTGGTCAATACCCCCGGTACTTGGACTGTCGAAGATATTTCGGGCGGCTTAAGTGGCCGTTTGCAAACGCTAATCTTCGGTAATAATTTCGGTACGCTGAATATCAATACGGTGAATAGCGGCACAAGCCCCGGTGGTATCGCAACAGGTAACATCCGCAATGATTCAGGCGAGGCTATTAACCTGACAAATGGTGTCGTCAATATCGATGTCAATAACTTGACAAGTTCTAACAGTACGGGTCACGGTATCAACCTGGTGAACGTGGGCGGACCGCTGTTCCAGACGACGGGTGACCTCACGACCAACGCCATAGCATCCGGGAACCAGAATATCTTCCTGGATGGTGTGTCCACGACCACCGTTAATATCGGCACCAACGGCACGACTCCGGCGAACGTGACGGTCAGCCAGCGCTTCAACAATGCGTTCTTTGCCAATAACGTCACCAGTACGGCGGTTAATGTCGGTAACTTCACCAACACGCAGAACCCGTCCGGTGTGCTCCAGGCTCCGGTACGAATCCAGAACAGTTCTGCGCCGTTTACCTTTGCTTCTACGACAATCGCGCAGGGTAATGTCGGAGACGGCGTGGATGAATTCCCCGGGAATTTCCCAAGTGTCGCAGCAGGTCCGGGAGACGCCATTGCGCTCAATAACAACACCGGGCTTCTGACCATCAACGGCGGTACGATCAGCAATGTGGAAGATGATGCCATTGACGGTCGCGAAATTGCCGGGATCAACACGAACGGTCTGACAATTGATACGGGTCTGCGTGACGGCGGCGACCGGACAGGGTTCCAGATTTACAACCCGACGCGCTCTTCCACCTTCGATATCCGTAATACAACGGTTCGGAACTTCTCAGAAGCTACGACAGCGGGGGCGCCGGCTTCTGGTCCGCGGGGTATCAAGCTACAGACGCTCGGGAGCAGCACGGCCACGCTGACATTCGACACTGTCGCCTTCAACCCGAACACAAGCGCCCTTGATACCCAGGCTACCGGGATGACGCTGGAGACCTACGGCGCGGCAAATATGTACGTACAAGTGCTCAACAGCGCGTTCGCCAATCACTTCTCGCACGCCGTCAACGTCAATCATGGCTCGACGGGTGACGCTCTGGCGAATGTCATCAACAACAGCTTCGACGGCAACGGGGATAACGGCACCGGGGGGATCTACCTCAGGACGACCGGGCCGGCCGGCACAAACGGAAACTTCGGATTTGCCGTTGAGGACAACACCCTGCAAAATATGAGCGGGACCTTCAGCCGGGGTCTTTGGTTGAACTTCAATGAGAACTTCGATATCAGCGACAATGCGGTGAATCACCGGTTCTTCAACGCCAGCCGCCTGCCCTACAGTACTGTCCGCAATAACATAATCGACACACCCCGGAACGGCATCACGACGGTCATAGACGAACAGGTTCATCTGGATATGCTGGTGCAGAACAACATCGTTATAAACGTGAATGGTGATGGTTTCGCATTCCAGCAGCTTGCAACCTACGCTGGAAGCTCGAACAATGAGTTAATCTTTACTGATAACATCTTCGGAACGTCCGCCGGGCCAGTGACTGGCTATGCGACATGGTTCCAGATGAACGATACCAATGGTGCGACGCCTCGGTATGACATCGATTTTTCGAATAATTCCGGTGTCTCGAACGCATCCTTTGGGCTGGTAGTCGAGTTTTCTTCCGGGCATCAATCGACATTCAATATGACGGCGGGCAGCAATACTATTTCCAGCACTGCCGATAAGGCGCTTGATATCTTTTCAGCTGCAGGAAGTGCGGTCACCGCCTGTCTGGATATTGGTAGCACTGCAGGCGGCAGCAACACGTTCATTGGAAGTGGCTTTAACTCGGAGGCATTCGTGGTCTCCGGTGCGGTACAGCTTGAAGACCAGGCGAACATCACGACGAACAACGTATTTACGCCAGGCTTTATTGCCTCAGGTAGCACAGCGGTGGCGCCGAATACCTGTCCGGTTCCCCCGGTACTGAATTAATATTGTCTGTTCTGCATGGACGCGGTCATAGAGCTCTTAACTGGACTTCGATGAAGCGGGGACTGCAGACAAGCTGACAGTCGCCGGGAAGGGGATTAGCAACGCAGCCGCTGATCAATGCACCAGGGGATCTGATCAATCTTGCTCATGGGATTCATTCCTTTGCGGGTCTCGTCGAGGCGCTCGAACGCGCTGAGCAGGCTCACTCTGTTTCCGTCTCGATTGATCAATGCACCCTCGGGCCGAAGGTGGCCTGAATAGCTGACGCCAGGATCGAGGCGTTTGGTCGTCGGTCGTGACCTTCACGGCTCATGGGCAATTTTCTGGTCAATCTGCGCTCAACGACTGGCGCGATCCACGATATTGCAGTCGCTCTCCTCGGCCCCACCGATCAAGCGAGCGCGGGCCCTTAGAGTTATTCAGGGGTTCAATAATTTATAAAATGTGCAAGGGGTGTCGGCCGAGGGGGCGATCACGCTCCTGGTGCGAACTCCGATGTTCGCGAATCATCCGAATTGAGACGAGAAATATGTGACTCACCTCACGTTATTGACGCTGGCTGCCGCGGATAACCCGTTACCATGGATGACCTGAATAGGGGTTTGTACGATCGTTTTGCTTTCAAACCAAGAGGAAGTTATGCATAGATCGATAAACGTTCTTGCGAGCCTGACACTGGCTGCCCTGCTGGCGGCCTGTGCATCGGGTCCATCGATTGAGGGGCAGCCAATCTCCCGATTTCCATAAGAATCCGACGCTCCGCTGACACCTCACCCAGGCCGCGATTGACCCCTTGCACAAATCCGGGACAGGCAAAACCCGGCCAGCATCGCCGGCCCTTTGGCGCCTTGGCATGCGTCAAATTCGCCGACGAGCCGGCTTTGTGGCCTTCAACTGTTTCGTTGCGGCAATTTCCGAAGAAAATTCATCTTCCAGCTGGACAGATTCACAAATGGCGGAACGGACGCCGGCCATTTGACTCACTGCTGAATTTGCTGGGTGTCCAGAATTGCCAGCCCTGGCACTGGCCGGCTATGGCTTTTGTCCCAGCCAGTTTTCGACGGCCAGATTGGATACTCTTGAGAACTCGCGCACATTAGCGGTAACCACAGATAACCCTGCGGCAAGTGCGTGAGCGGCAATCAGCAGATCATTTGGTCCGATGGGCGTTCCCTGGCGTGTCAGTTGATGGCGTAGCTGTGCGTATTGGCGGTCAGCCGGCGATTCGAGCGGCAGAACCTCTATGGCGGACAGCAGGAGGTCGATCCGATCGGCAAGCTTGCTGGAGCCCGACTTGGCGGCACCATATCGGAGTTCTGATGCGACCACGACACTGGTGCAGACGCTGTTCTCCCCAACCGAGGCAATCCGGTTTGCCACGGCACCCTGAGGATTTCGAACAAGATCGGAAATTATGTTGGTATCCAACAGATACGCCGGGCGGCTGCTCATAACGTCACGTCATCGACTGGCAGAATGTCGTCATCAACGTCGGGAAAGGTATCTTCCAGCGGTTGCATAGCGGAAAGCAAAGCCATCAGCCGACCCTTGCGGATCGGTTCCACGATAAGCCGGTCACCCTCTTTGCGGATGATGGCCTCCTCCCCGTCGAGTTCGTACTCTCGAGGAATGCGAAGTGCCTGATTGCGTCCATTACGGAAAAGTCGCACATGTCGTTGTGATGGGTTCATCTGCGTTTCCTTCGGTGGCAGCATAGGCTGAAGCATATGCCTTCAGACATAAGCTGTCAATGGCGAGTTCCGTGACTCGGTGCACAACGCCTGTTATGGCCACCGGTCGGGGTTGCATCTGTCAATTTGTGCAGAAAGGTTTTTCTAGCATAGGAATATCCCCCCATTGAATCCAAGTCCTTTCCTTTGATCGATGGTTGCTTGACACTTCCATCGCATGTCGCACAGCTGCTGGGTCTGCGATTGAAAGAAGAAATCGGCAAGGATGCTGATTGATGACGCGGCCGGCGGATCCGGATCGCGATCGGCCATGCGGCCAATCGCGAAGAGACTGCACGCGTGGCCAATCAATCGAAGCCCGCTTCTTTCACGCGCAACGGCTTCGTATCTGCGCTTCTTATCTTGCAGATAAATCGCCCAACTACTTTCGCCTGCGCTGCGCGAAAACCGCAGACTTCGCTTTTCCTACGCTGGCCGCTTCTGGGAGGGCCGGTTCAAAAGTCAGGCCCTGCTGGAAGCCCAGGCCGTAGTTTCGGCAATGGCAGCATAGGTTAAGGGGTGCGTGCGGTTTTCGCGCAGCGAAAGAAGCGCGTGCAACGTGCCGTCATGCGTGTGGATCTCAATCCGGTTCGGGCCAAGATGGCCGAGACGCTGGTGGCCTCCGAACACACCTCCGTCAAGGCGCGGATCAACGAGCGGGCGAGTAGGTTGCCTTCGAATCCAGCGCGAGCGGCAAAGCGGCTCCTCAAGCCTGTGGCCGGGCTCCAGGCCAACGCACTTCTTGGCCTGGAAGAACGCAGCTATCTGGACTTGGTGCAGTGGACAGGCGAGCAGGCCCATCCGCTGAAGCGAGGCAAACTGGACTCCCTTGACCGCGAGACCGCCCCCAATGTCCTTGGGACGCTGGCAAAAAATCAGCAGCAATGGCTGCGGCAGGTCGAGGGCACCGAAAGCCGCTATTACCGCGCCATCGGGTCTGCCGAAGCACTGATGGCAAAGGCGGCCCAGATGGGCCAGCAGCATAGGCGATGAAGCAATCGCGGTTTCCGCGGCACGCGGAAGAAGCGACTGCGGAATGCCGTTAATGCGAGGATGAAGGGGGTTAGCTTCAATGGCTGCCGACCGATCCATTGGGGGGAGGCGGAGTAGCGGGAGCGGTATCTGGCTTCTGGCAAGACGATCAGTGCAGTTCCGGGGGATGCAGAAGCGATTGGGGGTGTTCTGCTGGCTATTCAACGGTCACCTAAATTCTAGAAACGTTCGGCTCGAACGCGAGATTCAATCGAGAAGATCGTCGGCGCGCGTCACGTGCTGAGCGCTAATCGCTGCTGGTGTTCGAGCATTTCGAACTGTTGAATCGTGGGTGTCCCGGTGTTTCTCACCGGGTCACGACGTGAAAGCAGCCGTATTCTCCGGGCGGCGCGATTTGTGAGCGGGCGGGTTCTCAACAAAGGACACCCACGTTGGTTTGGAGCACGAGTTGACTTTTGCGGAGGCCTCATTTCATTACAGGACAGGCTACTATTGGAATGACCAACACCCCCTGCTGGCGGTGTTTGAAGTCTTTGCCGGAATAGCGATCCCTTCCACACAGAAAGGCTCGACGGACGCAACGGCCAGTAGCAAAGGCTTCTGACGAAATGGCGATGTGCGGAGCAAGAAGCCTTTGAGGCAGGCCGTTTTGCGTTGGTAGTAGCGGGTGAACTTCGGATCGACGATGTGCTTACTTGCGACGGTTATGGAGGTTCCTTTGCCGTGTAGCCCTGGGCTATGGGGCAACTGCAGCGACGCCAACGCGAGCATCGCTGATGTGGTGATGCACGACCTTCCATTCGCCGTCGATCTTCCGAACCACGAAGGTACTGTGAACCCGGCGGTGGTCCGCGCCAGGCAGGGCACCGGCGCGCGTGCTTCGCGTCACGCCGTGGTAGATGGCGGCGTCATCGCCCACATAGCGCAACGACAGGCCTTGCTCGTCGGTCTGTTCCGCGGCGGCGATGTCGTCTGGCTCATCGGCCCACATGCCCCTTAAATAGGCCTCGATGTTGTCGGCTCCACGGACGATTTCGCCGAAGGCGTTCATCCACTCGGCATCGTCGGCATAGACAGAAGCGACCATTGCCGCGTCCCCGGTTCCCCAGCCTCTCCCAAGCGTTCCAAAGAGAGCGCGGATGGCCGCTGCGTCCTCGGCGGAGGCAGGCTCGCCGATCGTAACGAAGCCGGGTAGCGGAGCAAAGATGTCCTCGACCTGGTCAGCATTGGCGGCGGCGCTCAGCGCCAGGGCGAGCAAGGCGGCAGAAAAGTAACGTGCAGTCATGAGGATCTCCTTACAGGTCTCTCTATCGTTGAATGGCGCGGGAGCGAGCGTGCTCCCGCTGGCGCGGTGCCAGTTCTCCTTCTCCGAAATGCTGGGATCGACGAAAGCGAACGCAAGCTGAACGCCGCTCAGGAAAAAAGGGATCCAACCAAGAATATCCAATCAGGATCCAACAAAGGACAGGCTAGTTTTGAAAAAGGCCAAGTGTGGACGTCTAAGAAGTATAAGCGGCCTATTTCCTGGTTTCCAACAGTATCCGAAGCCGTCCAGCGGTGACGTTTAGCACCGGCTGTAGGTGGAATCTCAACCAATTTTCCTCTGTCGGGGCCCATCGAATAGCCTCCTGCCCAGCTTTGGCCGGTGTTGGCCTCCCTCGGCACGAGCGCCACCGGGGCGGCCCGCGATACTGACGCTCTCACGAAAGCCCGCATGGCGATCCCGGGTCGTGGGCCTGTTCGGTTAAGGGCGAGCCCGCGGGATTATCCAGGCCACGGCCAGCAGCATCAAGGCCATCAACCACCACGCAGTCGCCGAGAGCGCGGGCACGCCGATCGCGTCGGATGGCGTGCCGCGAACAAAGCTGGTCAGCCGCATTTCATCCGCGGTGCCGCCATCGGCCCGAATCGTGAATCGGTCACCCGGATCAGAGGCAACGGGAGCAGCACTCAATGCACCTCGATTAGGGATTGTGCCTTCCAGCAGGAAGCGACCGCAGGGGTTCTCGAGCGGCGGATCGATGATCACCGAGAGCGGTGGGCAAAGCGGCCCCCAATTATGGCTTTCAAACGGAGCCGGCTGACCAACGACTTGCTGACCGGGGCTGAGATCCAGCGAACCGCTATTGTCCCCGGTACTCCACGATACCCCGGCGAAGTCAGCGAGCCCGAAATTTCCGTTGCCCGATGCCGCACCGGTGACCGTCACCTGGAGATCCGAAATCGCCGAATCAGGTAACGAGTACGTGACCATTCCGGGATTAGGCAACTGATCGAGATCGAAGACGACAAACCCGACCGCGCGGGCGCTGGAGGCGGCACCTTCGTAGACGAAGTCGAAGCGGGCCGGTTGCTGCGCAATCGCACTCGCGCCAGCAGTCAGCCAACCCACAAACAAGAACAAACCAAAAAACCCGGACTTTCCGTTCATCC
>JGI12210J13797_10532951_pt1 | contig 13653 bp, 7 predicted proteins | sample ElkSlonscriptome_3_FD_13797 | JGI IMG/M metagenome (IMG submission 13797)
CGACGACGATGGCGAGTTGAAACAGATCTCTATCGTCCAATATCACACGCCGCGGGAAATAGGGAAACAATTGACGACCCCCGAGATAGGCGATTGCGTAACCGACCGCACCGAGCATCAAGGCCTGCTGAAGAATCAATCCGAGAATCACCGTGTTGGATGCCCCGATCAATTTTAGTAGCGCGATCGAATGAATCTTGTCGAGGGTGAGTGTGTAGAGAATCAGAGCCATGATGATCGCGGCGATAATGGTCAGCAGGACGCGAAACATCCCAATTTGGCGTTTCGCCTTTTCGACGGTACCACGAAGCAAAAGATCCTTCTGACCATCGCTGGTGAAGACCGAAACATCGCCCCAGCCAGCGATTGTTGCTTGTACCTTTTCGAGACTTGCACCCGGCTGGAGCGAAACGATCACGGCACTGACTTGTGAGCTTGCGATTGCCGGCAATTGGGACATCGGGCGGGTTGCGTTTTGCAGCAATTCCGGTTGCCGAACGATTAACTCAAATGATTCGCCGCGTCCTTCTCGTGCGGCACGCTCGAGCCGAATCGCCTCTCCAGGTGTATCGAATTGAATTGCCTGCGCATCGGTGGTCGTAAAGGCTGCCAAGCCGTCGCCGCTAGCGCTAATCATACTCTTAGTCAAACCGACGACGGTGTAGATGTCTTTGCCAAGTTTGAATTCCTCGCCCAACTTTAAGCCAAGGGATTGATCGGCAACCATTTCGTAGTGAGCTTTGCCCAACGTTCGGCCTTGAGTAATCGGCAACCAGTCTCCTTTGTCGACAGGCCAATCCAATCCTAAAACAGCGATCCGCATTGGTTTGCCATTCCGTTCACGCTGGATCGTGTGGTAGACGAACTCTCGCGATAACGAGACACCTGGCACCGCCGCAGTTCGATGAACGAGGTTCGATGGGACACGTGATAACTCGGCAAACGGTCCGCGGGTTTCTCGTTGAACCACCCATAAATCGGCATCGACACTGTCAACCAACAAGGTGGCATCTTCAATGATCCCACGATAGATGCCGCCCATGCCCATCACGATCATCAGAAGCATGCCGATGCCGACGCCGGTCAAGGCAAAACGGCCAAGGTTATGCTGAATATCCTTCAGTGCCAAGTTCATTTCCGCACCACCTTTTGGCCTGGCTTTAGCGCGACCCATTCTTGGCTGGGTTTAATCAAAACATCACCAATCTTCACTCCGTTGGTGACTTCGATCACTTCTCGACCATGAACGCCGAGCGACACGTTTCGCCAAAACGTGGTGCCATCGATATCGACGAATACACCATCGACTCCATCGCGTTTCACGAGAAATGATTTGGGGATAAGGGGAACGTTTTGCGGCTCAGCAATTTTAATATAGGTCTCGGCGCGTTGGCCGACCGCCCAGTTATCAGGCAGTTGGAGGACGCGGACGTCGACAATGAATTCACGTGTTTCACGGTCGGCTTCGCGGCCCAACCTAGCGACCTTTCCAGGAAACGAATCGTTGGGCTGAGAACGAAAGATGACGCGAGCTTCTTGGCCTGCTTCCAAATGGGACATTTCGGTTTCATCCACCCAAGCACTAATCCAAAGCTCATCGGTCGCGATCAACGTCATCATCGAACTGCCGGGTACGACGACGTCTCCGGGTTCTCGGTTGCGGTTGACAACCAGACCATCAAAAGGCGCAACGATAACGGTGTCTCGCAGTCGTGCTTGATGATACTCAAGATTTTTTTCGGCAGACACGAGTTCCTTTTGTCCTTCGTTGATACCTGCTTCGGATCGTGACACATCCGCCATTGCCACGCCTAATGCCTCTGTGGCTTGATCCAGGTCTCCTTGGCTTGTGGCATCTCGCTGGCTCAAACTTTCGACTCGTTTGAAACTCTTTTCGGCTTGGGTCAGAATGATATTGGCGCGTTGCTTATCAGCCTTTAACCGCTCGATTGCAGCGGAAGCCGCAGCGACGTTTGCTGCGGCGATCGCGACTTGCTGTTCCAGTTCATCATCGTCGAGCCGGACCAAAGGATCGCCTGCGGAAACCGTGTCCCCTTGATCAGCCAACATTTGTTGCACCCGCCCCGATATTTTAGGGCTAATCGTCGCCGAAACTCTTGCTTCCAAGGTTCCCGTTCCCATCACTTCGGCAGTAACCGATCCCGTTTCGATGACGCTAGAAATCACTGGAATTGGCTTGAACCGAAACCAATAGATCGCCGCACCGACGATGCCAAGCACCACCAACCATTTCAAGAACTTTGCAAAACATCGGGACCATTTCATTCGTTTGTCTTTCAATGCAGTTATTCGGAAGTGGATCTTGTCAAAGATTCATATGGGGTGGGATCTTTCACAAGATCCACTACGGGTGTGATGGTTACGTCTTAGCCGTTTTTTGATAAAGAATCCAATACGCTGCGGGGATGACGATCAAGGTGAAAACGGTCGAGGTGACGATCCCAAAAATGATTGCCCAAGCCAGCCCCGAAAAGACGGGGTCAAGCGTAATGACCCAGTTCGCCAATAGCGTTGTGCAGGCAGTCAGTAGAATCGGTCGAGTGCGGACCGCGACGCTGCGGATAATCGAGTCGCGCAGATCATGCCCTTCCTCTAATGCCAAGTGAATAAAGTCGATCAGGACGACCGAGTTGCGAACGACGATACCTGCCAACGCGATCATACCGATCATCGCAGTCGCCGTGACGAAGACCGGGTTGGGATGCCCGCCTACAGGTTGGTTCATGATCGCGTTGAGCAACCAGAAACCAGGCATGATGCCAATCATGGAAAGTGGGATTGCAGACATGATCAATATCGGCAACGTTCGTGAACCGGTTTGAAACATCAAGACGACAAAGATACCGATCAAGGCGGCTCCGAAAGCGAGCCCGAGATCACGAAAGACGTCGAGTGTAATATCCCATTCGCCCTCGCCAGCCCACTCGACGTGATAGCCATCCGGGACGCCCCAAGGCACATCGCCGCCGAGCGATAGCCATGAACGCTTCGAAAGCGGCCGTGCTGCTGCGTTTGACGCAACACCCAAAACGTCGCTCGACCGATCCCACTCGACATCCACGATCGCGTCGGCGGGAGGTCGCCCGGCGACTTCTGCGTAGACGTAAACAACACGCCGGAGATTCTTGTGATAGATCGATTTGTCCTCGATGGTCTCACGGAAATCCCCCAGAGCCCCCAACTGTACCGCTTGGCCACTTTCGCCTTGAACATAGATCTGCTTTAGTTCAGCCAGCGAGGATCGACTCGCTCTCGGTAGCCGCAACTCGATCCAAAGCGGTTCGACCTCGCCCGGCGTATGCAGTACGGTCGCCTTGTGTCCGCTAAGCGCGGTACGAACGGTATCGGCAACGGTCTGGGTTGAAATCCCCGATAAGGCAGCCTTTGACTTGTCGGTTTCGAAAACGAAGCGAACTTGGTCGTCTTCAGCGCTCGTATCTAAATCGACCACGCCCGGTTCAAAGCTCAGTCGCTGCATCACGTCACGAGCCACATCGATCTGCGCCGCATAATCGCCATCAGGTGGGCCGTAGACCTCCGCGGTGATCGTTGCCAAAACAGGTGGCCCAGGCGGCACTTCGACCAACTTGATGTTTGCGCTCATCGACTCTGCAAGCGTCGTGATTTCGTCACGAATGCGAAGCAGGATCTCATGCGATTGTTGAACCCGCTGTTCCTTGGCCAACAAATTCACACGAATATCGGCGACGTTCGCTCCACTGCGTAGATAGTAATGCCGGACCATTCCGTTAAAATCCATCGGCGACGCCTGACCCACGAAGATCTCATAATCCTTGACTTCCGAAAGTCCGCCCAAGAAGGCACCAAGCCGCCGCGAAACCACGTCGGTTTGCTCCAACGTCGTCCCTTCAGGCATATCGATCACAACTTGAAATTCGTTCTTGTTGTCGTATGGCAGCATCTTCACCGGCACCCAACGCATCACCGGCGGGATCAATGCGGCGACAAACAGAACCGCGATCGTGGTCAGTACGCCCCAAGCTGCGAGTCGCCCCCGCAGTATCGGGCTTAGTATCCATCGCGACATGCGATAAAGAGGTTTCGTCGTTAAATCGTAGGACGTTTCCGTTTGCGATTCGTCATTGATCTGCCGCAGCGACACCATCGCCAGCCACGGTGTAATTAGGAATGCAACGAACGTCGACACCGTTACCGTCAAAGGAACGTTCAACGCCATCGGTGCCATATACGGTCCCATCATTCCCGTGATAAATGCCAATGGCAGAAAACTGACAATGATCGCCAGCGTCGACAAGATCAAGGCGGGACGTACCTCTTGAACCGCTCGCAAGACCGACGGACGCGGCGGAAGTATTTTCATCGTGAAGTAGCGAGCGATATTCTCGACATCGGTGATCGGATCGTCGACCAGCAGTCCAAGTGCCAGGATAAGGGCGAACATGGTCACGCGATTGATCGAATACCCAACCAACAAATTGATGAATAGTGTTAGACTGTAACAAACCGGAATAGCAATCGCGATCACTAGCGCCGGACGCCAACCCATCGTCAAGCCAATTAAGCCGATCACGGTGAGTACTGCAACGGCCAGCCCTTCAATCAATTCGTTCACTTTTTCGTTGGCCGTTTCGCCGTAATCGCGAGTGATCCGGAATTGGACGCCATCGGGCAGATGCGATGTCGTCAATTCGCCTAGTCTTGCTTCAACCGACTCGGCAACGGCTACCGCGTTGGAACCTTTCCGTTTGGCAATGGAAAGATGAACCGCTGGATAGAGCCCCGTCTTGTCCCCATGCATTTCATCAGCCGATCCGAACCCAATCCAACTGTAACCCTCTGATTCCGCAGGTCCATCGACGACATTGGCAACGTTCTTCAAATAGACAGGTCGACCACCCGAGACATTGACGACAAGCTCATTCAAGTCGTCAACGCCTCGGATGAACGTTCCGGTTTCGACATTGAACATCGTGTTTTGTTGTTCGAAGCTACCGTTGCGAGCGGTCACGTTGCTGACCTGCAACGCCTGGGAAACTTGAAGCGGAGATGTTGAGTGAGCCGCCAATCGCTGTGCATCAAGGTTGACCGTAATGCGTCGTGGACGGCCACCGACCACTTCGACGCGGTTCGTGCCCGGTATGGCTTGTAAGTCTTGTTGGATTTGCTCTGCAATTCGGCGTAAATGATGGTCGCCATACCGCTGCGGTTGGTCCGACCACAACGTCGCGATCACAATCGGTACATCGTCGACCTCGATTGGTTTGACCACCCATGATTTGACCACAGGCGGAATCAAGTCGACCGAGGAATTGATCTTGTTGTAGATTTTTACTAGCGAATCCTCGCGGTCTTCTCCCACGTAAAACCGCACGGTCACAACGCATTGTCCCGGTTGAGACATCGAGTAAACAAACTCGACACCATCAATTTGGTTCAGCAATTTCTCGAGTCGATAGGTGACTTGCCGCTCGACCTCTTCTGCGGACAAGCCTGGTGCGCTTGCAAACACGTCCGCCATCGGAACGACGATTTGCGGTTCTTCCTCGCGAGGCGTCAATATCATCGCCGCTGCGCCTAGCATTAACGAAACGAGGATCAACAGGATCGCGACATCACCGCGCAGGAACAATTCGACGATGCGTGTCATGAAGGGAACACCCGCCGGGTTCAAGTCGGAGCTATTGGACATCGGTATTGCTCCCACTTTGAAGCAGCACGCGTTCACCTGCTTCTAGTCCACTAAGCACTTCTTGCTGCCCCGGCATTCCGAGTTGTCCAATTTTGATCAGTCTTCGTTCGATCGTACCATCGGCAAGAACAACGTCGACAAACTCCAATTGACCGACTTCGATCAGGGCGTTGGTGTTGAGGCACAAATGTCGCCGCTCGCCTGCTGGGATTCGCAGCCGACCAAACATGCCCTCGTACAGATCATCGGACTTCGGCAGAGATGCTTTAACCAAGAATGAACGGCTCGGTGCATCCGCTTGTGGCACAATTTCGTCAACGGTCGCCGTATACTCACGACCGATCGAATCGACGTAAACGTCCAATTTGTCGCCGACTTTCATCTTGACAGCCAATTGTTCCATCACCGGTGCTTCGAGGCGCAACGACGTGGCGTCGTAGAGCGTTAAGATTGGCGAACCGGGTTGGGCAATATCACCTGGTTCTGCGGACCGATCGACAATCCGTCCGTTCTTTGCAGCCGTGATGGTTGTATAGGAAAGCATCGTTTCGAGTTCGGAAACCAATTGCCGAGCACGTGACTCTTCAGCCATCGCCACTCGCAAGTTGCGTGTTGCATCGTCAAACTCGGAACCTGAAACCGCATTCTGCTGTTTGAGTGTTTCGATTCGCTCGTACTGCTTCTCGGCTTGATTGCGATTCGCGATCGCTGCGTCCAGTGAGCGTTTGGCTTGATCGAGCCGCGATTGGTACTCCTTGTCGTCAAGTTGAACGAGCGTTTGCCCTTCGACAACTTCATCGCCTGCGGCCACCGTGATTTCATTGATCGTTGCCATGATTTTGGAAGACACCACCATGCGGCTCGATGCCTTGAGCGTTCCGATCGCTTCTTCGATCGTCGACTTTTGGATTTCGTGAACCAAGTCAGTCGGCTCGCTGGTAATTCGCCGCAGCGTTCGGTCGCTGAACCCAGGTTGTACCTTTTCCTCGAACATTCCCGACATCCAACCGATGGCAAGCACCAGTGCAACGAGGCCGATGCCTACGATCGAAATTCGCAGCAATCCTCGAGACCATGTCTTTAGTTTTTGGAGATTCATCGTTATTTACCTAAATGACTCTACGAAATTTCGGTCGATCCACATTTTTAACTTCCAACACCAACGGGTATGAGCCGTGAACCATTTGTACTGGAGCAAAGCTTTGCCATCGCCCGTGTTGAGAATTTTCAGGAAATCGGATTGGGGGTTGAACTCACGCAACCGTTTGCCCTGGAGAAAGGCACGCAGGTTATGCTCAAGGATCGGGCATTGTCGAACTGCATACACGCCCGCCTTCGGTGACGGTGACTCGATGATCGTTCCCGAATCACCCACCGCAAAGACGCGCGGATCCGCGAGTGATTGAAGTGTCTTGCTCGTCGCGATAAAACCACGATCATCCGCCGGTAGGCCAAGATGTTTTAAAACGGGCGGTGCCGCCGCGCCGGTGGACCAAATCACGCAGTCAGTTGCATGAGTCACTCCGTCATCCGTTACGATCGATTGTTTATCCAACTCGATGACGCGTTGCTTGTAATGAACATCGATCTGGCGAGCATGGAGTAGCTTTTCGATGCGACGAACGCTGCGCCGGGTCATGCCGCCTGCGAGAGAACCGTCGCTGGTGAAAATCTCGATTTCGACACGACGATTCATGTCCCGTTTGTTAAGTTGCTCTTGTAAGCAAAACGCGATTTCAACGCTGGCGACTCCACCGCCGACAATCGCAACTCGAGTGTTTGAGTTGTTTGCTCGTTCGACTGATTGTAATCGTTCTTCAAGCCGCTGCAAAAACGTTTGCATCGGCTTGATCGGAACCAGCGAATCGGCTTCGACGTATTCATCTGCACCCTTTGGGATGGAGCCGACGCCGATCGACAAAGCATCGAACGAGATCGGATCGTGATCACTGAAAAGTAATTGACCGGAATCCAAATCAATCCCGCTGGTGTCGGCAATGACAAGATCGGCATTACTGCGAGCGCAGAGCGACGCCAAATCAATCCGCATCTCGTCGTCACTGAATTGCCACCCCAGCGTACCGGGCAACATGCCTGAGTAGGTCGCCGATGCAAATTGACTGATGCAAACCAAGTCGCAATCGGGAATCGGATGGTCGGCCCACTGCTTGATGATGTGAGCGTTGGTGTGGCCAACCCCCAGCAAAACGATTTGCTTGCGATTCATGGGAACTTTCGCATTACCTAGCGAGTGACATGTTCGTACTAATCGGGTCGTCGTCATAAAATCTGTTTTATCAATATATCGAAAGGTTTCGATATGTCAATTGCGTTTGGTGTTGTTTCCACTCGACTCTGAGGCCGGAAGTTGGATGCAGGCTTTAGCTGATTCACACGCCTCCCCCAATCGCCCCAAGGCTACACGCAAACGATTCCGATACCGCTGCATTCGGCCTCACTTTCGCCGAGATTGCAGAAAAGCTTGGCCAGGAGAGCGCAAAATTTAATTTTTAATGTAAACTATGTTTTTCTATGTTTTTGCTCGCCATTCTCTAGTAGTGCACGTTTTTACACATAGCCAATGAGCTCGATTACTTCTGAACAGTTAGTCTTGCGGATCAAGGACTTGGGGCTCGCCGACCCTCGTCTCATTGACCGTGTTCGTGGTGAGCAAGTGGGTGGCGAAATCTCGCTCTCTAGCACGATCGATGCAATGCAGCGTGCCGGAGTGGTGACGACCCTGCAGATCGAGAAAATCTTGCGTGGCGACCGGTCGGGTTATTTTTACGGCGACTACAAGGTTTTGTATCTGATCGGTGCCGGTACGTTTGCTCGCGTTTACCGAGCTTCCAAAGAGGGGGAAGTTTTTGCGGTGAAGGTGCTTCGTAAGCGGTTCCGCGATGAGCCCAAAGAACTCGAGCAATTTCTTCGGGAAGGACGGATGGGGCTAAAGCTGCGTCATCCTAACATCGTCAGTATTTTCGAAGTTGTTCCCGACGTTCGCCATCCTTTTCTGGTCATGGAATTTGTCGAGGGGCAAACGCTCCGTGAACTGGTCAAGCTTCGGGGTAAATTGCCAGCCGATTTATCGTTAAAGCTGGCGAACGAGATTTGTTCTGCGCTCGCTCACGCCGCCTCGTTGGGTATTTCGCACCGTGACTTGAAGTTGTCGAACGTATTGATTTCGACCGATGGCCGGGCCAAACTTGTCGACTTTGGGCTGGCCGCATTAGCGGATCGAAATAATCCGGAACAGGTGGCGGATTGCCCCAACGCCCGGGCGATCGATTACGCTGCTCTTGAACGTGGTACAGGCGTTCGCAAAGATGACCCTCGAAGCGACGTGTTCTTTGCCGGAAACATGCTCTATCACATGCTCGCTGGCACGCCAGCGTTAACCGAAACGAGAGACCGATTGCAACGGCTGAACATTAACCGCTTCACCGATATCGAACCGTTAGCCAACCTGGTTCCCGATGTTCCAGGCGTTGTCAATCAGATCGTTCAAAAGGCGATGCGGTTTAGCGTCGACCAACGTTATCAATCGGCAGCCGAGATGCAGGCTGAAATCAGAAAAGCGATTGCGATTTTGGAAAAAGGTGACACCGGTGCGGCGGGGGGAGAATATCACCAGCCGATGGCCGAGCATACGGACGACGATGAGATGCCATCGAATGAGGGCGAAGGATTTGTTGTGATGTATGTCGAATCGAAAGCGACCTTGCAAAACGCCGTTCGAGATCGTTTGAAAGCGCGCGGTTATCGTGTGTTGATCATTCAAGATCCACGCCGAGCTTTATCGCGTTTTGGCGAAGGGGAGGAACCGCCAGCCGATGTTGTGATCTTCGGAGCTTCCGACTTAGGAGCGGAAGCCGTTGAAGCACACAACCAATTTGCCGAGAATGAAGCGACGGCTCACATCCCCACGATCTTGCTAATCGATCGTCGCCAATCCACTCTGATCGCCGAAGCCGTCCGAGGTGAGAAACGAAAGATGCTGGGGTTGCCTCTCAAAGTCCGTGAACTGCGAACGGCATTGGCACTTGTCCTCTCCGGCGTCAAACGACGACCCTTGGGGACATATTAGTAGCCGAGTCTCTCCGAGACTCGGATTCTTTGGCGTCTCAGAGAGACGCCGCTACTAGCTCGCGTTTTGTCGCCAAGACCTGTAGCGAATTGGAATCAGGTACGAATAGACGATCGTGACGACGCCACCGCTGAGCAGTGCCCACGGCATCCAATCCTTGGGCCTAAACTCCTTGGCGGCATTGCCGGTCATACTGCTTGTATCAACCATGCCAACGGTTCGAACCGTATCGGGATCATAAAGCGTTGCGGAATCAATAAACAGGAATTCGATGCCTAGGATGATCGCCATCACTCCCAGGGCAACAAAAATAGTGCGCCACATTACGATTTCACCTCTAACTCGAAAAACGAAACATCCCTACTCAGGTATCGGAATCGAGCCAGCTTGACCTTTCCAATTCAAAGCTTCGTTTTACAATCGATATATTCGTTAGGACATCAAATCCAATCGGCGTGTCCTGATTCAAACAAAACGCATTCGCTTTGAGTCGGGTCCTTCTCACAGCCGGTGGCATGATAGATCAATGAAGCGGCCGTTTTGTTTTCAAACTCTCGTTTGCTGCTCGGTTGAATTATGATGTATAGCCCCTGTTTGGCTCGCGTGATCGCAACGTACAACAAACAAAGGGCCTCGGTCATCGCACTGTCGCCTTGGCTACCGAACGCGTGTTGCCAACGAGGAGTCAGAAAATGCCAATAGTCTTGACCGATATATCGTGAGATTCCTTTCGGAGGTTCGCTAATCGATCGTTCATCTGCGACACAGTTCCCGCTCGATTGGGTCAGTGCTCCATCGAGCTGTGGCAAGACCACGACATCGAATTCCAAACCTTTCGCTTGGTGAACGGTCATCACTCGAACCGGTGCTTGCTGAGGCCGTTCCACCCGTTTTTCTTGGACCAGTCGCACGAAGTCACGTAGCCGAGGCTGAGGATTGTTCTCGTACGCGATCGCCAACCGAGTCAACTGTTTCAGTCGCAGCGCATCGCGAGGATTGCACATTGGAACCAAGACCGCACAAAGCGATTCCACCGTCTCAGCAATCCCTAACTCCTCGACGCGTCTGCGAATCGAATCGGACGATAGCGCCGGGTCGAGAGCAAGTAACGTTTGCGAGATTGCAAAATGCCAACGTCCGTCACCGGGGTGCTCGGTCATCATCAAGGCGGACAAGATCGACTCGACCGCAGGCGAATCGGTCAGCGGATTGCCGCCCTCTTGGCTGACGTTCACACCGAGCGATTCGAGCATGAAGATCAGCCGGGCGACGGCGGAATTTGTCCTGGTTAAAACACCGATCGTTTTTCCTTCGCCCTTGCCAGCAAATTCGGCAATCAGTTCTGCGGCATCTTCAAAACAAGCGTCATCGTTCGCACGCTTGTCACCCTCTTCAATCTTTCGACAAGTTTGGATTCGCACATGCCCTTTGAGCGACCTTTTGTTGGCTTTGTGTTCGGGGAAGTTTTTTACGAAACGGCGAACCGCCATCGCTTCGTGAGCCGATTTGTCGGACGGATCCTTGGGGTCACCTTGGCTGGCCATCGGGTGCCGATCGAGGCGTTTGAAGATCAAATTGACGAAATCAATCACATCGGGACTACTGCGAAAACTCTCGTCTTGGTTCGCGGTTTCAATTCCTTCGATTTGCTCTGTCACCGCATCAAAGATCTCTGCCACGCCGCCGCGCCAACCATAGATGGCTTGTTTGGTATCGCCAACACAAAAAAACGAACGATCCGCTTTCTCCAGATCGAATTCGTCTTCAATCGTTTCGACGTCACACGTCCGCTGGGCTAGCGGGCGCAGCACTTGCCATTGGGCAGGGGACGTGTCTTGGAATTCATCCAGCAACAAGTGGTCGATCGCACCGTCCATTCGGTTCATCAGGGCTTGCTGGTCGATTGAAGAAAAAAGCTTTCCTAAGCGGACCGCAACGTCTTCAAAGCTAAGCACCCGGGCGGACTGCTTGAGTTGATTGACGTGATAGTCATAGGCATTCAGAATTTGACTTGTCGCTTCGTTCTGAGCTTGTAGCAACCCGACCAGCTCGGTCCGCACCGCGGCATAGACGATATCAAGAGCATCATCGATGCCGTCGGGAAGTTTCGAACGCCCGAATTTGACTTCGGTTCCCGTTCGCCGAGCCTTGGCAATGTTCTTGATCAGTGTATCGGCGACGATCAAGCCAAAGTCGCGTGATTCGGTTGCATCGGCAAGCGTTTGCAATTTTGCCGCAACCGTTTTCTGTTTTGGTTTTTGAAGCCGTAGCTCACCGGCAACACGTGTTAGCGTTTGCGAGTCGGGCTGCTTGGGGGCAACCAATTTCGACCAAGCATCACCGCTGCTGCGACGATGGATCGAGTAAGCTGCATCGACGACCTGCATTAATTCACGTTGAATCGAGCGTTTGATTTCCCCTTTGCCCAGCATCGTCAACATTGTCGTCATCTCGCTGGGGTTCAAGATCGAGACAACTTGATGGATTGCACGTTCCTTGATCCAAGCTTCTTCGATTTCATCCGTCAACCGCCATGCAGGTGGCAAACTCAATTCAAAGGGAAACGAGCGAGCGAGTTGGGTAAACAGACTGTCGAGCGTACAAATTTTCAACCGATGTAGATTGCGAACCAAATGGTGGAGCAATTGCCGACATCGTCGGTGCTGAAGTCCTTCCAACCCAACTTGATCTCGAAGCGCATCAAGAGCTTTGCTATTGGTGTCGTCACCTGCTTCGGCCAAAACCTCGAGCAATCGTGTCAGAATCTCGCCCGCCGCTTTACGAGTAAACGTGGTCGCTAGAATCGTCTCGGGTGGAGAATCTTGTAACAAAATACGCAACAATCGAGCTGTCAATTGATACGTTTTTCCGGTTCCTGCCGAAGCACGAACGAGAGTCGGAGCCAATGCATTTTTGGTGGTTTGTAGCATGAAGTTCATTTCACAGGCTTAGCGATAAAGTCAAGAAACCTTGTTCCCAGGCTCCTGCCTGGGGACACGCTGACTGGAGGCTCCCGCCTCCCGAGCGACGAACCAGGAGGCGGGAGCCTCCCAATATCCCGTTACAAGGCGGGAGCCTTGCAACGAGGTGAAAAGTAACGAGGTGAAAACCCTACATCGCACCCGTTTGCAAAATCATTGAATAGTCGTCAAATTCGATTGGCTCTTTTGAAGGTTCAAAGTCACCGTCGCGAATGCGGCGCACACAGTCGAGAATCAGCAACCGAGCTTTCTCCATTAACGCCTCATCAAATTCTGCGATGTTGATTCTGGTTTCGGCATCCTTATCGCTAACGTTAAAATATCCAAGTTCGACTTCATTGACCTTCGCATCAATCCCGAGATAAGGAATCATCATCCGGTAGAGTGGCAACTGCAAATCGATCCACTTGTAGCCATCCTCCGTTTTCTTCAAGTGTTTCTTTTCCGGTTTGTGGCCGTGAGTTTTATAGTCGAGAATTGCCCAGCGTCCGGTTGCGGGGTGAAAGTCGATTCGGTCCAACCGGCCTCTCAATCCCATTCGAAAACCATCGACTTCGATACAGGCACCCATTTCCTTGTCATCGACGGGTGCTTCGGATCGTTCGATTCGCCACCCAGCGGCAATCCGTTTCGCTTGTTCAACGGCGACGGTCGCCAACCGACGCTCGGCTTGGTGGATTTGCAACGTAACGGCCGTCGAAACGCTGGTGCCGTAACGCTCGTCCGCGTAAGCGTGAAGGTGGCGATGGAGCAAGCCTTCAATCTTGCCTTGGTCTGCTTCGTCTCGGTCGGGCGAATCGCCAAAACGTTCCAGCGCCCCGTGAACCAAATCACCGAACTGGTTTGCCGCCAATTCACTTGATGAATCATCGAGTGGCTTGAGCTTTAACACA
>JGI12210J13797_11401589_pt1 | contig 13650 bp, 5 predicted proteins | sample ElkSlonscriptome_3_FD_13797 | JGI IMG/M metagenome (IMG submission 13797)
ATTCTCAAGAATGAATCAGGCACGCATATAATGGTGCTGGTTCCGCATTACCCTCCTCTACAGACGCTTATTGGCAGCGCAGTTCCTGCGAGCACGGGCGTTCATGATTACGAACTGCTCAACAAATACTGTACCCATTTTCCCCTTCCCGATCAGGACGGCGATGATTTTCCAGACTGTCTGGACTGTAATGATAACGATCCGCTTCAAAGCATCGATTGTCCGCCGCCTTGTACAGATTGCGCCGAGAAGGATAAGAACCTTGGGCCTCCCGAGTGCCCTGTTTCAATACGATAGAGGTGAGCAAGGTATATATAAAAATCATATGCAAAATACCAGCTGGTGCACATGCTGCTCATGAAATTCTTTCAGAAAGTCGCTGTTTGCCATCGGCTATGGATTCCGGGGACCGGGGCGAATCAACCGCATCGAGGGTGCGATACTGCTGGCCTGCTACCTCGGCTATATGGCCTATCTGATCCTTCCAATAATGACACACTCGTAAAAACCTCAAAGTCGGCCGTTTCGTCATTCTGATGCAGGCATTCGCCGGATTGACAACAACGATGATTTCGAGGTGAAGAGTTACGGTATCGACGGAGCAGTATGCCCTTCCGACTGTTGCTTCAGCAGGAAGGGCTTTTGCGGACATGTGGTGTTGCCGGGGTGCTCTCTCCTCAGAGTCCGGCCGCCAGGGAGGTGGAGCGGCGCGGGTCGGCGCCGCCGTACATCATGCCGTCCTTGATCATCACGGATTGAATGGCGCCCATGGCCGCCTGCTGGTTGATGGCGTGGCCCTTTTCCTTGAGAATTTTGATGGTATCGATGCTGATGCCTTCCTCGATGCGCAGCACATCGGGCAGCCATTGATGATGGATGCGCGGGGCGGTGACGGCGCTCTGTATATTGAGACCGTGATCGATGACGTTCATGATCACCTGCAGGGTGGTGGTGATGATCCGGGAGCCGCCGGGGCTGCCGGTGACAAGAAAATTTTTCCCCTGCTGCTTGACGATGGTGGGTGACATCGAGCTGAGCATGCGCTTGCCGGGTTCGACCTTATTGGCTTCGCCGCCTATCAGGCCATAGGCGTTGGGTACGCCGGGTTTGGCGGAGAAATCGTCCATCTCGTTGTTGAGCAGAAAGCCCGCCCCCTGCACGACAATCCCGGAACCATAGCTGAAATTGATGGTATAGGTGTTGGAGACGGCGTTGCCGTATTTATCGACAATGGAGAAATGGGTCGTTTCATCGCTCTCGTAGGGCAGGGGATTGCCGGGGGTGATGGTGCTGCTTGATGTCGCTTTGTCCATATCGATTTTTTCGCGGATCTGGGCGGCATAGTCTTTGGAGGTGAGGCCTTTGAGCGGCACCGTGACGAAATCCTCGTCGCCGAGATAGAGGGAGCGGTCGGCATAGGCCCGCTTCATCGATTCGGCCATCAAATGAATGGTCGCAGCCGAGTTGTGGCCGTACTGAGCAATGGGGTAGCCTTCGAGTATATTGAGAATCTGCACTATATGGGTGCCCCCCGAGCTCGGCGGCGACATGGAGTAGATGTCAAAGCCGCGATAGGTACCGTGCACCGGCCTGCGTATGGCCGGGGCATAGTTTTTCATATCCTCCATGGTGATGAGACCGCCATGGGCGGCCATCTGGGCCACCAGCAGTTCCGCGGTTTTTCCCTGATAGAACTCACGAACGCCGTGTTCGGCAATACGCTTGAGAGTGGCGGCCAGATCCTTCTGCACGAAGAGATCCCCTGGTTCATAGAAGCCGCCGTCCGGCTTGTAGAAAATTGCAGCGGAAGAGGGCCATTTTTTCAGCATGGCCTTTTTGTCCTTGAGACCGTCGCTGAAACGCGGGGTAACCACGAATCCTTCTGCGGCCAGTTTTATGGCAGGCGCCATGGCCTGGCGCAGACTGATGGTGCCGTACTTTTTAAGAGCCATGGCCAGCCCCGCGACCGTGCCCGGTACCCCGGCAGCCAGATGGGAATAGCGCGACAACGTGCTGTCGGCGTTGCCTTCTGCATCGAGAAACATATCCCTTGTTGCCTTGCCGGGGGCCTTCTCGCGATAATCGATGGCCACCACCTCATCCTCCTGCTCCGAGGAGATCAGCATAAAACCGCCGCCGCCGATGTTGCCCGAGCGTGGCTGGGTGACGGCCAGCGAGAAAGCGGCGGTTACCGCCGCGTCAACAGCGTTGCCGCCTTCTTTCAGAACCTCGAGAGCTGACCGGGTGGCCAGGAAATGGCTGGTGACGACCATACCCTCCTTGGCCACCACCGGGCTCATCCTCTCCCCCTCGAGAATTGCCGCAGAATGGGCCGTTGTACACGCCAGCAAGGTGCTTGCTGCAATGACCGTGAGTATTCGACAACGCGATTGATGCCAGAGTTGTGCCAACATAACGCCTCCTTAATGGGTGTATTAGTAACGGAGCTTTCTGTTGATTGCCGGACCTGGTCTGCGGTTTGGCTTTATTGACTCTCCTTTCTTTAGCCTAGCTTTTTATCACCGCCTCTACAAGAGATTTTGGCTGCTTTGGCATTTCAGGCAATCTCTTGTTTTTGCAGCGGCCGGTTTGATTCGCACCCGGTCATGGACATTGCTCGGCAAATACATCGAGATAGGGGGGTAAATTGTGGAGAGTTCCCGTTTTATTCTATGATTTATCGATGAGGTCTATTATACATTCTTTATCTGATAACCCCTAATGTTCAGCAGCTCATACTGAGAGAGGAATGCTCTTTATGCCGGGGAGACCGCTCATCATTGTTACGGAATTCCGTTATATCGCATCCAGCCAGGCAATCCTCAGATTGTAAGGAGGAAGGTTTCTTATGTTTAAATTTATACATACTGCGGACATACATCTCGATAGCCCTTTAAAAGGCCTTGAAGCCCACGAAGATGCGCCGGTAGAGGAGATTCGGGGGGCGACGAGGAGGGCATTTGAAAATCTGATTGATTTTGCAATAGAGGAAAGTGTCAATTGTGTACTTATTGCCGGTGACCTTTATGATGGTGATTGGAAAGATTACAACACCGGGCTGTTTTTCGCCGGACAAATGGGCAAGTTGGAAAAGGCGGGTGTAAAGGTCTTTATCGTCTCCGGGAATCATGATGCCGCCAGCCGGCTCACCAAAAACATGCCTCTGCCCGGCAATGTGACGATGTTTCCTTCGGGCAAGCCTCAGTCGGTTAAGCTGGATGATCATGGAGTGGTTATTCATGGCCAGAGTTACTCCTCCCGGAGTGTCATGGACAACCTTGCCCTGCAGTATCCTCCCCACGACTCGAATGAATTCAATATTGGCCTCCTTCACACCTCTCTGACCGGCAGAGCGGGGCATGAAAACTATGCACCATGTTCAATTGATGATCTCAATTCTCGAGGATATGACTATTGGGCATTGGGGCATGTACATAAAAGAGAAGTTCTTTCAGAAGACCCCATGATACTCTTTCCCGGCAATATTCAGGGCCGACATATACGGGAAACTGGAGCTAAAGGGGCGACTCTGGTTGCCGTCGAGGATGGCAGGATCGTCGATGTCGAAAACCTGGAATTTGATGTGCTGCGATGGTCGGTTTGCACGGTGGATGTGTCTGAATCCGAGAGCAAGGAGGACGTGTATGAGAAGGTTCGGCGTGCCTTGGAAAAAGAACAGAGCCGTGCCAACGGCAAACCTGTGGCGGTGCGGCTTCAACTGGTGGGAAGATGCTTCATGCATAGTGACCTGCATGAGCGTTCACATCACTGGAGAGAGGAATTTCGTGGGATTGCTGTTGGCTTAGGTGATGTATGGCTTGAAAAAGTGAAGATTCAAACGGATTCAAAAGGTGATTTAGAAGATATTTTTGGAGATGATTCGCCTTTTGCCGGTTTGCTGCAAACGTTTGAAAATCTCGATCTGGGAGAGGTTGAACTGACATCTGTTGTGCAGGAACTTTCCAACCTGAAAACGAAACTGCCGCCGGAACTGCTTGGCCCCGATTCTGTCTTTGAATATACAGCGAGTGATTTGGCTGAGTTAAAAGAGGGGGTGAAGGAGCTTTTAATTGCCAAACTGCTGCAGCATGGGGACGAGCTATGAGAATAAAGCACCTTGATTTAAAAGCGTTCGGCCCATTTACTGACCGAGCTATCGAATTTGCCTCTGCCCAACCGGGTTTTCATATAATTTACGGAGCTAACGAGGCGGGCAAGAGCAGTTCTCTGCGGGCCCTGAAGGCGCTTTTGTATGGTTTTCCTGAACGTACTTCCGATAATTTTATACATGCCAATGATCAGCTTCTCGTCGGGGGCTGCCTTCAAAGTGACGATGGCCGGGAGCTCACTCTCTACCGCCGCAAGAAAAGAAAGGCCGATCTCTTAGACTCCGAAGGCAATCCTCTGTCTTCTACGGCGTTGTCAAACCTGTTAAATGGCATCGAATCGCCTCTTTTTGAATCCCTCTATGGCATTGACCATAAAACTTTGATAGCAGGCGGCGAGGATATTCTGGCTCAAAAAGGTGAGGCTGGACAGGCCTTGTTCTCGGCCGGCATGGGCATTGCTTCGTTGAAGAAGATAATGGATTCCCTGGAAGAAGAGGCAAATGATCTTTTTAAAGATCGTGGAAGCAAGCAAAAAATAAGCCAGGCTCTCAGGGAGTATAAGGAGCTGAAGAAGGAGTTGAAAAATGCCGTGCTGTTGCCAGGCAAATGGAGGGAGCACAAGAAAAGCCATGATGATGTAGTGGCACACCATGCAGAATTAGAGAAGGAAAGCCAGAGCAAGAGTTCAGAAGTCTCTCTGCTTGCGCGTCTTAACAAGGCGATACCGGAACTGGCAAAACTCGAAAACTTAGAGGCACAACAGCGTGAGCTGGGAGAAGTGGTTCTGTTACCGGCAGATTTCTCTGAAAAGGTTCGAGAGGTTCAGCAGGGCATGCGGGAGACGAAGTTGCAGATCGCTAAAGACCAGGCGTCTTTAGAAAAATTACAGAAAAAGAAGGAAGAAATTCCCCTCCGAATGGAGATACTCGATCACGCCGAGTCCATAGAAGATCTGCACCAGCGGCTTGATAGATACCGGAAAGACCAGAGAGATCGTATCAAGTTGGATGGTGAGCGGACTGCCAGTCGCAGGGATGCCGGAGCTCTTTTAGAAGAGGTAAAAAGCGGCTTACCCTTGAGTGAGGCCGATTCATTGCGCCCTCTGCTGGTAAGGAAGAAAACCGTGCAGAAGTTAAGCTCTTCCTATGAGGCTTTTAATCAGAAGACAGTATCAGCTCGCAAGGCAAAAGAAGAAGCTGAAAATGAGCTGATGATTACATCAGAGGCATTAAAAAAGTGTCCGACCCCACGAGAAAGCGATGGTTTGGACAAAGCAATCGCACTGGCCCGCAAGGCTGGTGATATTGACGCACACATTGCTGAAACAGCAACAGAGGTCACTGCCGGCTATGCGCGGTCCCAGGCGGAATTGAAAGCGCTGGGGCTCTGGTCGGGGAGTTTGGAGGAACTGCTTGTTTTGCCGCTTCCGCTTGTGGAAACAGTACGGATGCACGAGAAGTATTTTGACGATCTTGAAAAAGAGAGGGCCCAGCAGAAAAAGGACCTTAACAGGGCGCACGATGATTTAAGGGCAGCAGACACTGAAATGAAAGAGATTGCCTATGGCGGCGAGGTTCCCACGGAACAGGAACTTGAAGTGTCTCGGCACAAGCGTCAAAAAGGATGGGAGCTGTTAAAGAGAAAGTGGTTTGAGGGTGAAGATATTTCCAGAGAAAGAGAAGAGTATGCGCCTGGGAAAAAGTTGCATATTGCATATGAAAAGCATGTCACTCAGTCTGATCTCGTTGCAGATCGGTTACGAAGAGAAGCGGAGAGGGTGACCAAAACGGCATCGCTGCAGGCCAGATCCGAAAGCGCAAAGGAGGCGATTGCAGAGCTGCTCCGGCAACAGAGCGATCTTCATGCAAGAGAAGAGGGGCTCAGAGCCCAATGGCATAAGGTATGGGAGGCATCTGGAATTACGCCATTATCTCCGGCCGAGATGCGAGCCTGGTTGACGGATATCGATACAATACGATTTAAAGTCTCAGAGATAAGAGCCAAGGATAAAGAACGAGAACAAAAGGAAAAACAGCGGCAACACTATTGTGAGTCTCTCTCTGCAGAAATAAATAAAGCAGGGGAAAAATTTGAATACTCAGATCAAGCCCTTGCTTCTGTCCTTGTTGTGGCCGAGTCCCTTGCAGAGGATATCAAAAAGGACAGGGGAGAGATGGAAAAGCTCGTGGATAAAAAGAAACTGGCCACAACCGCCTTGAAAAAGGCCGAGAAGGAACAGAAAGAGGCTCATGCTGAAATTATGGGGTGGCGGCAACAATGGAATGAGGTCCTTTCTGTTTTGGGGTATTCAGATGTGATATCAACTGCAGAGGCTCTTGATATTATTGATACCTTGAGTGAATGTTTTAAGAAACTGGAGAAGGCCAAAGAGTTTCAGAGTCGAATAGACGGCATTGACCGGGATGTAGGATCATTTACAGATGATGTGCAGAACGTGGTGGGCAGAGCTGCTGCAGACCTGGAAGGGCTTCTGCCGGATCAGGCTGTACTTGAACTCCAGTCACGGCATAAAAAGGCGCAACAGGATGTGGACAGGCTCAATGAGCTTGGTGGTGCAATAGAAGGGCTTGTCGATGAGATCGACAGTGGAGAGAAAGCTCGACAGAGCCTGGATGCGCAGATGGCCGAGTTCTTTGAAATAGTGCAATGTGAAAATGTCAGTGAGCTTACTGACTGTATAGCCAGGTCCGAAGAATATCAGCGCCTGAACGAAAAGATTTCTGAAGCCGAGTCGACCCTGGCCAAGATGAGTGAAGGCATATCTCGTCAAGAGATAAAACGTCAGGCGGGTGAAATTGATGTGGATGAAATACCCGGTCGGATAGAGGTACTTTACAGAGAAATCAATGAAGACCTCTCCCCGAGAATTCAAGAGGCATTAAAGCAGATAGGTCAGGAGAAGCAGGTATTAAAGCTCATGGATGGCAGAGGGAAGGCTGCGGAGATAGCTGAAAAAATGGAGCAGCTTGCAGCGAAAATCCACTTTCTGGTCGATCAATACACCAAGATTAAGCTCGCCTCGAAGGTTCTAAGAGATGAGATTGAGCGCTACAGGGAAGAGCATCAGGATCCGATTTTAAAGATTGCCTCAAAGTCCTTTGAAAAACTCACTCTCGGTTCTTTCTCCGGCTTACGTACCGACGTAGATGATAATGGCAATCCGATGCTGGTGGGTGTGCGGCCGGATGGAGCGCGTGTTTCGGTCAATGGCATGAGCGATGGAACATGCGATCAGCTGTATCTTGCTTTGCGTCTTGCTACACTGGAGTCGCGATTGGAGTTGCATGAGTCCATGCCTTTTATTGTTGATGATATTTTGATTAATTTTGATGACGAAAGATCTATTGCCACTCTGTCGATGCTTGCCGAATTGTCAGACAAGAATCAGGTGATTCTTTTTACCCATCATGGTCGGGTGATTGAAGAGGCCAGGAAGTTACAGACGGAGTCGGAAATTGTTGTTCATGAGCTTTAATGTCGCTGGCAGGGGTTCAGTTTGCCTCGAACAAAAGTAAAGGTTGCATCAACCCTCCCCGGTCTCTGCCGGTTCAGCATGTGATCCATCTGCAATCGGCACCTCCCAGGCTACTCTCCTGCTGGACAGTCAGGGGGAGTCAGATATACGTTTCGCCATACCCATTACTCTGCGTTATGAATACCAGAAATGTATAAAATATATAACATTTGCAGTGACGTGAGTCGAAATATCCGGTAGGAGGTATAGAGGAGTTGGGATGGGGGCGGTTATCATGCCGATGTGATTGTTTACCGGTGAAGCGGTGAGGGTCGTGTTAAATTCCGGATCACGGCCGAAATGGCGAAAGCGAAAGTCTGGGTTTACGATTGTATATGGTTGATTGGGGAGCTGAGCTTTTTGCGTAATCGGATTACCAAGTGATTGGAGCCAGAGCAGTGTCGAGCGAAGCGTTTTTGAACGAGTGTCTCCTTCTGGACATTGAAACCAATGAGAACAATGAAATTTATGCGATCGGCTCCGTCTATCAAGGGAAAAAGCTCCAGTTTTCTCCAGGGAAAAGCATCACCAGAAAACAACTCCGGGAGATAGATGCTCTCGCTGCCGGTGCCCGCTACATTCTCGGGCACAACATCCTGGCCCATGACTTGCCGCGATTACGAGCGTTTGATGCACGCCTGAAGCTCCTCGACAAGCCGGCAATCGATACGCTGTACCTCTCTCCTCTGGCCTTTCCGGAAAACCCCTATCATCGTCTGGTAAAGGATTATCAGCTAGTCCGCGACAGTATAAACAACCCGGCAGAGGACGCCGCCCTTGCCGGAAAGATATTTGTTGAACAGTGGGAGGCCTTTGCCGAACAGCTCCGGGCGAGCATTGATATCCCGATTCTCTACAGAAGTTTTCTGCAGATGGATGCATCACTGGAGGGCACTGCCCGGGCCCTGGAGGCCATCTCCATTCCGGTACTCTCAGGTGATGATCTTTATGAAGCTTTTTCATGGTACGCATCGAAACAGGCCTGTGTCTCCTCCGTTGAAAAAATTGTCGATCAGCTCGTCGATGGAGAGCTTGAGCATTCTCAGTTCGCTTACATCTGCGCCTGGTTGAGTGTCGCCGGCGGCAATTCCGTTTTGCCTCCCTGGGTGCGGCACAGGTATGCACAGGTTCCGTCCCTGCTTCATCAACTGCGGGAGGTACCGTGCTCTTTGCCGGCCTGCGACTACTGCAGCCGGTATCATGACCCCGGATACTATCTCAAGCGGTTTTTCGGGTTTGATGGGTTTCGCCAAACCCCGGCGACGGCCGATGGCAGGAGTCTTCAGGAAGTGATCGTCACAGCAGCCGCCGCCAATGCAACGCTGTTTGCAACCTTGCCGACGGGCGGTGGGAAATCGCTGTGCTATCTGCTGCCGGCATTGATGCGGTACCAGCGCAGGAATATGCTCAGCATAGTGATTTCTCCGCTGCAGGCCTTGATGAAGGACCAGGTGGACAACTTCGCAGACAGTACCGGTACCAGGATCGCTGCGGCGATTTATGGTTTGCAGACGTTGCCTGAAAGAGGGGTGATTCAGGAAGGCGTGCGGCTGGGCGACATCGGCATTTTGTATGTGTCGCCGGAACAGCTGCGCAATAAATCCTTTGTGACGACGATCTCGCAGCGTGAAATCGGCGCCTGGATATTTGATGAGGCGCACTGTTTGTCGAAATGGGGCCACGATTTCCGACCGGACTATCTGTACGCCATCAAGTTTATCCGGGAATCTGCGGTAAAGGCCGGGGCGGTAATACCGCCCGTGCAGTGTTTTACCGCCACGGCAAAAAATGATGTACGCCGGGAAATCGTCGATCTGGTGCAAAGTGAGCTGGGCTTTCGGGTAGTTGAGTTTGAGGGCGGTCATGAGCGCACCAATCTGCGCTATGAAGTCTGGTCGGTCGATCCCCATGAAAAGTATCAGGTGATCCAGGAGTTGCTGGGCGCTCGTTATGATGGCGGCGGCAGTGTTGTCATCTATTGCTCGAGCAGGAAGAAGACGGAACAGCTGGCCGAATTTCTGCAGCAATCGGGTTATGAGGCGGATGCTTTCCATGCCGGGCTCGAACCGACCTTGAAGCGCAGGATACAGGAAAGCTTTATCGCAGGGACGACACCGATCATCTGCGCCACCAATGCTTTTGGCATGGGCATCGACAAGGAGGATGTGCGCCTGGTCATCCATGCCGATATACCCGGTTCGCTGGAAAATTATCTGCAGGAAGCGGGGCGGGCCGGCCGGGATAGAGAGCATGCCGAGTGTATCTTGATTTTCGCCGACCAGGACATCGAAGGGCAGTTCAGCTTGAGTGCCGGCTCGCGTTTGAGCCAAAAGGATATCGCTCAGCTTCTGAGAGGTATCAGGTCGGCTGCAAAAGGGCGCGAGAGTATAGTTCTGACAGCCGGTGAGATACTCCGGCTGCAATCCGTCGATATCAACCCTGAGGAGTTTGGTGATCCCGACACCAAGATCAGGACCGCCATCGCCTGGCTTGAGCGGGCCGGCTACCTCGAACGAAAGGAAAACGATACGCGGGTCTTTCAGGGCAAGCCGCTTGTCGGCAACCTTGAAGAAGCACGGGAACGCATGACCGCTCTCGATCTTTCCAAGCGGCAGCAAAAACGATGGATGGCTATCCTGCAACTGTTGATGGAGAGAAACACCGGCAGGGGATTCAGCGCCGATGATATTGCCAGCCTTACATCTTTTGGTCGGCTCAAAGATGACCCGGAGACGGAAACGGAGGCACAGCGGGTTATTCGCACGCTGGATGATATGTCGCGTAAAGGGCTGCTTGCCAAGGAGACAATGCTCTCGGCCTTTATCCGCTACAAGACCAAAGACAGTTCGGAGGTGAGGCTGGCCCGGTTAAGCTCAGTCGAACGCGACTTCCTGAAGATACTCAAGGAGAGTGCTCCGGAGGAGGATCCGGAGACTCCGTTGACACTTGATCTGCGACGGATCAACCAGCAGCTCATCGATGGGGGATGCGAATATTGCACGCCACACTGTTTACGCATCGTTCTCTATGGCTTGAGCAGGGACGGCAAAGGCATTGCCGGGCAGAAGGGCAGCCTAACCATCGCTGCAACCGGCGGGGATATTTACGCGGTGCAGCTGCATCGTCATTGGGATTCCTTAGAAAAAACGGTGACGATTCGGCAGCAGGCGGCGGCGGTTACGCTTGGCGTGATCCGCCGTGCGATTCCATCCGGGATAAAGCCGAATGCCAATCTGCTTGTCGAGTTTTCCCTCGAGGGCATCATTGACGGACTGCAGAAGGATCTGATGCTGCTGCCCTTGCTGAAGGATCCCCTGGCGGCTGCGGAGAGGGCGCTGACCCATATGCACGAGCAGTCGATACTCGATCTGCAGCACGGCCTTGCCGTTTTTCGCCAGGGAATGACGCTTGTCCTCAATGAGGAAAACAGACAGCGCTATTACAGCAAAGCCGACTTCGATCCGCTGCAGACGCATTACAGGGAAAGGAATTTTCAGATTCATGTAATGAACGAATACGCCAGGCGGGCACTCGATAAGCTGGCTGCGGCGAAAAATCTTATCACTTCGTATTTCACCGATGACAAGGCCGAGTTCGTCAGGCGTTACTTCGGCGGCAGAGAAAAGCAGCTCCAACTTGCAACAACCGAGCAGTCGTTTCAACGAATTGTCGATGATCTCAAAAACCGCAACCAGCAGGAAATCGTTGCCGCCAAAGCCGATGCCAATCTGTTGGTACTCGCCGGTCCCGGTTCCGGCAAGACCCGCGTCGTCGCTCACAGGGTTGCCTATCTGCTGAGAGTGGAGCGTGTTCCGGCACGGGCGATTCTTGTACTCTGTTTCAACCGGGGGGCTGTGCACAGCCTCAGAAAACGTATCAGAGAACTGGTCGGGGCTGATATGCGCAGGGTGACCAGCCTGACATTTCACGGTCTTGCCCTGCGGTTGACCGGGAAATCGCTTGTTCCGACAGCTGCTTCCAGGCGGAAAGAAGAAATAGATTATTCCCAACTGATCAACGATGCCAATGCGCTGCTGCGGGGCGAGGTCGAGACGCTTGGCTTTGAGAAGGATTCATCGCGGGACATACTGGTCGGTCGATTCAGCCATATCCTGGTCGACGAATACCAGGATATCGACGAGGAGCAGTATGAGCTCGTCTCGCTTCTTGCCGGCAGAACTTCAACAGAGAGGGAATTGAAGCTCTCGATTCTGGCCGTTGGCGATGACGATCAGAATATCTACCGGTTTCGAGGAGCAAATGTAGGGTTTATCAAGCGGTTTCGTGATGACTATCAAGCCGAGGTACGATATCTGGTGGAAAACTACCGGTCTTCCGCCCATATCATTGAGGCCTCGAATCGGTTCATAGAGCACAACGTCGACCGGATGAAAACCGAGCACCCGATCTCGGTGAATACCGCTCGAGCTGAGCTGCACAAAGGGGGGAACTGGCAACGTAGCGATCATCTGGCACATGGAAAGGTGCAGCTCCTGCAGGTGGAAGATGAAGAAAAGCAGGCATTGGCGGTATTGGGCGAGCTCGATCGGCTGAGGGCCTTGAGTGAGCAGTTTTCTTTATTCAACACCGCTATACTGGCCCGTGAGTGGCGAGAGCTTGAGTTGGTGAGAACATGTCTGCAAGAAGCAGACATACCCGTAAATATTAACTGGGGGAAAAGTGCTTTTCCAAGCCTGTCGCGTATCCGGGAGTATTCGGTTGTGCTTCAACACTTACAGGAAAAACGTGAAAAGCACCTGCCGGCCACTTCACTGCTACGGCTTTTACCGGAGCACAGGGAGTCCGATACCATATGGCAGGCGCATCTACGCGGCCTGATAGAGCAGTGGGGCGATGAAACCAACGACAGTCTGCAGCCGGTGCCGCGAATTGAGGAATATCTCTATGAGTCGCTTGCCGACCAGCATCGCTCCAGGCACCTGAGCAACGGTGTCTTTCTGTCGACGGTCCACTCGGTCAAGGGGTTGGAGTTTGATCATGTTTTTGTGCTAGGCGGCAGCTGGCGGGAAAAAAGCGACTCCGAGCTGGAAGATGAACGACGGCTTTTTTACGTGGCGATGACCAGGGCCCGGCAGACGTTGCAACTCTGGGAGATCGACAGTATAACCAATCCACACACCCGCCACATGGCCGGGGACTTTGTGGTAAAACGGCGTATAAAAGTAGCCAGCGGCAAGAAACTCCCCAGGAAACGATACCATATTCTCGGTATGAAGGAGCTGTATCTTGGTTATGCCGGAAAGTTTCCCGATGATCATACAATCCATGCCGCCCTGAAAAATTGTAAGGTAGGCGATCAGCTCAAAGTGGATGTGCGCGATGAACATATCTATCTTGCCGATGGAGACGGAACGCTGGTTGGCCGCCTCTCAAAGGTCGCGCGGGATGTATGGCTGCCAAAAATAGATTCTCTCCAAGAGATACATGTTCTTGCCATGGTGCGCTGGGGCAGGGAAGACATGACCGAGAAGGCCTATGCGGAACGGTGTAAATGTGAGGTCTGGGAAGTTCCGGTTTGTGAGCTTGTGTATGAATGACATGGCTGTGGCATAACAGAAAAGCAGAGGATCCCTTCCGACATGCCTGCAGTTGTTCATCCAAGGTCTGGCTCGCTCTGCTGACTTCTGAAGGAGAGATTTGAAATCCACAGAGTTCCTCGCTCATCCTGGCAACCTTGCGGGTGGATACACCTTGAATGGATATTTCAGCCAGGGCAAGTTTAAAGGCCCTTTCGGAACGGAGTCCTCGTTCGAGACTCTGAGGGTAAAACTCGGTTCCTCTCGTCTGCGGAATGGCAAGATCTACTTCACCACAACGGGTCCTCGTTATTTTGGCTTTATAACAGTTAGCCATTAGCATAGCCAATCCTGTCAGCTTTTCTCTCATAGAGCCCGGCGTTGAGATGGTGGGAGCCTTCCAGTTTCATTCGCTGTGTTCATGAGCATTCCGACAGCTTCCTCTCTATCTGAGAAAAAAGGATGGCTA
>JGI12210J13797_10376098_pt1 | contig 13647 bp, 11 predicted proteins | sample ElkSlonscriptome_3_FD_13797 | JGI IMG/M metagenome (IMG submission 13797)
TAAATTTCATTCATCAGGTTGGTACACTCATTGCTGTAATAGAAATGCCAAACGTGAAAGGGTGAAGTGCATTCTTCATCAACCTTGTAATGAACATCTAACTGGAGGACGCTATGAAGAAACAGTTTTGGCCCGCATTGCTTTTGATAACCCTGTCGATCAGTCTGATGGCCGGCATTCCCGTCGCAAACGCTGAAAAGTCCCTCAAGGTCGGCGTGCTCGGCCCGTATACCGGACCCTCGGCCAAGAACGGCGCCGAGTTCAAGGCATCGGTGGAGATGGCCATGGAAAAAATCGATTACAAAGTCGGAGACTACAAGATCGAGCTGGTATGGATCGACTCCCAGTCCGACCCGGCCAAGGCGGCCAGCGCCTTCGCCGAGGCGGTCGAGCGGATGGGCATCGACTGCGCCATCCTCAACTGGCACAGTTCGGTGGCGGTGGCGGTCATGGATGTGGCGGCCCAATACAAGGTGCCCCACTTTTTCGGGTTCGGGGCCACCGAGGTGGTCAATGAAAAATGGAAGGCCGATCCGGCGAAATACAGCTACTGGGCCGGCAAGGGATGGCCGATTCCCGCCAAAATGGCGCTCGGGTATGTGGAATGCCTCAGCAACGCGATCGAAAAAGGCATCTGGAAACCCAAGACCAAGAAGGTGGCCATCTACGGAGAGGACACCGACTGGGGCCGCAGCCTGGGCGGGGCCCTCAAGGGCATGTTCGCCGACAACGGATGGGAAATCATGTCGGAAGATTATTTTCCCATCACCCAGACCGACTTCTATCCGCTCCTGAGCAAATACCGAAGCATGGACATCTCGGTTCTGGCGGGCACCTCCACGGCGGCCCCCACCATGACCGCCTTCGTCAAACAGGCCAGCGAGGTCGGGCTCGAATCGGTGATCATCGCCGACGGACTCGGCTGGATGGGCGACTGGTACAAGATGGCCGGCCCGGGTTCCAACTTCGTCCTCGACATGATTCCCCAGTTGACCACCCCCGAGGCCAGGAAGTGGGCCAAAGACATTCAGGCGAAGTACGGATTCAACCCGAGTCCCTCGGCCGGCGGCCTGAGCTATGACGGCACCAATATGTTCATCAAGGTCCTCAAACGCACCCTCGATAAATACGGGGAAATCAACAAGGTCAACATCCACAAGATCTTTCTGGAAGAGGTTCAAACCGGAAAGCTGACCTACAGCAAGGCCGACGGCGCCCTGATCATGAACGAGTATCGGTACACCGCCGACTCGGTGCCCGACCCGGTGGTGGGCAAGGACGCCTATTACTTTCCGGTGATTCAGTACACCAACGGAAAGGGCGAGATCGTCTATCCCGAAGACTGGAAGCAGAAAGACTTCGAACCGCCCAAATAACGATCCCCGGGCATTCGAACCAAATACAGGGCGAACCAAATCGGGCCGGGACGATCCCGGCCCGAACCCCTTATCCATCCATCGGAATGAGACAGTAGCCATGAATATCCTTGAAACACAAGATTTGACCAAGCGCTTCGGCGGGCTGGTGGCGGTCAACGGAGTCTCCATGCGCGTCGATGAAGGGGAGATCGTGGGCTTGATCGGCCCCAACGGCGCGGGCAAGACCACCCTGCTCAACGCCATCGCCGGCCTCAACCCGCCCACCTCGGGCAAGGTCTTCTTCCTGGGCAAGGAGACCACCGGCCAGGGGCCGGACAAGATGTGCCGTCTGGGCCTGGCCCGGACCTTCCAGATCCCCAACCCGTTCCCCAAGATGACGGTGCTGGAGACGGTGATGTGCGCCACCCTGTTCGGAAACAAGGCCGGCGCCGTTAAAGACCCGACGGCCCACAGCCGCAAGATGCTCTCCTTTGTGGAATTTCCCATGGATGAGGATACCGTTTCCCAGCAGCTCAACACGGTACAGCTCAAACGGCTGGATCTGGCCCGGGCCCTGTCCACCAATCCCAAGCTGCTGTTTCTGGACGAGGTGGCATCGGGATTGAGTGAAGGAGAGCTGACCGACATCATGGCGGTGATTCGAAAGATCCGCGACAGCGGGGTCAATATTCTAATGGTCGAGCACATCATGCATTTGATCATGAATCTGTGCGACCGGCTGGTCTGCATTCAGTTCGGCACCAAAATCGCCGAGGGCCCCACCCAGGAGGTGGCCCGGGACCCCAAGGTCACGGAGGCCTACCTGGGTACTGCGGAAGATCAGTGCGCGCCCGAAATCGAAACCGAGGCCGCGCCCGAGTAAAACCATTTCACCGGCAGAACGGAGAACCGTATGCTTCTGGAAGTGAAACAACTCAATGCCGGTCACGGCTTTTTGCAAATCCTGTGGGATGTCTCGATTCAGATCGATGTGGGGGAGTATGTCTGCATCGTCGGCCCCAACGGGGCCGGCAAAAGCACCACCCTCAAGACCATCGCCGGCCTGATCAACCCGATCAGCGGCCAGGTCCTGTTCAAGGGAGAGCCCATCGACGGTATCGGGGGCCATAAGGTCACCCGAAAGGGCATCGCCTTCACCTCGGAAGAGATGAACCTGTTCACCAACATGTCGGTCCAGGAAAACCTTCTGATGGGGGCCTATATCCTGGACGACAAAGCGTTGATCAAGCGGCGGATGACGTATGTCTATGAATTTTTCCCGCGCCTGGCCGAACGAAGAAGCCAGCTGGCCGGCACCATGAGCGGCGGGGAGCGCAAGATGCTCGCCATCGGACGGGCATTGATGTCCGACCCCGACCTGCTGCTGGTGGATGAGCCCTCTTTCGGATTGGCTCCCCAGCTGACGACCACCGTCTTTGAATCTCTTGATAAACTGGTCCAAGAGGGGTTGACCATCCTGCTGGTGGAGCAGAACGTGACCAAAACCCTGGCGGTCACCGATCGGGGCTACGTCCTGGAAAACGGCCGCATTACCCTGAAAGGCAAAAGCTCGGAACTGGCTTGCGACCCCCATGTCCGCAAGGTGTTTCTGGGCGTTTGAGAACCCACACCCGATAACCCAAAGGAAAGATCATGCCTGAACGTTTCCTGAGCTGGCTCAAATCGGCGGCCGGCATCACCATTTTGCTGACCATATTCCTGGCCGCTTACGCCACCATCGACCGGGGGCCTTATATCCTGGTCAACACCGCCATCACCGGCGGCATGCTGGCCCTGGTGGCCATCGGCCTGGCCCTGCTTCTGGGGGTGATGAATGTGGCCTCGTTCGTCCACGGGGAATACTTCATGATCGGCACCCTGGCGGCCTATTATGTGTTCACCCCCCTGAACGCCTATCTGACCGAGAACCCGAACCCCTTCCTGACCAATCTGGCCCCCCTGATCGCGATCCTCTCCGCGGCCGTGGTCGGCGCGGCGGCCGGGGCCCTGACCGAGGTCCTGGTGTTCGCCCCCATGCGCCGGCGCAGCCGGGAAAACTGGGTCATGAACTCCTTTCTGCTGACGGTGGGGCTGGCGGTCGTGCTGATCAACGCGCACCTGTTGATCTTCGGCGCCGATTTCAAGGGCATCGTCCGCTACTGGCCCGGAAGGCCCTTCACCATTATGGACGTCTTCATCTCCCGGGATAGGTTCTTCGCCTTTCTGATCTCCATCGTGGTCATCATCGCCTTCTGGCTGTTTATGAAAATGACCCGAACCGGCCGGGCGATTCGGGCGGTCTCCCAGGATGAAACCGGCTCCCTGATGGTGGGGATCAATCTCACCGGCATTCTCATCTTCACCATGGCCCTGGGCTGTTCCCTGGCCGCGGTGGCCGGCGCCAGCCTGCTGTTTCTGTACCCGTCCTACCCGACGGTGGGACTGGAGGCCCTCTACATGGCCTGGTTCATCGTCATCCTGGTGGGGCTCGGCAACATTATCGGGGCGTTGACCGGCGGCTTCATGGTGGCCCTGCTGAAGGTGCTGACGGTGGAATACATCGGCTCGGGTTGGGACTTCGTGGTGCCCACGGCCCTGATTATCATCGTCCTGATTTTCAAACCCAGCGGGATTTTCGGTTCCGAAGTCCGGGGCGCACTCGAAAAATAGAATAAGGAGATGAGGATTTCATGACCCCCATGGACAAAGTTCTCGGTAAATTGAATCTGACCCCGGCCGGTATTCTCGGCCTGGTCATTCTGGCGGTGCTGCCGTTCATACCGCCCTTTAATCAGGAATATATGATCCGCTGGCTGATCTCCGCGGCGCTCATCGCGGCCGGGGCCATCGCCTTCGATTTTACGGCCGGCTTCATCAATATCGTCAACTTCGGTTTTTATGCCATTCTCGGCCTCGGCGGATACACCTCCGCCATTCTGGCGGTCAATTACGGGCTGACCCCCTGGATCGGTGTTTTATGCGGCGCGGTCACCGCCGGCCTGCTCGGACTTCTGGTGGGGCTTCTGACCCTTCGGCTGCGGGGCATATTCGCCGCGGTGATGGCCTGGTTCGTCGGCCTGGCCCTGATGGGGCTGGCCACCAAAATGGTCTGGCTCACCCGGGGCCCTCTGGGATTGCGGACCCCCCGGCTGTTCGAAACCGCATCCAACATTCCCTATTACTATGTCATGCTGTTGCTGATGCTGTTCATCTATCTGGTCTGCAGCTGGGTGACCAGCTCCAAGGTCGGCATCGCTTTCAAGGCCATCGGCCAGAACATGGATGCGGCCCGCACCTCGGGGATCAATCCGACCTACTACCGGATTCTCAACTTCACCCTGTCCTGCACCCTGGCCGGGCTGCTGGGCGGGTTCTACGCCCACTACTACGGCATCCTCACCCCGGATATCATGCACACCGCCAAGACGGTGGAGGTATTGGCCGTGGCCTATATCGGAGGCCGGGGCAGCCTCTGGGGCGGGGCCGCCATCGCCTTTCCGTTCATCCTGGCCATGGAGCTGGTCCGTTCGGGGCTGTCCAATCTGCCGGGGTTGAACCTGATCATTTACGGGCTGCTCCTGATCTTTGTCATGATCTATTATCCGGGCGGATTCGCCCAGTTCTTCGATACCTATATCCGGCATCCCAAGAACAGGGCCTTGAACTATTTTTTGAACGGAAGCACGGCCCGGGCGTAATACCTTTAAGAATAATAACAGGCGTACACCATCCCGATATCGGGTGTTGAATTGAAAACACAGAGAATTAAGGAGAATCAAACATTATGAAATCACATGCAAGAGTCGTCGTCATCGGCGGAGGGGCCATCGGCGTCGCCGTGGCCTATCACCTGGCAAAATACGGATGGAACGATGTGGTGCTGGTGGAAAAACATGAACTGACCTCCGGTTCCACCTGGATGGCCGCCGGCAACTGTTCCTTCTTTCACAGCAATTTCTATTGCACCCAGGTCAACATGAAGTCGATCGACATCTACAAAAACCTCGAAAAAGAGACCGGGCAGTCGGCCGGATGGCACACCACCGGCTCCATCCGCACCGCCGACAACCCCGGCCGCATGGAGGAGCTGGGGTATATCTACTCGATGCATCAGTGCCTGGGTCTGGATGTCAGCTGGGTCACCCCGGAAGAGATCGCCAAGCTTCACCCCCTGATGAACGTGGAATCCTTTATCGGCGGGCTCTACTGGCCGGACGACGGAGATGTCGACCCCAACAGCATCACCCAGGCCATGGCCATCGGCGCCAAGAAAAACGGTGCGGAATTCGCCACCCACACCCAGGTCACCGGCATCGACCGGTCCCCTAACGACGAATGGATCGTTCACACCGACAAGGGCGACATCACCTGCGAATGGGTGGTCAATGCGGCCGGTCTCTGGGGACCCGAGGTAGCGGCCATGGTGGGTCTGGAAATCCCCTCCATCGCCGGAGAACACGCCCACATCCTTTTCGAGGCCATCGATGCGGTGGATAAGCGGGACAAGCCGTTGCCCCTGGTCCGGGACCCGGACCGCTCCATCTACATCCGCCAGGAGATGGACAGCCTCATTCTGGGCCTCTACGAAGACAAGGTCAAGCAATGGTATCCCAAAGGGGTGCCCTGGGACTACGCCCAGACCGAACTCCAGCCCGATATCGACCATATCGCCGATTTCATCGAGCACGGCATTCATCGGTTCCCGATCATGGGCGAGACCGGGTTCAAGCATGTCACCGTCGGCCCCATCACCTACACCCCCAACGGCGACCCGCTGGTGGGCCCGGCCTATCCGCTCAAGAACTTCTTCAACGCCTGCGGGTACAGCTTCGGCATCACCCAGGCCGGCGGCATCGGCCACTACATCGCCGGCTGGATCATGGAAGGGGAGCCGGAGATCGACCTCTGGCCGGTGGACAGCCGCCGGTACGGCTCCTATGCCAACTGGGCCTACATGCACGAAAAGATCGAGGACACCTATCCCCGGCTCTACGCCACCATCTTTCCCAATGACTGGCGCGGCGCGGCCCGACCCAACCGGACCAGCCCCATCTACGAATACCAGAAACAGGCCGGCGCCGCTTTCGGGGATTACTACGGCTGGGAATGTCCCAACTACTTCACCGACACCGACGCCGACCGGGTCGAAACCCCGAGCTGGAAGCGAAACAACGCCTTTAAGTATGTGGATGCCGAGTGCAAGCACGCCATGAACCATGCGGGCCTGATCGACCTGACCCGGTTCGCCAAGACCCGGATCAGCGGCCCGGGGGCCGAGGCTTGGCTCAACAAGATGACCTGCCAGAAGGCGCCGACCAAAGACGGCCGAATCGCCTTGAGCCCCATGCTCGACAAAAAGGGCAATTTCAAGAGCGACATGACCGTGACCCGGGTCAAGGACGGGGAGTATTTCTGCGTCACCGCCAGCGTGGGCAAACGCCACGACCAGCACTGGATGATCCAGAACCTGCCGGAAGACGGCTCCGTCGCCATGGAAGACCTGACCTACAAAATGGGCTGCTTCGTCCTGGTGGGCCCCAAGAGCCGGGAGCTTCTGGCCGCCGCCTCCTACGGAGACGTCTCCAGCCAGGCCCTGCCCTTCGGCGCCAGCATCGAGCTCTACGTCGGCCGCGCCAAATGCCGGGTCAACCGAATGAACTACGTGGGTGAGCTGGGGTATGAAATCTTCCATCCCATCGAGGCCCAGGTTCCGGTGTTTCAGGCCCTCACAGAGGCGGGCAAGGCCTTTGATCTCAAGATGATCGGGATGTACGCCATGGAGTCGATGCGCCTGGAAAAGGGCTACATGGCCTGGAAGAGCGAAATGAACGTCCACCATACCCCGCTGGAGACCAATATCGCCTGGACGGTGAAGTGGGACAAGGACTTTATCGGAAAGAAAGGGCTCGAAAAACAGAAGGCCGAGGGCCCCGCCCTGAAGCTGGTCTGCATGACGGTGGACGCCGAGGACGCCGATCCCTTCGGCTACAACCCCATCTACAAAGACGGCGACTACATCGGCATGACCTCCTCCGGCGGCTACGGCCACCGGGTGGAAAAATCGATCGGCCTCGGTTATGTCAAAGCGGAGCACGCGACAACGGGCGCCAAGCTGGAGGTTGAAATTCTGGGGAAAAAGCGGCCTGCCCGGGTGGTGGAGATGCCGCTGTATGACCCGAAGAACGAAAAGATGAAAGCCTGATCATTCAAAGCGCGTTTTGCGGACCGAAGCGGCCGGGCGGATCTCATTATTCCCTGCCCGGCCGGGCCCGCAGACCGCCCGATAAAAAACATATCTAAGGAAGAGGACTGATACCATGCAGATTTACGTATGCGTCAAGCATGTTCCGGATACGGCGGCCAACATCAAGATCGTCGGAGAGACCGGCTACAATGATTCGGCATGCAAATTTATCGCAAACCCCTATGACGAGTACGCCATCGAGGCGGCGGTTCAGCTGGTGGAAAAACAGGGCGGAGAAGCGGTGGTGGTCACCGTGGGTCCCGAAGCCGCAACGGGCACCCTGCGCAGCGCCATGGCCATGGGGGCGGCCCGGGGGATTCTGGTCAAGGTCGACGGCCAGTTTCTCGACACCGACATCACCGCCCGGGCCCTGAAAGCGGCCATCGAGGCGGACGGCAAAAAGCCAGATCTGATTCTCACCGGCAAGGGCTCGGTGGACACCGAGGGGTTCCAGACCATGTACCGGCTGGCCGGGGCCATGGGCCTTCCGGTGGTCAATGAAATCGTCAAGCTGGATGTAAACGGCGGCAAAGCGACGGTGGAACGGGAAATCGGGGCCGGCTCAAGAGAGGTACTGGAGGCGAATCTGCCCTGTGTTCTCGGCGCCACCAAAGGGCTGAACGAACCGCGGTATCCCAAGTTTCCGGACATCATGAAGGCCAAAAAGAAACCGGTCGACCAGAAAGCCATATCCGACCTGGGGATCGATCCGTCCGGCGCCAAGACCAAACTCCTGAAGCTGGAGGCGGTGCCCGAACGGTCCGGCGCCAAGATGATCGAAGGCGCGATTCCGGATCAGGTATCGGAGTTGGTGCGCATCCTTCGGGAAGAAGAAAAGGTCCTGTAATCATAGCACAGTCATCGCGCCGTTTCGGCGCGCAGGTTAGGAGAAAAATACAATGGCCAATATCGGTGTATTAATGGAAATCGAGGGCGGGGAACTCAAGAGCACCAACTTCGGCGTACTCACCGCCGCCCACGAACAGGGAAAAAATGATGTCTATGCCTTGGTCCTGGGCGAAAAGGCCGAGGCATACAAAGATGCGTTGGCCGCCCACGGGGCCAAAACAATCGTGGAGATTTCGGTTTCCGGGGCGGACCTGTCCAAAAGCCCGGACCTTCAGGCCAAGGCTTTGGCCGCCGCCGTCAGCGAATATTCGCTGACCGGGATGCTGGGCCTGGCCAGCGCCGTGGGCCGGGACCTTTTCGCCCGCATGGCCGCGGACCTGAATCTGCCGCTGGTCTCCGATGCGGTGGCCGTGGATTTCGATCAAAAAACGGTCCGCAAATCCCATTTTTCCGGCAAGACCTTCGCCGCCCTTCAACTGGATGCCGAGGTGCTGCTGTGCACCATCCGGCCCAACGCCATCGAAGCCAAAGAAGCTTCCGAAGCCGCGGAAATCGTCGCCTTTTCACCCTCGGTCTCCGACCCCGGTCGGGTCAAAGTGACGGATGCCAAATTGACCGCTTCGGACAAGATGGACCTGACCGAAGCCCCGATCATCATCACCGGGGGCCGGCCCATCGCCTCGGCGGAAAACTACAAGATCCTGGAGGAATGCGCTCAGGCCCTCGGCCCCGCCGCGGTCGGCGCCTCCCGGGCCGCGGTGGACGCCGGATTCGCACCCCACTCCATGCAGGTGGGCCAGACCGGCAAGACGGTCAGCCCCAAGCTCTACATCGGCTGCGGTCTGTCCGGGTCGGTGCAGCACTTCGCCGGCATGAAGACCTCAAAAGTGATCGTGGCCATCAACACCGACAAGGACGCCCCGATCTTTGAAAAATGTGACTACGGCATTATCGGGGACCTCTTCGATGTGGTGCCGGCGTTGACAAAAGCCCTCAAGGAAACTTAATTCCGCCCCGCCGGCATCGGCGGGGAAAACCCCTTTTCGACGCATTAGACACGGGGACCCGACTGGAGCAGGAAATAATGGAAAAATACCTCATCTTTAAATCGATTCTCATGCTGGCGGCCCTGGGGACCGCCTTTACCATTTTTTTCAAAAAGGTCCGGCATCTGTACCGCCTCATGAAGGCGGTGGAGGGGGAGAGCCGGTTTCAACTGGACCGCATCCAGGAGCGAATCAAGGTCCTGTTCACCGATGTGCTGGGCCAGTCCAATGTCCGGCGGAAGACGCTTCCCGGCCTCGCCCACACCCTGATTTTTTTCGGGTTTCTGGCGGTACAGCCCCACTCCCTGGAGCTGATGGTCAAGGGGGTGTTTCCCGATTTCGAAATCGCCCATGCCATTCCGGTGTTCTGGGGGGCCTACCTGTTTATCGCCGATATACTGGCCCCGCTGGTCCTGGTCGGCTTCGCCTATGCCATCTACCGAAGAACGGTGGTGCGTCCCAGTTATCTGACCATCGGCCGGGATGCCATGCTGATCATTGTCTTCACCTGTGTCATCATCATCACCTTTTCATTGATCAACGCCTTTCAGATCGTGCTGGACACCGAGTACAATTATGCGGCGGTCTTTCCGGTGTCGGCCCTGCTGGCCCGATGGTTCGATCTGGGCGCGCTGACCCAGAACCAGGCCCGAATCGGCTTTGAAATCTTCTACTATCTCCATATCGGCACCATTCTCGGTTTTCTGGTCTATATTCCCGGCTCCAAGCATCTTCACCTGCTGGCCGCCGTCCCCAATGTTTTCCTGAAGCCGCTGGAGCGGGAAAAGGCGATGATCAAGACCGACATCGAAAACGAGGAAGCGGAGACCTTCGGCCTGGGCAAGGTGAGCGAACTCAACTGGAAAAACGTTCTCAACCTCTATGCCTGCACCGAATGCGGCCGGTGCGAAGAGCAGTGCCCGGCCAGCAACACCGAAAAACCGCTCTCGCCCAAAAACGTCATCCATGACTTCAAGGTGGATCTTCTGGAGCAGGCCGAACCGATCCTGGCCGGAAATACCGAAGCGGTCCAGCCGATCATGCGGGAGGGCTCCCCGGTCACCGACGATGTGATCTGGTCCTGCACCTCCTGCCGGGCCTGCGAAGACATCTGCCCGGTCAACATCGAACAGCTCGACTTCATTCTGGAGACCCGCAAGCACCAGGTGCTGATGGAGGCCGCTTTTCCGCCGGAACTTCAGGAAACCTTCACCAACCTGGAAAACCAGGCCAATCCCTGGGGGTTCGGCAACGACACCCGGGCCGACTGGGCCAAGGGCATGGACGTGCCGCTGATCAGCGACCATCCCGAGGCCGAGGTGCTCTGGTATGTGGGATGCGCCGGCTCCTTCGACGACCGGGGCAAGAAGATCTCCAAAGCCCTGGCCCGGGTCTTGCAGCGGGCCGGTGTCGATTTCGCCATTCTGGGGCCCGAAGAGGCCTGCAACGGCGACATGGCCCGGCGGTGCGGCAACGAATACCTGGCCCAGATGCTGATTCAGCAGAACGTGGAGGTGCTGAACCAGTACAACCCCAAATTGATCCTGACCGGCTGCCCCCACTGCTTTAACGTGATCAAGAACGAATTTCCGCAGTTCGGGGCCTCCTATCCGGTGGCCCACTACACCGAATACCTGTTCGACCTGCACAAACAGGGGCGCCTGGTGCCCAACGGAAAGAACTTCGGGAATTTGACCTACCACGACTCCTGTTACCTGGGCCGGTGGAACGGCATCTATGAGGCGCCCCGGACCCTGATCACCAGCATGAACGCGCCCGGCGGATATGTGGAGCTGGATCGCCACGGACCCAAAGGGTTCTGCTGCGGCGCCGGCGGCGGACGCATGTTCATGGAGGAGACCATCGGCAAGCGCATCAACACCGACCGGGCCGAAGAGGTCGTGGCCGCCGGGGTGACCACCGTGGCCGCCGCCTGCCCGTTTTGCGCCACCATGCTCTCCGACGGCCTGATGGAAACCGAGGCGGAGGTCGAGGTCAAGGATATCGCCGAGATCATCGACGAGGCCACCGCCTAACCTGAGCGAACCCGGAGGAAAAGATGACACTTGAAGAGAAAATCGTCGGCATACTCAAAGACGCGAAGATTCCCTACGAAATATTCGAGCATGAACCGGTCTACACCAATCCGATCATGGCCGAGGCCCTCAACGTCTCCGAAGGCGAAACCGTCAAATCCCTGGTCCTGATGACCAAGGAAAAGGAGATGGTGGTGCTGGTGCTGCCGGGGGACAAGAAGGTCGACTGGAAAAAGGCGGCCGCCGGAATCGGCACCAAAAAGGTCTCCTTTGCCAAACCCGAAGCGGTCCTGGACCAGGTGGGATGCGAAGTCGGGTGCGTGCCGCCCTTCGGCCAGATGGCCGACCTGCCCATCTACATGGACCCGGAACTCGCCCAAAAAGACTATGTCTATTTCAACCCCGGGGTCCACGACAAATCGTTCAAAATCAAGGCCTGGGACCTGAAAAAGGTCGCCAAGCCCAAGATGGTCTAACCCGATCGGGGCAGAAAGAAAGGGCAACCACGGAAAGGGCAACCACGGGGGGTTGCCCCTACCTGGTTTTTCCGGACTACCCGTGAATGGGTCGGCCGATCGCCTTGAGGGCGGTTTCGAGCATCACCTCGGCCAGGGTGGGATGGGCGTGGATGGTGTGGGCCAGCTCCGTGACCGTGACCCCCATTTTGACCGCCAGGGTGCCCTCGGCGATCAGGTCGGTGGCATGGGGACCGATGATGTGGACCCCCACCACTTTGCCGGAGTCGGCTTCGGAGATGATCTTGGCCTGCCCGGCGATATCGCCGATGACCTGGGCCTTGCCCAGGGTGCGGAACAGGACGGTGTCGGCCCTTACCGAAATCCCGGCCGCGGCGGCCTGGGCCTCGGTCAACCCGACGTTGGCCACCTCGGGGGAGGTGAAGATGCCTCCCGGCGCCACGGTATAATCCATTCGGCGGTCCCCGCCCAGGGCGTTTTCCACCGCGATCTCCCCTTCGGTGGAGGCCATGTGGGCCAGCATGATCTTGGCGGGGCCGAGGATATCGCCGATGGCAAAGACGTTGTCTACATTCGTCCGCATGCGGTTGTCCGCGATGACCCACCCCCGGTCGTCGGTCTGAACCCCGATGTTCTCCAGCCCGATGTTCTCGGAATTGGGCTTGCGGCCGATGCAGACCAGCATCTTCTCCACCTCGAGGGTGACCGGCTTTTTATCCCGCTCGGTGGGGGCTTCCAAAAACGGTGAAGGGCCGACGGAGACCTTGAGTTTGCCGTCGACCTTTTCGAACCCGGTGACGGTCTTGTTGACCATGAACCCGATCTTCTTCTTTTTCATCTCCCGACCCAGGGTCTTGGAGCATTCCTCATCCACCGAGGGCAGCGGGAGCAATCTCGGCAGGGCTTCCACCACCATCACCTTGGCGCCTAAACCCGAGAGCATGCAGGCGAATTCGCACCCGATGACCCCGCCGCCCACGATCAGAATCGATTCGGGCACCGAGTCGAGGCAGAGGGCGTGATTGCTGGAGAGCACCGCCTTTCCGTCAAAGGGCAGGGACGGAATTTCGAGGGGCTGAGTGCCGGTGGCGATGATCAGACGGTCCCATAAGGCCTCGGTCTCTTCTCCGTGGGCGGATCGCACCCGAACCTTTCCCGGTTCTTTGATAAAGGCACTGCCCGCCAGATGGCGGACCTTGTGGTGCTGAAACAGGTCGTGAATCCCCTTGGCCTGGGTGGTGATCACCGCTTCTTTTCGCGCCATCAGCTTGGCCATGTTCACCCGGGGGCCTCCATTCGAGTCGCCGGGCAGGTCGACCCCGAAGGTGTCGGCCTTGTGAAAATTTTCGAGCAGGGCGGCGGTGGTGATCATGATCTTGGAGGGGATGCACCCCCAGTTGAGGCAGGTGCCGCCCACATTCTCCTGTTCGATGACGGTCACCTCCGCCCCGAGCCGGGCGGCGGATACCGCCGCCACATAGCCGCCCGGACCCGCGCCGATGATGGTGATTCGTGTGGCCATACTATCTCCTTTTTGCTGATGCCTGGACTTACTGGCGGTTGGATGGGTTTTGCCGATTCCGATAGTGAAGCGGTTTTTACTACAGAATCCATAAAAGGTAAAGCAAATTATAGAAT